>ERZ773183.3211-NODE-3211-length-9627-cov-2.435646_pt1 | contig 9627 bp, 8 predicted proteins | sample MGYA00580532_ERZ773183 | MGnify/ENA primary metagenome ERZ773183 (study PRJEB29015, sample SAMEA2737791) | human gut metagenome | biome: human gut; feature: human-associated habitat; material: faeces | place: China | collected 2012 ... | reverse complement strand
GTCTCAAATCCATGAAGTGGAGTGGCATTCTGAATCTGGGGGTCATGAGCATCGAAAGTGATAATATTTTCAACTCCCATATTTATCAGTTCATGAAGGGAAGTAGCACAGTCAAGAGACTCTCTTCCAATACGCTTGCTCTGACGACCCTCATAAAGGTATGGCATGATTACATTCACGCGGCGGGCCTTTCCTCCAATAGCTGCAATTACACGCTTCAGATCCTGATAATGATCATCTGGGGACATCAGGTTGGTGTATTTGCCAATTGGATATGAGATGTTGTAGTTACATACATCTACAAGAATATAAACATCATCTCCTCGCACGGACTCGGTGATCACACATTTACCTTCTCCGGAACCGAAACGAGGGTTCTGAACTTTGATTGTATAGGAATCTCTTTTGTATCCTTCAAAGGCGAAAGAATCTGATTCTGAATGCTCACGCTCCTTACGCCACTTAACGAGCCATTCGTCGACTTTCTGTCCAAGGCTCCTGCAGCTTTCCAAAGGAACTAATCCCAGTCTTCCAACGGGAAGTGTAGTCAATTCTTCTTGTGCCATTCTTTACTTTCCTCCTAAAAAAATTTTCTGAATGCGGATATCTTTTCCCACAAGCTTAGTCATCTGATAGTTGCTGGCGATGCGGGAAAAGGTTCTCTCAGAATAAGTTGCTGAGAAATCTTCCAGCTTCAGGTTTGTGGAAATAATCGTAGATTTCTTGCGCATGATCCGCTCATTGATACACAGGAAAAGCTGTGAAGATACAAAGCTGTTGGTAAGCTCTGTACCCAGGTCATCAATGATCAGCAGGTCACAGTCAAAAATCGGTTCATCATCGGGAGCGTCATTGCCTCTGGAAAAAGCAGAGCCTGCAAGAAAATCAAAAAGCTCGAATGAAGAAAAATAAAGCACACAGTGTGCACTGTCCAGAAGATCGTGAGCGATGCAGTGGGAAAGAAAGGTCTTGCCCACACCGGTGTCGCCGTAGAAAAACAGGTTCTGGAAAGAATTGTCAAAGTCAGCGACAAATTCCTTCGCCATCTTATACGCGCGACGTGCAGTCTCACGTTCGGTGAGTCCCATTGAATCATTTGTTATTGTATCAGAATAAAAGTCAAAAGAAAAGTGGTCAAAGTTCTCTTTTTCAAGAATTTCTTTTAAATTTGACTGTGTATACAGAAGTTCGATCTCTGCCTTCTTGAAACAGGAGCATTTCTGGCTGCCGATATAGCCAGTATCCTGGCAAAGAGGGCAGGTGTAGCTCATCTCCAGATAATCAGCAGGATAGCCGGAAGAAAGCAGTAATGCAGTGCGTTCCTGGGAAAGCAGGGCAATATCAGTGCGAAGATCTTCAATGCCGACTTCCTGGCGGCTGATCAGGGCACGGGCCTTCCTGGCACTTAAAGTAGCTACTTCCTCGTCGATTTCACGCAGACGGGGAATTTTCTCATAGGCTTCAGCAAGATGCTCTTCCTGTATGCGGCGGTTCCGGGCCTGGCGACGGTTGTATTCCCGCATTATAGTATCGTATTGGTAATTCTGTAAGGGCATGTAAATTCTCCTTCCAGGTTGTAAGATGTTCGTATGTGTTTTAAATAAAAATCTGTTTCCAGGATTTAATTTGGTTTATTAAGCAGTTTCTTCTCATATTCAGCAAAATCGTAGTCACGCTGATGGAAATTGTTAAAGCGGTTTGGAGTTGCAGATTTCGGCTTGTCTGCTTTCGACACTGCTTTTTCCAGTTTGCGCTTCTGGTGCTGGGCATCCTGAAGACGGACATCCCCTAAAGTGCGGATATTCTTATCCTTCCAGCGCTGCAGAATTTTGTCTGCATATGGAAAACTTGGTTGTCCAGTCTGCAGAACTGTCCGTGAGCAGGCTTCCTGAATCAATTCCATGGAAAAACCATAGTCCCTGGTCCAGGTATTGATCAGCGAAATTTCCGCGTCTGAAGGATTGCGGTTGGTAATTCCCATCGCTTTCAGAACTGAAAAATATTCTTTGCTGTAGCGGGAGGTGGAATCCTTTGCCATTTCAACTGTGGTAATGCCTTCCTCCCTCCAGGCCATGGCAACTGTCTCGATATAACGGATGCTGCGGTGGTCACGTCCCACACAGTATTCGATCAGATAATCGATCAAATCTACAGACATGTGCAGCTCGTCGTAGAAAAACAGGATCTTGCGTGTCTCTGTGGGGGTGAGCGTTTTGCCGAGGTATTGCTCGGCAATGTAAAGAAGCTGGATAATATCTTCATTCTGTTTAAGTTCCTTCACGCGATCCGGGGTAAGCGCTTTCGTCTCGGAAAGTGGTTTGGAGGAAGGTGTGACAGGCAGATCTGCGCTGCGGTAGGAAATCTGGTCAGTCTGCAATGGGTTATCAGTAGGAGCATTGGGAATGACGGCTGGGGATTCAGGGGCAGATATGTGATAAGTATCAGGCACATCGCTGAGCGAACCGGCGTTACAGATACCTGCAGGAGCCACCGTAGCCAGCATATTTGCTTCATTCCACGGTGCCTGTAAGGTAATTCCTGTCAATTCAGCTTCTTCGTATAAGAGGGTAACCAGCTTCTCAGACTCCCAGTATTTCAGCGCACGGAGGATATCTCCTTCTGTACAGAACAGGGAGTCTGCCATCTGGGAAAGCCCGAAAGCTTCCTCCGGGCGGCCAAGCATACGGAGCAGATAAATATAGACCTTTACAAATTCTCCATTTGCCTTTGGCATAAAACGGTCGATAAAAATATTGGATAAAATGGTGGCATCATTAAGCCCTGTACTATGTAACCTGATCATGGAAACACTCCTTATCTGGGAATATGAATCATCACTGTTCATTGTGTTTGCATTATAGCACACCCCTTTTTAAATGAGAATAGGAGATTTTTTGCCGGGATTTTTACAAAATGTGTGTGGACTACTATGTGGATAATGTGGATAATGTGGAAACCAAGTTGCACATAATGTTTATGGGAAACCCGAAAAATGCGGAAAATTAAAGAAAAACTGTGATTTTTGTCGAGTTATGTCGTAGTATTATGTTAAGCACTTTATACACATAAGAATCCACATGCAGGCCAGTGCAAAAATGTGCATAAGCCTGTGGATAATGTGGATAATTATTAAATTGCTTGAATTTCCAAGCTTTTTTCAATGTGGATAATTATTTTTGGCAAAAACAGTCTGTGACCGTGGATATGAGAAGGTATGCACGTTTTGCCAGGAAAAACAGATCAGAGACAATAAAAATGGTAAAACAAAAACAGCGGATGCCAGGTCTTAAAAGGACATGACAACCGCTGAAATTGCAATCAATTATTTTCCAAGTAACTGTTCTCCGATTTTAACAACATCTCCGGCACCCATTGTGATCAACAGATCTCCGGCTTCACAATTATTCAGCAGGAAATTCTCAATCTCATCAAAGGTTGGGAAATATTCGCATGGAGTACCAAGCTCCTGGATCCGTGCCTGCAGATCCTTGGAAGAGATTCCAAGATTATCTGTTTCTCTTGCTGCATAAATGTCTGCCAGAACCACATGATCGGCAAGCTTAAGAGCCTGTGCAAATTCCGGAAGAAGAGCCTTGGTACGTGTGTAAGTATGAGGCTGGAATACGCACCACAGCTTCTTGTGTGGATAATTGTGTGCAGCGTTTAAAGTAGCCTGGATTTCTGTTGGATGATGCGCATAATCATCAACAATGGTAACGCCTGCTACTTCGCCTTTATACTGGAAACGGCGATCTGTTCCTGTGAAACTGCCAAGTCCTTTGACAATGACATCATCCGGAATCTGAAGAAGCCGAGCCAGAGCAATTGCTGCCAGGGCATTGGAAACATTGTGGCTGCCAGGAACTTTCAGATAGAAACTGCCGGCCTTTCTGCCATCCTTCAGAACGGTAAAGGATGCATGTCCATATTTGTCATAAGTGATATCTGTGGCCTGATACTGAGCTTCATGCTCCAGACCATATGTAATAATTTTGCATGAAAGGTCTTTGATAATATCCTGATAATGCGGCGTATCAGCATTAATGATTAGGGCTCCGTCTGCGGGAAGCAGCTGGGCAAATTTGCGGAAGGAATGACGGATGTCGTCAATATCCTTAAAAAAGTCCAGATGGTCAGCATCAATGTTCAGGATCACACTGATCTTCGGGAAAAAGCTTAAAAAGCTGTTGGTATACTCACAGGCTTCTGTGACAAATGTTTCGGACTGACCTACTCGGATATTTCCCCCGATAGAAGGAAGAATGCCGCCAACACTGATGGTCGGATCCGCATCTGCTTCCAGAAGAATCTGGGAGATCATGGAAGTAGTGGTGGTCTTGCCATGGGTTCCGGAAACTGCGATTGGGGTATCGTAGTTGCGCATGATCTGACCAAGAAGCTGGGCTCTGGTCAGCATTGGAATGCCTTTTTCCACTGCACTGGCATATTCCGGGTTATCCGGATGAATGGCTGCAGTGTAAACTACAAGTTCTACATCGTCTGTAATATTGGAAGCGCGCTGTCCGTAAAAGATGCGTGCACCTTTCCTGGTAAGGGAATCCGTAAGCGGGAATCAGAGCCGGAAACCTTGAAATCCTCGCCGAGAAGGATCTCAGCAAGTCCGCTCATGCTGATGCCGCCAATACCGATAAAATGGATATGAAGCGGTTTATGGAAGTCTATCTGATACATGTTAATCTCCTTATGCTAATCATTTTTGAAGCGATTCAATATTCATTGAAGGAAAAGCCTCCTGAATCGTTATGAATTTTTACAATTACTTTCATTTATTATACCCCGAACTGTGAAAATTGCAAAGTATTTCTTTGGATAGTCGGTAACCAATACAATAATTTCCCTTTCCTACAGTGTCGCTGTTCACGATTTTCACAGCAGTATGCTTCGCAAAACACAGTAATACTACTGTACAAAATGAATAAAAAAAACAATCAGAGATTCGGTTGTGTCGAAAAAACATGTACAATAACGATAAAAAAAGTAAAATATCAACAAATAAATTGTAAAATATGTTTATTAAATATGGGAAGTATGGTATAATGATAAATCATAACTACAACAAGAGGTGATAGCATGATTAAAAAAGAAATGATTGCCATGCTCTTAGCCGGCGGCCAAGGCAGCAGACTTGGGGTACTGACAGAAAAAGTGGCCAAACCAGCAGTAGCTTTTGGAGGTAAGTACCGTATCATTGATTTTCCGTTAAGTAACTGTATTAATTCAGGAATTGATACAGTTGGAGTCCTGACACAGTATCAGCCTCTGAGACTGAATACCCATATCGGTATCGGTGTTCCGTGGGACCTGGACAGAACTGAAGGCGGTGTAACCGTACTTCCACCTTATGAGAAGAGCACAAACAGCGAGTGGTACACAGGAACAGCCAATGCCATTTTCCAGAATATGGCGTATATGGAGCAGTACAATCCCGATTATGTGCTTATCCTTTCAGGAGATCATATATATAAGATGGATTACGAGGTTATGCTCGACTTCCACAAGGCAAATAAGGCGGATGTGACCATTGCCTGTATGCCTGTACCTATTGAGGAAGCCAGCCGTTTCGGCATCATGGTAACGGATGAGACTTTCCGTGTAACTGAATTTGAGGAGAAACCAGAGCATCCAAGCAGCAATCTGGCATCTATGGGAATTTATATTTTCAGCTGGCCGGTTCTGAAGGAAGCGCTTTACGCACTGAAGGATCAGCAGAGTTGTGACTTTGGTAAACATATTCTTCCATATTGCAAGGATAAAGGACAGCGCCTTTTCGCCTATGAATACAATGGCTACTGGAAAGATGTTGGAACTCTTGGTTCCTACTGGGAAGCAAATATGGAACTGATTGATATTATTCCTGAATTTAATCTTTATGAGGAATTCTGGAAGATTTACACCAAGGGGGATATCATCCAGCCGCAGTATATTTCAGAAGAGGCCGTTCTGGACAGATGTCTTATCGGTGAAGGCTCTGAAATCTATGGCGAAGTACATAATTCTGTAATCGGATCGAATGTTGTGATCGGAAAGGGCAGTGTGATCCGGGATTCCATTATCATGCGGAATACAACCATCGGTGAGAATGTAAACATGGAAAAGGCAATTGTGGCAGAGGACGTAACCATAGGAAATGATGTGGTTCTTGGCTGCGGCGAGGAAGCACCTAATATAAAGAAACCTGCGGTATATGCATTTGGCATTGCGACCATAGGAGAAGGCTCCGTGATTCCGGATAATGTTAAGATTGGAAAGAACACGGCGATTTCCGGTGTGACCACCCAGGCAGATTATCCGGATGGCATTCTGGAAAGCGGACAGGTAATTGCAACAAAGGACGGTGACAAAGCATGAGAGCAATCGGAATTATTTTAGCCGGCGGTAACAATAACCGCATGAGAGAATTATCAGACAAAAGGGCAATTGCAGCAATGCCTATTGCCGGAAGCTACAGAAGCATAGATTTTGCCCTGAGTAATATGGCGAACTCCCGCATTCAGAAAGTAGCTGTACTGACACAGTACAATGCACGTTCCCTGAATGAGCATTTAAGCTCCTCCAAATGGTGGGATTTCGGAAGAAAGCAGGGCGGTCTTTTCGTATTTACTCCTACTATCACCAAAGAAAACGGTTTCTGGTATCAGGGAACTGCAGATGCTATTTATCAGAATCTCAATTTCCTGAAGAACAGTCATGAGCCATATGTTGTCATCGCATCTGGTGACTGCGTGTACAAGATGGACTATAACAAGGTTCTGGAATATCACATTGCGAAACGCGCTGACATTACCGTTGTATGCACTACATGTCCGGATCCTTCCGAGGTTGAGCGTTTCGGTGTCCTTCGCATGAATGAGGACTGCAGGATTGAGGAATTTGAGGAGAAGCCAATGGTTTCCCCATATAATACTATTTCTACAGGTATTTATGTGATCCGAAGAAGACAGCTGATCGAACTGATTGAGAAGGCTGCACAGGAAGGTCGAAATGACTTTGTAAAAGATATTCTGATCCGTTATAAGAATCTGAAGAGAATCTATGGATATAAGATCGACAGCTACTGGAGCAATATTTCCACTGTTGAATCTTACTATAAGACCAACATGGATTTCCTGAAACCGGAGATCCGTAACTACTTCTTCAAACAGGAGCCAGCAGTTAAGACCAAGATTGATGATCTTCCACCGGCTAAATACAATCCTGGCGCAGATGTTAAGAATTCTCTGATTTCCAGTGGATGTATTGTAAACGGAGTGGTTGAGAATTCTGTCCTGTTTAAAGATGTTTATGTTGGAAATAATTGCGTAATTAAAAATTCCGTAATTTTGAATGATGTATATCTGGGGGATAATACACATATCGAGAATTGTATCGTTGAAAGCCGGGGAACCATCCGGGCAAATTCGTACTACAGCGGTGATGGAGAAGTAGAGATCGTTGTGGAGAATAATGATAGATATAGCTTGTAATATAATAAGACTTAAAGCGCAGTAAATGCGATTAAGAGGAAAGGGGCAGCAAAAATGAACATTACAGACGTACGGGTGAGAAAGGTTGCAAAGGAGGGGAAGATGAAAGCTGTAGTCTCCATTACCATTGATGAAGAATTTGTAGTACATGACATCAAGGTGATCGAAGGAGAGAAAGGTCTTTTCATCGCAATGCCAAGCCGCAAAGCAACCGATGGAGAATATCGGGATATCGCGCATCCAATCAATTCTTCCACTCGTGACAAGATCCAGACGATCATTCTCGAGAAATACCAGGAAGCTGCAGCAGAGGAAGAAGCTGCGGTATAAGAAGGAGAGAGGTTTTTACATCCCGCATTTTATGGAGAGATTCATGAAATGCGGGATATTTTTTGCAAAAACATTCCTGTGATTTGCCCAAACTATTTCACGGTATATTGTGCCTGAATTTGTTCTATAACCATGTATTTCATTATCTTTCCAGATTCTGGATAATTGTGAAATATTACGTAAATGTTACAAAAGTTAAATAAAAGTGTTGAAAAAATTACGAAATATGTTATACTTGACATACGAAAAAAATAACGAGGTGTTTACATAGATGAGATTTAAAAAGATTTTTTCAATGTTGTTAACTGGAATCATGATTGTTTCTATGCACGGGGCAGTATTTGCTTCTTCTACGGAGGAACAGATCGCTGATGTACAGGCACAGAAAGAAGCTGCGCAGGCAGAACTGGCACAGCAGCAGTCCAACATGGCATCTCTGGAGAGCAAGAAGCAGGAGCTTGAAAGCTATCTGGAAGAGCTGAATGCTCAGTATACAGACCTTACCAACAGTGTATCTGAGCTTGGAATTCAGGCAGCGGAGAAAGAAGAGCAGCTGAAAACTCTGAATACCCAGCTTGAGGAAGCCAAGGCCACAGCGGACAAGCAGTATCAGGATATGAAGAAGCGTATTGTATACATGTATGAGAATGGAAGTGCTTCCATGCTGGAGCTGCTTTTGTCCTCAGAAGATCTGGCTCAGTTTCTGAACCGTGCAGAAAATATAGCCCAGATTTCCCAGTATGACAGAGATATGCTTGCTAAATATAAAGCCCTTCAGGCAGATATCAAGGCCCAGGAAGAGCAGGCAGAAGAGGAAGCTCAGAATATTAATGAACTTCTGGCAGAGAAATCTGCCAAACAGCAAGAGGTACAGGCACTTACTGCAAGCACAAATGAGAACATTCAGTCCTATATTTATCAGATCAGTGCCAGCCAGGATGAAATCAGTGCTTTAAATACACAGATCAGTAATGCAGACAGCAGTATTTACAGCCTTTTGCAGGCTGCAGAGGCAGAGAAAGCAGCCCAGGAGGCGCAGGTAGCCCAGGAAGCTGAGGCTGCCGCCCAGTCACCAAGTGACGGGGAAAACTATGGCACAGAGGAATCCTACGATGACTACAGCGAGTCTGAAAGTGATTCCAATCAGGACGCAGATGACAGCAGTGCCTATGATGATTCTTATACCGAGTCATCGGACAGCAGTGAAAGCTCCGACAGTTCTTCCGAGGGCAGTAGTTCATCTTCACAGGGAACCTACCTTGGAACCTTTACTCTCACCGCATACTGTAACTGTGCACAGTGCTGCGGAACAGCAGGAAACCTGACAGCCAGCGGAACTGTTCCTACAGCGGGAAGAACCGTTGCCATGGCTGGTGTGCCATTCGGAACTCAGCTCCTGATCAATGGAAATGTGTATACAGTGGAGGATCTTGGAACACCTTACGGACATGTGGATATTTATTTTAACAGCCATTCAGAGGCACTTGCATTTGGACTTCAGAGTGCGGAGGTTTACAGACTGAATTAAGGAAAAAGAATACGCCCTGACAGGATTAAGATCATTAAAATCTTCTGCCTGTCAGGGCATTTGTCTGCAATAATATATAGGGGGGATTGTTATAAATACGGTTCTCCCGGAATTTCCGGATAGCTTCCCATTCCGATCAGCAGTTCCAGGCCGATCTGTCTTGCCTGGAGTACAGCCTCTTTCACAGCACTGGCATCTCCGGAGAGGGCAAGGATAACTTCATTGGAATGGCTTGTACCGATACTCGGTGTCATATAGCGTGTAATATGAACTGCAGAAGCCTTC
>ERZ773183.3205-NODE-3205-length-9630-cov-9.191227_pt1 | contig 9630 bp, 8 predicted proteins | sample MGYA00580532_ERZ773183 | MGnify/ENA primary metagenome ERZ773183 (study PRJEB29015, sample SAMEA2737791) | human gut metagenome | biome: human gut; feature: human-associated habitat; material: faeces | place: China | collected 2012 ... | reverse complement strand
TCTACAACATATCCCAATACCAAATCACCAGAGGTTCCGGTATCTTTCGTCTGCCACAATACCCGGACATGATCGATAGCCTTATCAGCAGACAATGTAGCACCATCCGTCAAATAAGTATTCCAGCCATTCGTTCCTGCCTCGTGCTTATAAGGGTTGAAGCAGATATTCGTACCCGGCAGCATCATCAGGCAGTTGCTGGTGGGCACAATGTTGGTACTGATTACCGGAGTCTGATCCAGCAATTGGATACGGCCATCCCCACGATAGTCAGTGGAGTTGATATTCAGTGTCCAGGTATAATCCGTATTTTCCAGCAAATTAAAGTCCGTAGAGGCATCACCACCCAGATAAGCCCGATAATAAAGACGTTCATTCTTAGTAGAATTATCTACCACCACTTCCGTATACGAAGCGGCATCGGGGGCATTCTCTTTCGTACGATAGTAGGAAGAAGAAGCGGCGGCTGAAGTTCCGCGTGCATTGGCAGGTATCCACAAGGTTTTTGAACCTGCCGCCAAGTCACCGGGATCGGTCAAACGAAAGTAATCAATAAATTCTACGATTGCAGACGGGTACGTCATTCCCCATTCTGTTTGTGTAGCGGCCGGAAGAAGCCGGAAGGCTGCAGGTATCTGGCAGAGGCGGACCTCTTTTACAGTATAGGTCTTATCAGTCAGATTATTATTCCACGCTACCGTCATTTTGGTAGCCAGGCGTTTGAGCAGCAAACGGGCATCGTATGCACCCTCCACACTCTGAATGCCCTCGTTCGTTACTTTAACATGAGGTAAATGGAGGAGATAAGGCATTTTGTTGATATTGATGCCACTTGCACTTGTACTGCCATCGGTAGGGATAGCATCGAAGTAACTTTTATCCAGAGTCAACTTCTGGAGTTCTGATATGCTATTGCCAAAATTGAGAGAGCCATTGTCCTTTCCACAAGCCACAATCACCAATTGGCAATCATCCAATGCCGTCAATGTGAGGGTCAGTTTCTTGTTCAAATCCGTAGCTCCGGAGAAACTCTGGCTTTTCTTCAATGTTCCATTACTATCATATTGCATGATGCGAAGTTCATACAACTTATCAGGTTTCATCCCTGCATCAGCTCTTGTATGTACCATTGGCACCGGTTCAGCACTGAAAGCACCGTCCTGCGCCATGCCATTGCTACGTGTCGTCCCGGAAGGTGTATAACCATCCTCTTCGTCAGCAAAACCTAACGAAAGAGAAACAGCCACCTGTTTTTCTTCCTGTTGTGGTGACGAAAATCCCAGTTCGTTTTCACAAGCTGTAATTCCTATGAGTAATATGAGACCTGCCATAGGTCCCATGATCTTCTTCTTTATCCCAATCATATCATTCAGGTTTTAAAAATCCACCACTTTATCAATCGTCTCCACCTTATCGAACACCACCACATTACCATTCGTAATAGTTACCCGCACATCACCACTGTTGGCACCACTGATCTGCACAGTAATTGTATAGTGGTAACCACGCCGGACATTGTAATCATTCACCAGATTGCCGCCCAGATACAAACGATAACGGACAGAGATAGGACTCGTGGCAGTCGGAGCAGCGCTACTATAACTGTACCAATACGACCCGACCAGATCAATATAGGTACATTTCGACAAGTCACCACCCGATTCAGGTTTGCCGTCACCACCCAATGTGGGTGCCTTGCCATCGGTTTTAGGACCGTAGGCATTGAGGTTTTTCTCTTGGAAAGATTTGCCGCAACCTACTCCGCGAAGATTTTCGGGCATATAGAAAGTATAGGTACCCCCTGAACCAAGACCATCAGGGGCAGGGCTCGTCTCATTTACAGCTTCGACCACACACGTACCAGTTATTTGATCCACTGCCGGATAAGCACCGGCAGACGTTCCGGCACGGCTTTCAATAGCGAATGATTTAGGTAAATTATAAGCCGTTATAGATTGGAGGGTGAATCGTGCAGGAGAAGCCACTTTATTTGTCCACTTTACATCAATCCAGCTATAAGCATAGCTCAAACCAGCCAGAAGAACCGCTTTACCACTTACATCAGTACCTTTAAATTCTATGTCATCCGAAACCAGATAATTCTGCTGGCTCTTATAACTCGAATAACTAATTACAATACCTTCCAAATCAGCTTTTTCAGCATTACTTTTTTTAGAAAAGGTAACCAACTGACTTTGGCTTTCACCGAAATTTGCGATAATACGAAAAGTTCCGCTTACATCCGAAAAATTACCCGTTTCCACTTCTACCAGTGCCCCGCTGCTTCCATAATTTTTAATCTTATCACTACCATAACATACAGCATGGAGCATCTTTCCATCTGCATCGAACTGCACCACCCACACATCATTAATACTAACGCTACCGATAGATCCGGCACGGGTATCTACTGACAAAGCCGGAGGCAGATTCAAATAAACACTGAGTCCCCCACTCTCATTCTCAACTGATTCCGAAGATTCGCAAGCCACAAACAGGAAGGTGGCAGCAACGCAAAGAAGAGTTATTATCTTATTCATAAGCATACACTGTATTTTAATCAATCTTTTCCCAAATCCTCACCGGTCAAATTGGTGGTTGTCCATTCACGGATGGCAAGCGTAAGATCGGAAGGAACAATCGCACCGTAAAATGTCAGTGAGAAATCGAACTGATACGTCATTCCCGGCAACAAGGCTTTTTCAATAGTGGCAAAATAGGAATCGGTAGAAGTTTTCGTCAGGTTGCCATCTTTATATTTCACTGTCAGATTCACATCAAACTTCATCTTTTGTGTTCCACCTACAGGCAGTAGTACACCGGGATCGCTGGTGCGTGGATCTTGAGGATTATAATCCAACGTATTATTTGCATCGAACTTTTCAAAAGAATAGGATGCATCGGCAGCAGTAGTAGCACTCGGCGTCTCCCAGGAAGTATTATTCAGTTTATAAGCCAAACTTCCGTAGAGACCGCTCACCTTAATGTAATTTACAACCAATGCCGTAGGAAGTACCGGTTGCATGGAGTTTCTTGCCTTCACAGTGGTTATCACCTGTGCCCCCATGCGAGTAAAAGGTTTGGGCAGAGACACCAGCATGGTATTGTCTCCCGTTTTATCCGGTTGCACCACGATGCCTTCCAACTTGGTGTACATGAAGTCCTTTCCATTGCTTACGGTAAATGCTCCGCTGCTATCCAACTCCGGCACTTCGGTAGAAGAATTGTAAGATACCAGATAGAGGTCGTACGTTCCACGATACAGGGTTAGTTTTCCAGTAGCCTTGCCGGGTTTTGAAGCATCTGCTTCACTGGGTTGAACGGTGTAGTTTTTACTATCCAGCGGAGCTCCCAGACTCGTGCTTCCTGCCGGGAAGGCGTAGATGCGGAATATCTTACCGATTGCCATATCTTCTGATGTAGAAGCAGCATCGGCACGTGTCACCGAGGCACTATACATATCGAACGTCAATGTCACAGGTTCCCCCGGCTCCGGATCAGGGTCAGTATCCGGCAGCACTGCATCACCGGCACTGCATCCTGCCAGTAATATTCCCAAAACAAGGCCGGAAAATACCGGAAAGCGGGAGGCTAAATTTAAAGATTTGTATTTCATAAGTCACTTATATTCCAATTCCCGTATTCTGATTTGCATCACTCTTCCATGCGTCAATCTTTACATTGGTCAGACTGCCGCCCATCTTGTCCACCGTAATGGCGTAGACATAATGATAGCCTGCTTTCCATTGCACCGCACTCACAACTGCCGTCTCAAAAGAACGGGGAGTGACACTGCCGCCAGCTTCGGTGACATTCACCGTAAGGCGAAATGAAAGGCGCGTTTCGGCAGCACTCATGGGGGCTACCAAAGAACTGACATTAGGGTCTTTTTGCAAGGTACTCAGCACTGTCGATCCTTCCAAAGCGATGGAATTGGTAGATGCCAGACCGTTCAGGGTTCCGGTACTCAGATTCATAGTACCACTCGAACCCATTTGCAAACGGCTGGTGCTACTTAGCAGTTCTATCTTTGTCAAAGTCAGCGTTTCCTGTACATTGGCAGACTTCGACACCCTGAAACTAACCTTTGCCAGAGCATGATTCATGGTGAAGGTAACCGCACGGGAAGCAGCCGTAGCCGTCAGCGGGGTGGCACAAAGGTAATCCACCTGCTGGGAAGCGTTGAAATTGTCCGCTACCACCTGAACAGGTACGGAATGATTACCGACAGAAGAATTTGTGACCGATAGATCCGACGGAGCAAAGGCATATAAACGATTGGGAGTGCTCGTATTCGTCACCGTTATATCGGGAGGAGTAGTTGAACTCCATGTTCCATTCGCCAATTCGTACACGGATTTGGCATTCTTTGACAGTGCTGCATGCGCGTTATCGGTGACATATACACCGATTTTAGTCAACTGGGTGGCTCCCAGCGCACGAGTGACCGAAGGATCGGACAACTCCACCGAACGTAATTGCAAAGCATTTCCCTCAGTGCCCGGTTCCGGTACACCATCTCCGTCACAGCCCAAGAATACGAGAGCTGCTACGGAAGCCAACAAGATATCTGTATATTTCATTTTCATCATTTTTTCTCGTTCTATTTTGTTACACCGGTCAGGTTGCATTGCCGGCATCTTCTTCACCATCAGTACCGAAATTTCCATCCACAGCAAAATCTTTCACGACCACACTGGTAAGGTTCAACTCATTCGTTCCGGTAAACGTGTATTGATATTCGTATCCCGCCTGAAAGGTCAAGCCACTGCCTTTCTCCTGATAAGTACGGGTCCCAAAGGGGCTTGCCGTCACCGAAATGGTATAGGAAGTGGCAGCTTTGGGTGAAAAGATACCTGAATAGGTATGACGTCTCACGGCTTCGGAGGTTTTCAATAAAGTGATGGTTTCCTCGGTAGCGTTTCCACTACAGAGTCCCTTTCCGGTAACCTTAGCACTTCCACTACTATTATCAACCTGAAAACTTACAATAATCGTAATTTTACAGGCAGCCGGTGCAAAACTGAAACTGACACGGTTTCCGGTGGCAGCGGCGGTAGCAGTCAGCCGATTGCTTTTCCAGAAATTAGTAGGCGTGCTTTGATTCGCCAATATACTTGAAAAATCATTGGGGAAAGTGGCTGTAAAAGTCTCCCCGCTGCCCGTTGTAGTCATCGGAGTAGTGGGCACAGACGGGGTCCAATTTCCGGCTGCCGTCCGTTTATAATTGACGTCGGTTGATCCTGTTTTTGATATTTTAATCACATCATCGGTCACAAATTTCTTTTTATCATAGTCCGATAGATGCGGATCGTTCGCACGCGTCTGGGGATTGCTGATTTCGGCAGATATTTCCAACGGCGTAGCGACGCCTGCACCGTCCTGTGTACACGATGCGAATACACCTGCCATCAATAACAGCAGTAACCGGAATTGCGACCGGATACCCGTGTAGTTTGTATATATATGAGTCTTATTCATCATGCTTACTTTTAAATAGAGGGATCAAAGTCCCCATTATGCCTGCTTGATACCGTCCAGTCCTTTATTTCGGCCTGACCTACCGGGACGAGAATATTATTCTGCAATTTCAGTGTATATGTATAGCTGGTTCCCTTTGCCATGTCACATTTGACAGTAGCCTTATAGGTGAGGCCATACGCATCTGTTATTGTTATTGAAATCTCCGTATTCTTGGCCCGTGGATAAATCACCGCACACCAGATGTATTCGGAATCGACAGGGCGCAGCATATTGATACTTTCAGTAGCCGTACTACTGCCCGTCCGCAATCCGGTTGCCTGTACGCTCATCCGGCTAAAAACAGGCAATGTATTCACACCGGTGAACTTCAGTGTCAGTTTCGCATTTTCATGATTGAAAGCATTGTCGCCCGCAAATTTCACTTCAGCACCCGAAACTGGAACTTCGGGAGTACGGAGGTAGTTACTTTTCAGGAAATCCGCTTTCTTCTCCTGGCTTGCCTGGATGCCATCGTAACCGACCGGGAAAGAAGCACGATACATCACGGCAGGAAGAAAACCCAATTCACTGCCTGCGGGTGCTTTCCAACTACCGGATGCATTCAGGGTATATCCGGAAGATGCCAGCAGGGCGGAGTTACGTGTACAGGTTACGCTGATCTGGTCGCCGGTTCTGAATTTACTCAGATCGTAGTCATTGGCAGATGCAGCATCCCCCAGCCTACCTGTAGATGAAGGGGAAGCGGAAGTGCCGATCTCAGCAGTAATGGTGAGCGGAGTGCCTGACGCTACCGGAATACCCGATTGCTCGTCGGTGCAACCGGATGCCAGTAACAGGAAGCCGGAAGCGATATAGGGTAGTATATTTAAAATCTGTTTCTTCATTGGTTCGTTTCTCCTTTCGTCGGTTTATTCTATAACGGGCGGCACGTCCTGCGAGCCTCCGTCCTTTTCTGTCCAAGCTTTTATTTCAACACTTTTCAGGGTGATGTCATTCTTGTCGAGTTGCAAGTTGTAGGTGTAGCGATGTCCTTTCTTCCACTCACCATTGAACAGGGCGGCGTTGGCGGCGGTCAGGGTGCGGTCGTTGGTCGATCCAGAGCTTTGCCCCAATACGAGGTTCAGGGATATCGGGTTGGTACCGGTTTCGTCTTTAGCTTTCGGGGCAACCAATCCGTAAGCTACCGGTTTCGGGGCACCGATATTACCCGGAAGTTGGGAAGTTCCTGAGGTTGCGGTAAAAGTGATGGTGGCTGTTGTGGGAAGAGTGATCGTACCGTCATTCAGTGCCAAGGTGCCGGCTGCATTTGCAGCACGGAAAACGGCTGTGCCCGTACCGGTGGTAAGGCTGATACTTTTCACATAGTCGTACTCGCTATCGGGCACGCGCCCGGCTTTGTATTCGATGGTGAATACAAGTTGTGCTAAGGCGTGTTGCAGATAGACGGTTGGAGAGGTATTATCTGCACTTACAGTGATGGCAGTGGCATCGCCTGCAGTATTGTTTGCCGAGCCGTAGAGGTAGTCGGTTTGTGAACAGGCAGTGGTGCTTGTGCCGTCGAAGGTTTGCGCGGCAGGCAAGGTTAAAGGTATGGTCCGGGTGGTTCCGGATTCTGTGGGAACATCAGTTCCGACAACTGGATACCAGGCATAGAGGCGTGCCTGTTCGGTACGGAGGTTGAGTTTCTTTGCTCCGGTCCAAGTAGTACCGTTTTTGGTGGTAAAAGTAGTATAAACCATAGCAGGATCGGCATAGGCGGTATGACCATCGGTACGGGTAAGGTAAACGCCTATTTTATTTACCTGTCCGGATGCTGTGCCCATTTCACTCACGATGGAGCGGGTGGAGACATTGGAGGCTGTGCTGAAAGAGGGTTGCAGAAAGACAGGAGTATCCGTGTCGGACAGGCAACCATCGTCGGTACACCCACCTGCAAGCAGGAGGGTGCAAAAGACGAACAGGTAAAAGATTGAGAGTTTATTCATATATGAAATAAAACTAATAAATTACTTAATATCCAGATTAGCGTTACCGACTACTTCTTCCCATTGTGTTACTATAATAGTATTTATGGAAAGTTCCGTACCACTTAATTTCACTGTATAGAGATGATTTTTTCCGGCAAGCCATGCACCGCTATTATCGGAAGGTGCTGTCAATTTCACTGTGTATTCTGCTCCATCAATGGTGAAGGTAGCTTGAATTTTATCATTACCGATAGGAGTAGAAATGGGGAGCACCATGATACTGAATTTTTTGGCACCTGCACCGGCAGCAGTATCTTCTAATGTATAACCATCTTTAATAGTACGCGTATAGGTTGCAGCAGTCGGATTACCTTCCGTAATTGCACCGGTCTTAATATTCATTGTCGGGCTTGTACCTTTGCTTAAAGTAGTACCGGTATCTACATTCTTCAGTACAATCTTCGTTAACTTACCTGTACCTTCATAATCGGCTGCTTTGTAAACACGAAAACTTACCATAGAAAGGGCATGCTTCATGGTCAGTTCCACACCTTTAGTTTGGTTTAATTTATTTGTAACACCTGTAACTTGCGTTGCATACATACAATCCACTTCACCAGCGGCAGCAGCGATAGAGGTGCCGGTTACATTATCAACGGCAGTGATAGTAGTAGTAGCATCAGTTCCCTCTAAGAGTTTAACAGGAATCGTCAAATTAGTAGTATGATACTTATCATCAGTAGGATAATAAGCATAAATCGTAGCCTCTGCATTCGTCAGATATATTTTATCAGACCCGTCACTATTCCAAGCGCTGCTACTATACTTATATTTTGCGTAATTATTACTTTTATCACTCGTATAATCGGTTCCCTCAGCATATACCGCCACAGTAGCACCACTACCGAACGCAGTACCATCTACTACCCCGCGTGTCAGTGTCACTCTTGGAGAAATCCGTAATTCCACCGGGTCGTTGTTTTCAGCAGTTCCGGTGTTTTGGTCATCGCCACATCCGGCAGTCAGCAACAGACCGGAGATAAGGGCGAGATTTATCAGTTGTTTGGTTTTCATTATTATTTTCTTTTTATCATTCATAACAGTTCGTTTGTTCATGCTATTATGGAACTAAGTCCAGATCATCATCTACCGATACCAGTTCCCAAGGAGTTACTTTCACAGACAAAATACCCAACTCATTGTCGGATAGCTTCAATGTGACTTCATGGGAAACTCCCGCCTGAAACATTCTATCCGTAGAGGTACCGGAGAAAGTGATCGGAATATCTTGGTAAGTCCCCGTCGATGTTTCCACATCCAATGTATAGGTATGGCCCGCAGCCAACGGAGGAAGCAACAGATCACCCAACGTTATGGTAGTGCCATCAGCCGGAACTTCCTTGCCCGCATTCCCCTCACCGGGAAGTAGCGAAAGCCCTTTCGTGCCACTGAATGCAGGAACGCCCGTTGCCAATGGCAATGTCACGGTATTTTCCGCTTCGTTTACCTTCACACAAGTAATCTTCACTGCCAAGCCACCGGTCTGCTTCTTGCAAGCCTTCAACCGCAAGCGGGTCAGCAGATGTGAGAACTCCAACGGCTTGTCATAGCCGCTGTTAGTATTCCCGGCAAAGCGGTCACCGTCCCACTTGTTTCCACGTATTTCCGGTGCATACAGCAGATCTTCCTTGCCTGTGAGTGTATAAGATACATTGCCACTACCATCGGAAACACCTGTCGGAGAAATTGCCACAGCATACAGCCAGCTACCCGTTTCGGGATAGACCGGCTGCACACTGCTTTGCAATTTCCAGGAGACGCTACCATCCGTACTGACTGTTACGCCATGACTTCCCTCATACTTCGCCGTAAGCCCGGAATAGTCTCCTTGCCTCGTGGTAAGCATTACGGTGGCATCGAAAGCCTTTTCCGGCAGGTTGTCGGCACGAGTGACGGAAGTCTGAATCAGGGCATCCCCGCCAGCACACAAATCCAACGGAACAGCCTCTTCTACAGGAAGAGAAACGTCGGACGAACAAGCTGCGAGAAAACACAGGGAAACTGACAGCACGGAATGAAACAAAAGGTGAAAACGTCTCATGAGTAATTCTTTAAATATTTTATAATTCAGCAGTACCGGAATCGCCTACAACCCACGGAGTAACGGTAGCAGTAGTAG
>ERZ773183.3194-NODE-3194-length-9670-cov-2.522309_pt1 | contig 9670 bp, 7 predicted proteins | sample MGYA00580532_ERZ773183 | MGnify/ENA primary metagenome ERZ773183 (study PRJEB29015, sample SAMEA2737791) | human gut metagenome | biome: human gut; feature: human-associated habitat; material: faeces | place: China | collected 2012 ... | reverse complement strand
GCGGACGCGGCCGCAGGCGCTTCCGTGGAGATGTCGGCCCAGACAGTCGGAACGCAGGTGGCTGGCGCTGGCGCCTCCGCAGCCACCGCAGCCGCAGCGGCCGAGGGAACCGCGGGCACCACAGGGGCAATCGCCAGCGCCGGCATACCCGTAGCGGGCGTTGTGACGGGAGTCGTGGCGTTCGTCCTGGGGGCCCTGCTGGTGGGACAAATTGTCTCAGCGCTCTTCGGGTTCTGGCAGAGCGAGGCCAACAAGCAGGCGATGGAAGGCCTGCCTCCATACATCACCTACGAGATGGTCGAGGCGGCCTTGGACGCCCAGGAGAGGTATGGGCATCCCGCAGGCTGCACTATCGCCCAGATCATCTGCGAGAGCGGCCAGGGCGACCACATGAGCCAGCTTGCGACCAGGGACCACAACCTATTCGGCATGAAATGGGCTTCATCGTACGCCTCCGCCCCAGAAGTCGCAGGAAAGTCATCCTGGGCGACCGGAGAGGAGGCTGCCGACGGTAGCCACTACGCTATCACCGCCCAGTTCATCGTCTTCGAGGGCGATGAAGAGTGCATCCGGTTCAGGAGCCGCGTGTTCCTGCAAGCTGGACGGTACGCGAACAACCCTCTGATCAAGGAGGCTGTGGCAAACCACGACTCCGACAAGATGGCCGAGGGCCTCAAGGACGCTGGCTGGGCCACGGACTCCAGCTACGTGGAGACGCTGAAGTCGATCATGGACACCTACGGGCTGAGGCGCTTCGACGGACTAAGCCTGGAGGACTTCAAGGCCGGCGAGGGGGCGGGCAACGTCATCGTCGCCGCAGCTTACAGCCAGCTCGGCGTGCCGTACGTCTGGGGTGGATCCACCCCGGGAAAGGGATTGGATTGCAGCGGCCTGACACAGTACTGCTACCGCCAGGCGGGCATACGCATCAGCCATTACACGGAAGACCAGAAGAGCGAATTGAGGCAGATACCCATATCCCAGGCGCAGCCTGGGGACATCCTCTACAAGTACGGCCACGTCGCCATATACATCGGCGACAACAAGTACATCCACGAGCCTCACTCGGGTGACGTATGCAGGATTGCAACGGGAACCAACTACTTCACATGCGCCCTAACGGCGCGTCGTTAGAAAGGAGCAAGGAATGGAAAGGAAGAGCAAGGCCATGGCAGCACTCGCATGCATGGCCCTCCTCGCGCTCATCGGGGCGGGATGCGCCCGCTGCACCATGGTCCACGCCGGCCAGCAAGAACAGGCCGGCCAAGAGCAGAGCGAGTCCCCGGAGGCCGCAACCGACGAAGCAACTTCTCGGATCCAAGTGGACCTCCCGGGACGGCAAGTCGGCTATGTCCATCGTGAACGGCGCCTTCGTGGAGCGATGCGGGAGCAACGAGGAGATCACCTACTGGACACCCGAGAAGACCAGCGCGGACGAAGGAGGGTTCTCCGAGTCCATCTGGGTCAGCGACAGCCTCACAGAAACGCAGTCCCCGTCCATCATCAGGGTCGATATCGCCGACGACGGCAGCCTCGCGGCCACCTGCGACTCCTTCAAGCTGGCAACGTCCTACGTCATCGACGCGCCCGAGAGCGCCGAGCTCAGCATCACGGGGAACGTCGGCTACCTGGCAAGCCTGGCCAACGTCGACCAGGCGAAAATCGCCGAGTGTCTGCAAGCCCATGCAGGCGCCAAGTGCCCGTATGCGAAGGCCGCGAGCTGGGACGGCGAGATCTTCATTGACGCCAATGCCGAGAGGATCAGCTCGACCTTCACCCTCGATGACCCAAACGGGACCATCGTGACCGTCATCATCGACGGCAAGACGGGCAGGATCTCTGCGATGTGATGCGGATGTCAGTTGTTTACAGAACCATCGGCGACCGCCGCTTCAGGATAGCCTTCGCGATGACGCTCGCCGTTCTTGCGGTGCTGCTAGTTCCCGTGCACAACGCCTATGCGGACATCGCCGGAGACATCAACGATTGGCTGGCCGAGCTCCTGAGAGACGCCGCGAACTGGATGTTCTCCAAGCAGGTCGACGTCCTCAAGGGAATCGGATACGACGGCATCCTCGGCGCGGACTTCAGCTCCATGCTCACCACCTCGGGCAGCGTGTCGATGTACGACATAGCCTGCGGCGTGTGGAGGGTCGCCATCCTTCCCATCGGCTGCGGTGTGCTCTCCCTGGTGTTCACTGTGAAGCTCATTCGGATCTCGCAAAGGGTCGATGGCAACGCCTCGATGCCCGGGGTCAAGGAGGTCGTGTTCCTGCTCGTGTTCTTCGCGGTGTTCCTGTTCCTGATCCAGCATAGCTTCGAGCTCATGCAGTCGATCTACGAAGTGGTCGGCATCGCCATCGACAGGGTCATGGTCATGTTCGGAACCGGGGGCGCGCTTGACTTGGCCGCGGTTTCCATCGTCACCCCCGACGACGACATCCCGGCGCTGCTCGCCATGCTCATCGTCTCCCTCATCAGCTGGGTGGTGGTGCTGGCCGCCTACATCGTCGCCCTGGTCGTCTGCTGGGCCCGTGCCCTGCAGCTCTACATCATGGCTGCGTTCAGCCCCATCCCCCTTGCCTTCATGGCCCTGGACGACACCAGGCAGATCGGAGTCGGGTACCTGAAGAACTTCGCCGCGGTCTGCATCGCCGGCCTGATCATCGTCATCCTCATGATCGCCTTCCCGCTGATCCTCGGAGGAATCGTCGGCGTGAACCCTGGGACGGGAACCTCTGCGGATGCCATCGCGAACGGCCTCACTTACGCGCTGCAGTACCTGGCGATGTGCATCCTGCTCATCCTCTCGCTCGTGAAGAGCGGAGCGTGGGCTCGAGACATAGTTAGCGGATTCTAAGAGAAGGGAAAGAGAACTTGTACGAACCGAACAGCGGGGCCACGCCGGAAGCGGCGTGGATGATGAACGACCCGGAGGATGGGTCCCGCCTCCTTCTGGAAGCCCACGCGGCACCAGACCCGAAAGGAGCGGTCACCCTGGGCTTCTCGTTCTCCCTGTGGGCCAAACGGCAGGACGGGTGGACAGAGGTGATGAACGGTTTCAACTGGGGATATTCCGACGCCGAGGAGCTTGTAGACGCCGCTGAGGCCTACCTCGGACTCGAACCCGACGACATCGAGCGCATCGGCTACGGAGAGTTCGAGAGGGCCCTGCTCAACGACGAGAGCATCTCGTCCAGGGCGCAGCGCGCCAAGAGCATCCCCGCAGTCGAGCAGGTCAGGAGAAGGGAGGGGAATCGAATGGGCAGGTAGCCCTTAGCATCCAAGAATCCGGCACTTCCACAGCATGCCGGCACTAGACGTAAAGGAGGGCTCGCATGAGCCAGGAAACACCGAAGAACACGTATGTCACGCTGCACAAGAACTTCGTCCGCACTGACATCGAGCACACCGACCGAAGGACCGGTGAGACAAGGACCTTCAACTCAGTGACCCTGCCAAAGGGCACGGTCATCGACGGACACGACGTCAGCTACTACCAGTTCAGCCCGTTGTTCGTGAACGAGTCGCGATACCGCGGCGAGGACTATCGCGATATCCCTCTCCTTACCAATCGCGAGGTATGGCTGCGCAGGAGCATCCTCGACAAGGACGGCAAGCCCGTCGTCAACGAAGAGGGCGTCAAGGTCAAGGACGTGATCAAGGTGATGCCCGCCCAGATCAGGGACGCCATCGAGCGCAACCGCGCCGAGTACCTCGATAGCCTTTCCGAACGGGCCCGCTCGGCACGCGACGGCAGCGAGAGGCTCGGCCGTGGCGCCGCCCAGCGCGCAAATCCCCGCATGTCCCGCAACGACATCCCGTTCTAAGGAGGAAGCGTGAGAACCGAGACAACCGAGAGGATCGCATCCTCCAAGATCATCAGAGTCGTCATGAGCATTGCCCTGGCGCTCAGTGTGTGCGCATCGGCGTCGATAAGCGCGTTCGCGGGCGAAAGCGTCAACGTCACCATCGGCGACGACATCCCGTACGCAGGCTACTTAACGACTTGCATGTACGCCGACGGCGAGGTTGCCTACTGCGCCGACCCGGCTGCCGCCACGCCCGCGCCCGGCACCTACAGCAAGAGCGGCGTGAGTGATGCCGACCTCATCGCTACGATGTGGTTCAGCTACGGCGCCCCGGGATTCGACGCGTCCATGTTCCCCGACACCTGGTACGACGGCAGCGGCTGGAGCGCGGATAAGTACACCGTGGCAAGCCACGTGCTCCTGTCGTACGCCTATCAAGGCTCCAAGGCCGATGCCGTCTTCGGCACCAGCGGCGACTTCGAGGGCTGGGCGCGAAGCGAGCTTCTGGGCACCACCTGGAAGTCCATAAAGGCGAGCAAGGGCAAGGTTTCGACCGGCTTCGAGGCCTTCTGCATCCACACGGGCCCCGGCACCCAGGTGCTCATGAGCTTCACATGGGACAAGGGTGACCTGAAGGTGGCGAAGGAAGACTCCCAGGCAGGCGCCGAGCCCCAGGGCGACGCAACCCTCGACGGCGCCAAGTACGACATCGTCAACGCATCCGGTCAGTACGCCTTCGTCGACGGCCGCTACTACGCTAGCGGAGAGGTGGTGAAGACCATCACCGGCAAATGGGACGGCGACGCGGGCGCATTCGTTGCCAAGACTTCCGCGAGCGCCCTTCCTTGCGGCACCTACACCGTGGTCGAGTCCCAGGCACCCGAGGGATATCTCGTTTCCGACTGGTCCGCGAAGGCTGAGATCAAGTCCGATGGCCAGATGGTTGACCTCACCGGCAATCCTTGCGGCGACGATGTCATCCGCGGTGGCGTCCAGGTGACGAAGTCCGACGTCGAGCTCCGGGCATCCGAGGCCCTGGGCGGCAACTCCCATGACGCCCTCGAAACCGGCTCCACGCTCTCCGGCATCGAATTCACCATCGCCAACGCATCCGAGCACAAGGTCCTCGTGAGCGACAAGTGGTTCGAGCCCGGCGACGTCATCGAGACCATCGTTACCTCCTGGAACGACGAGGCCGGCGCATACACCGCCCAAACCGCAGCCGACGAGCTGCCTTACGGCACCTACACCATCCAGGAGACCAAGGCCAACGACTCCTACCTGCTTACCGACGGCGAGCCCAAAACCTTCCAGGTCCGCGAGAACGGCTCGATCGTCAAGGCGACCTCTGCTGGCGGCGAGCTCAAGTTCTTCGACCAGGTGATCCGCAACGACCTTGAGGTCGTGAAGATGGCCGAGGACACCAACGCCTCCTTGCAGGTGGCGTTCAAGGTGACCAACGTCTCCACCGGCGAGGCCCACGTCATCGTGACCGACCGCAACGGAAATGTCTCTACGGCCTCTTCCTGGAACAAGCACAGCAGAAACACCAACGGCAACGACGGCCTGCTCAAGGCTGAGAGCATCAAGGCCGCAGACATGGACTCCAGGGCTGGCGTATGGTTCTCCCTCGGCGAGGACGGCTCCAACGCCGACGTTGACGACAGGCTGGCAGCGCTTCCTTACGGCAAGTACATGCTGGAAGAGCTCCGAAGCGACTCCAACGAGGGCTATGAGCTCGTGACCAAGACCTTCGTCGTCGAGCGCGACTCCACCGCGGCCAAGGCCGTGTGGATGAGCCTCGACGACAAGGAGGGTCCGAAGATCCAGACCGAGGAGACCGACAAGGCCGACGGCGACCACGTTGCCCAAGCCTCCGCTGAGACCACCCTGGTGGACACCGTCTGGTACGAGAACCTCAAGAACGACGGCACCGAATACGCAGTCACTGGCACCCTCGTGGTAAAGTCCACCGGCGAGGCCCTGCTCGATGCCGACGGCAATGCGATCACCGCCACAAAGACCTTCCAGCCTAGGCAGAAGGCCGGCGAGGTGGAACTCGAATTCACCTTCGACTCCAGCCTGCTCGCTGGCGAGGACATCGTGGCCTTCGAGTCGCTTTTCTCCGAGGGCGTAGAGGTCGCTGCCCACGCCGACATCGCGGACGAGGGCCAGACCGTGCACTTCCTCGACATCCATACCGCCGCGGCCGACAAGTCCGACGGCGACAAGCTGGTGACCGGAACCGAGATAACCGTCGTCGACGAGGTGGCCTACGAGGACCTCGTTCCCGGCACCGAGTACGAGCTCCAGGCTACCTTGATCGATTCTGAGACCGGTGAGCCCGTCGTGGTAAAGGACGGATTGGCCGAGAAGCTGGTTACCGGCACCGCCGCCTTCACCCCTGAGGAGGCCGGCGGCACCCAGCTTGTCGAGCTCTCTTTTGACGGGACCGACCTCGGCGGAAAGAGCCTCGTCGTGTACGAGAAGCTCTTCGCTGCCGATGTGCAGCTCGCATCCCATGAGGACCCCTCCGACGAGGACCAGACCGTGACCGTCGTGGAGATCGGCACAACCCTCGTCGATGCAGGCGACGGCGACCATGTCATCGCCTCCAGCAAGGTGAAGCTGACCGACACCATCGAGTACAAGGGCCTCGTCCCCAGCGACACCTACACCGCCCATGGCACTTTGATTGTGAAATCCACCGGCATGCCGCTCGAGGATGCCGACGGCAAGCCCGTGACCGCGACCGCCGAGTTCAGCCCAGACAAGGCCGACGGAGCCGCCGACGTGTCCTTCGAGTTCGACGCGTCCAAAATCGAGGAGGGCGTCGAGCTCGTTGCGTTCGAGGAGTGCCTCGACGTAAACGGTAACGTAGTCGCGGTCCATCAGGACATCGACGACGATGGCCAGACCGTCGTGGTCGACAACCCTGATACCCCTGAGGTCCCTGACGAGCCCGGCAAGGCCCTCGACAAGACCGGCGTCGACTTGGCCCCGATTGCCGCGATTGTCGTCATCTCGTTCCTCGCGGGCTCGGGATGCCTGGCCTACGGCCTACGCAAGCGACGTTTGGCTGCAGCAGCTGACGCGAATTCCGAAGACTGCGACAGCGGGTCGGACGAAAGCTAAGCAATAGCCAGCTTCTGATTTCGAGATGGGCGGCCGTGTGCCGCCCATCGTTTTAGGAGGTCTATGAGCGACAGGACAAAAAGCCGAATAGCCCTTGCTTTGGCTGCATCCCTGATCTCACTTGCCCTGGTTGTGGGCGCTTCGATTCTCATGCTCACGGAGAAGGCGTCGGGCACAAGCCCGGACCCACTCGGCACCTGCGAGGAGGCCGTCCAAGACGACGGTTTCGAGTCGATAGACTGGGATTACTGGCTTTCCGTTAACCCGGATATCATCGGATGGATCAACGTACCCGGGACTGGGATCGACTATCCAATCGTTCAGGGTAACTCTGGGGATCCCGGCTACTATCTCTATCACGATGCAGGCAAGAGATGGGACTACCATGGCGTTCCGTACCTGACTTGGGAATGCGCGGAAGGAGGTCTCCTGCATAGCCCTAACGCGCTGGTGTTCGGCCACCATCTGCAGGACGGGACTATGTTCTCCAAGCTCGGCGGCTTCATCGACGTCGCCTACCTGGACGAGCACACGCCGATACAGATCCAAACCCCAACTGAGAAGGCTAGCTTGACCGTCCTGGCGGTAGATAGGGTCAACGCCAGCCGCGAGACCGTGAGGCTCGAGTTTGACACAGCCTTAGACCACGCCACATGGCTAGCAAGCGTCACGGCCGCATCCGACCGTAACTTGAGCTCTGCCGGATTCGACTTCGACTCAGTCGAGAACGTCGTTACGCTCTGCACCTGCAGCTACTCGACATGGGGAAACGAGAGGACGCTCGTTTACTGCGCAATCGAAATGGCCGACTAAAAAATGAGGAGGACGATTTGCCCTCCTCGTCTGCTTAGATAGCCTCAATAAGCTCGGATGATTTCTGCAGCTGGGCTTGGACTTCCGAGGTGTTCACCCTGTCCGTGATGCCGTCACCGTCATCGTCGATAACAAGGTTCACCTTGCACATCGAATAAAGCATTCCCACTAACAGCACAACGTTTTGAACAAGGACCCTTTCTTCCTCATCGAATCTGTTCCAATCCGTCTTATGCTGCCCAACAACAATCGCTTTAAGTTGTTGAAGCTTTTCGTCGTAAAGTTGCTTCACGATTGCAAGAGCGCGGCAGTAAGCATCTGCAATCGCAGCAATTTCCTCAAGAAGGACGCACGCTTCATCAACGTTCGCCTTTTCCTGGGCGATCTGCTTTTCGAACTCTTCAGCATCCTTCGCGATCTTATGACCCATGACATTGACGACGATTCCGCCGACAAGAAGAGCCGCGCCTCCAGCGGCAGAGCTCAGGACTACCGTACCCAAGGCCATTCCGCCACCCCCAGCGGCAAGGGACCCCCCTCCAAGGGCTGCGAGAATAGCATTTGTGGCAGCCGCGCCACTTAATGTCGAGATGGCGATTCCCGTAGATGCCGTCCCTACGGCAGCGACAATCGCCGTAGTTGCGCCAGATGCGGCAACTCCGCCTGCAACGCCAGCTGCCGCGCTGCTTAATCCACCCAGAAGCGCCTTTGCACCGATAAATAACTTTTTAAACTCATCCGAGTCAAAATCCGGAAGGTCGAAGTCATTGAGTTCAAGTTCAGCGAACTGAGGGCGATTTTGAATCAACTCGATAACGTCTGAGAATCCCTCGAAACCCTGTATTGTCTCAAGTTCTGCTAGTCCGAGTGCATCCATAGATGCATTGGCTCTCTTGCCCATGGCTTCGAAGTACTCCATCGACTCCTGGTGAATGGCTTTAGCTGTCTTCTCTTTCCCTTTTGCGTCTTTAATCTTTAAACCGCCATAGACGGCATTGCAGGCACCGAAGGCACCCGCAATCGCCGCTCCGGCTATAACAAATACAGGAACAGGCATCAGATTCTCCCACTACTCAAAAACCAAGAACGCGGTTTTGTCGGCCATATGCTTGTCAAACGAGCCTTTCCAGGGTTTTGGAATTCCAAGCCTTTCATACTCGTCTAGCAAGATTGCGTTAAGCTCGGATTCAGAGGACGCGTGCTCGATTTTTTCCGACGAAACGCTCCAAGTTGCCGATTCTCGATTGAAGGCGTCGACATCAATGGCTCTAAGCTCTTCTAGATAACTTTCGAGCGCAGCGTTGATTTCCTTCATAATAGCCACTTCGCGCTCTGGGCTGGTTCGGATTGCGACTTCGCGAACGACCAAGCTCGCGAGACGCAGCCAAGCCAAGTAGTTGAGTCGCTCGGCAAACAACGCTGCGTTCATTCCGCCGCCAGACCGCGCAAAGGCATCGGCTCCATCAATCAGGCAGAAGGCAGAGTATCCGACAAGCAGCATTGTCCTCAAGTCGTCATGCCTAGAAGAAGGAATGCAGTTTCTGAAAGGTTCGCCCTTGCCGAAATGCCTTTTCAGCGCCCAGACGAGCTTAATGCTTAGGTCGGTAACGACAACCGGAATGCCCATGCTAAGTGCGAACCTAGCGTCATAGCCGTCTTGGAAAACCCTGATGGACAGCTCGGCGACATCCATCCGTTTGCCGTCAATATTGAAATCACCGAATTTGCAGAATTGGAACAATTCGAAGAATGGGATGACGACGCCTGAGCCATCTCCAGCTCTTCTGCGCGTGAGAGAGCTGCCGGCAACGTCGGACATGATATGACCTATCCAATTCGCGATGCCGCAGAATAATTTCGATTCAACAGTATGACCTTGAAGAACGATGGAATCCTTGCCGTTTGGGTGA
>ERZ773183.3170-NODE-3170-length-9744-cov-3.058314_pt1 | contig 9744 bp, 7 predicted proteins | sample MGYA00580532_ERZ773183 | MGnify/ENA primary metagenome ERZ773183 (study PRJEB29015, sample SAMEA2737791) | human gut metagenome | biome: human gut; feature: human-associated habitat; material: faeces | place: China | collected 2012 ... | reverse complement strand
TGAAAATATTACGCCATGTCAATTCCATACCGTGCCAGGTATCGGCGGTGGTGCGCACCTCGGCCTGGTGCAGGGCATCGGCCAGTACGTTATTGTTGGTGACGGCCCCGGCCAGCGCCCATTTGCCGGCCCAGCATAAAGCGTAGCCGGTGCCCCAGCACAGGCTGCCGCCCACGGCCAAGGCGCACTGCGGCACGCCGCCCCGCAGGCGCTGCTGGGGTTCCAGCAGCCAGCAGGTCAGCGGCAGACCTAAGGTGATGATGGGCGTGACCAGCAGGTCGCAGAAAGCTGTCGCCGTGCCCAGCACCAGAAGCCCTAAGCACAGCACATCGCTGCGGCGGGGCTTGGCCAGCACCCAGGCGCAGCCCGCGTAGGCAATCATAAAGCAGGTGAAATACTGCACCTGATGGGGCACGAACCATACACTCACCGCCAACTGGCTGACGGCAAACCACACGGCGGCCCGCAGCCCGCAGCGGCGGCGCAGCTGCACCAGCACCACGGCCAGCAGCGCAAACAGCACGATATACTGTACAATACGCACACCCGTGTAGGGCATAAGCAGCAGCAAAGGCCGCAGCCAGATGAGATACCCGTGCCAGTACCGCGCGTAGGAGAACGGCTCCAGCGCGGGGGCATCGGTACGCTGGGCGCCGGTGGACCAATCCTTTTCTATGTACCAGGCCAGGTCGTCGGCCAGGGTCTCGAAGTTATCCACATTGTAGGCCGTGTTGGTCATCATGGCCTGCAGGGGCGGCAGCTCGTCGGCGCTGGCGGCCTCAAACAGCATCAGTGTGTCGGTGTAGTTGTCCATCTGAAAGAGCTTGAAGCCCAGATATTCCGGGTACAGCCCCTCGTTTTGGATCGTCCGGGCGGAGGCGTAGACATGCTGCCGCACCCGTTCCCCCGGCAGGGCGTAGGCAGCCAGCAGCAGCACAAACAGTATGGCCAGCGTACCGGCAAAGGCGGCCAGTGCCCGCAGGGCAAAGGGACGTTTTTGTTTTTGCGTGCTCACGGCACACCTCCCCATTAAAAAGTACCCCCCTATTATATGCTAAATAGCGACAGCTTTCAACCGGATGAATGTGAAATCCATTTGAATTTTGCTGTGCTATACGGCGTCGGTCTGGCGGGAAACCGACAGTACAATGCCCATTTCCCCCAGCAGCATCATCAGGCTGGTGCCGCCGGAGGAAAAAAACGGCAGGCTGATGCCGGTGTTGGGGATGGTGTTGGTGACGACGGCGATGTTTAGGATGGCCTGCAAGACCACCTGCACCACGAACCCCACGGCCAGGAGTGCCCCGAATTTATCCCGCGCACGGATGGCGATGGACATGCCCCGCAGCAGCAGCGCCAGAAAGAGCGCCACGGCCAGCGCCGCGCCGATGAAGCCCAGCTCCTCGCATAGAATCGAGAAGATAAAATCATTCTGCGGCTCGGGCACATAGAGGTACTTTTGGCGGCTGTTGCCCAGCCCCAGCCCGGCCAGCCCGCCGGAGGCAATGGCGTAGAGGCTTTGGATGGTCTGGTGCCCTTCCCCCAGCGGGTCGGCAAAGGGATCGCGCCAGGAGGCCAGGCGGTCGGTGGCATAGGGCACCAGTTCCGGCAGGGCAAGCACCGCCGCCGCGATGGCCCCTGCCCCCAGGCCGCCCGCCAGCCCAAACCACTGCAGCCCGGTGCCGCCCACAAACATCAGCACCGCGCCGATGGATAAGATCAGCAGCGTACCCGAAAGGTGCGGCTCCAGCAACATCAGCACCGTCACCACGCCTAAAATCAGCCCGAAGGGCAGCACGCCCCCGGCAAAGCTGTGCATGCGGTCGTGATTCAGCGAGATGATGTGGGAAAACACCAGCACCACGGCAAATTTGGCAATCTCACTGGGCTGCAGGGTGCCTAAGCCCGGCAGTACGATCCACCGTTTGCAGCCGTTGTACTCCGGCATAAACAGCACAACGACGAGCAAAATCAGCGACAGCCCCATAACAGGCCAGGCCAGTTTGTGCCACACATGGTAATCCACCAGGCTGGCGGCGTACATGGCCGCTGCGCCCAGCGCCGCAAACAATAGCTGCGGGCGGATGTAGGTGTAGGCGTCGCCGCGGCGATAGAGCGCCACTGCGTACCCGGCCGAGAAGAGCATAATAAGCCCATAGCTCAGCAGCGCCAGCAAAATGACGAGGAACGGTACATCCAGGCTGGGCTGTTCCCGCAGGCGGGTGCGCAGGGCGGCAGGGTCAAAGAAAGAAGCGGTCATACAAAATCCCCCTGCGTCCAGTATACGCAGGGGGAAAACAGGCTATGCAGTTTGTGGTTTACACAAGGCCGAAATGGCGCAGGGCCTTGGCGATGCCCTCCTTATCAATATCCGTCGTCACATAGTCGGCGGCGGCTTTGGCGTCGTCACAGGCATTGCCCATGGCCACGCCGATACCGGCATATTCCAGCATGGAGACGTCGTTTCCGCCGTCACCAAAGGCGATGGCTTCGTCCCGGGTCCAGCCAAAATGCTTCAGCATCGCGGCCAGGCCGTTGGGCTTGCCGCCGCCCTCGGGCAGGATATCGGCAAAATCGGGGCTCCACCGCACGGCCAGGCAGCCGGGGCAGCGGCGGAGGAACTCTTCCTCGTAGTTATCGGGCAGAAAGGCGCTGAGCTGGTAGATGGGGTTTTGTGCAATGCGGGCAGCAATGTCAGCGGTCCCCTGCCCCAGCTCCTTGGCAAAGTTGGCACTGCGCTCATCGATGAGATTGAAATAGCAGTTGTCCTTCTCCACAAAGCCGATGGACAGCTTTTCTTTTTCAATATAGGGCAGCAGCGTGCGCAGGGCGGCGGGGTCGATGTACTTGCTGTAGATGACCTCGCCATCCGCCATAAAGCAGTACTGGCCGTTCATGGTGACATAGCCGTCCCAGTTCACCTTTTGCAAAGCGGGCAGATGCGGCAGGTGCACCGGCGGACGGCCCGTGGCGATGAAAATTTTCACGCCGTTGGCCTGCAAGGCGTGCAGCGCCTGCACGGTGGAATCCGGCATTTCGTGGCTACCGAACAGCAGCAGCGTGCCATCGATGTCAAAAAAGGCTGCTCGGATGTGTTTATTCATGTTTCAGATCTCTTTCCATTAGAGCCGCAAGGGCATTGCGGGCTTCAAGCTTACCACGCAGGATAGCGTCCACGCTTTGCACGATGGGCATTTCCGTCTTGTACTTTTTGGCAAGGCGGCAGACGGCGGGCAGGGCGTTGATGCCCTCGACCACCTGGCCCACCTCGGACTTGGCTTCCTCGGCTGTTTTGCCGCGGCCCAGCAGCATACCGGCGTGCAGGTTGCGGCTGTGCATGCTGGTGCAGGTCACGATCAAATCGCCCATGCCGGACAGGCCCGCGAAGGTTTCAGGCTTGCAGCCCATGGCCAGACCCAGCCGGGTCAGCTCGGCGTTGCCGCGGGTGATAAGGGCGGCCTTGGCGTTATCGCCGTAGCCCAGGCCCAGTGCGATGCCGACGGCCAGCGCAATGACGTTTTTGACCGCGCCGCCCAGCTCGGTGCCGCGGCGGTCGGTGTTGGTGTAGACGCGGAAGCTGGGCGCGGTGAAGGCTTTCTGCACGGCCTTGGCGGCGGCTTCATCCTCGCTGGCGGCAACAATTAAAGTCGGCATATCGCGGGCCACTTCCTCGGCGTGGGTGGGGCCGGAGAGGGCCACCACGCGGGCGGTGCGCTTGGCCTTGGCAAGCTCATCCTCGATGATCTCGCTCATCGTCATCAGGGTTTTGTCCTCGACCCCCTTGGCCACGTCCACGATCAGCTGGCCATCCGGGATGTACGTGGCTGCCTTTTTGTCGGTGGAGCGCACAAACGGGGACGGCACCGCAAACAGCAGGATGTCGCGCCCGGTGCAGGCCTCGGCAATATCGGCGGTGTAATGCATGGCGGAGGGCAGCTCCATACCCGGCAGGTTGGGGTGGCGGCGGGTGGTGCTGAGGGATTTCAGCTCGGCGGGGATCGCGCTCCAAACGGTTACATCGCGGCCGTTGACCGCCAGCAGACGGGCCAGTGCAATGCCCCAGGTGCCTGCGCCGAATACGGCAATTTTAGTCATGGGTGGTTCTCCTTACAAATGGTGTCAGGGTCGCTGCAGCAGGCGTGCCAGGAAGCGGTGCCCCGTGCGTTCTTTCAGCACAGGCTCGGCCTCCAGGGCGACACGCTCGTAGCAGTTGACGATGCGGGTGGCCCCATACCGGTGCTCCCGTGGGATGTTGCAGCCGTAGGTCAGATGGATATGACCATGCAGCATCAGCTGGGGATGGTAGCGGTCCAGCAGCTCGTGAAAGACGGTGAAGCCGCGGTGGGGCAGGTCGTTCAAGTCGCCGTAGCCGTGCATCGGCGCGTGGGTGACAAGGATGTCAAACCCGCCGTGGCGGTCGATCTTGCCCCGCAGGCGGTTGATACGCTTGCGCATCTCGGCCTCGGTAAACTGCCAGGCACCGGTGCGGTAGCGGCAGGACCCGCCCAGCCCCACAATGCGCAGCCCGTGGTAGACGAACAGGTCGTCATCCAGGCAGATGGCGCCCTCGGGCGGGTGATGGTCATAGTTTTCGTCATGATTGCCGTGCACGTACAAAACCGGCACGGGGGCCATGGTGGTAAGATACTCAAGATAGTGGCGGTTCAGATCGCCACAGGCTATAATGAGGTCTACGCCCTCGATCTTATCGGGAGTATAGTAATCCCAAAGCGCCTTGCACTCCTCATCGGCAATGCACAGCAGCTTCATAGCGTGGCCTCCTTCTCGGCAGGCAGCTGGTCACGGTGGATACCCTGCATGCGGTACATCGGGCGGGCCTGCTCGGTCAGGTCGTCGTACTCGGGGATGGTGCCGTCCACGGCGTCGCACAGATAGTCCATGTGGACGATCTGCTCCACATCCAGCCCGTGGCGGCCGCTGTTGCGCACCGTACCGTTCTGGTCGGTGATGCGGCAGGCAAACGGGTCGATCATACCGGCGGTGACGCCTGTCCGCAGGATGCGGGCCAGATGCGCCACATCCGAGGGAAGCTCGCGGCTGAGCAGCACGTCCATGACACCGCTGTTCATGCCCCACCAGTAGTTGACGGCGCGGCCGTCGGTGCCGGATTTATCCCGCACCCAGCCGCCGTCCAGCACGCTGTGCACCACATTCTCGTAGAACTGGCCCCAGTGCCAGAAGGGCGTAGCCAGATCTTGCAATACGCCGCCCGGACGGATGAGGAAGGTGCCGAACTCCTGCTGGGGGCGGCCCGGCACCGGTGCGTCGCGGCCCGAAACCACCGTGATGCCCTTGCGGGTAAAGACGGCCAGCGGGTCCTCCTGGTCGGGCAGGCAGGTCCAGCGCAGCTCAATGCGGGCGCGGGGGTTGACCATGCGGGCACCCAGCGCAAAGGCGTTGATGTTGGCGGGCACGCCGAAGCTGGGGTAATCCGCCACATAGCCGATGCGGTCGGTGCCGGCCATGGCCCCGGCGATGGCGCCGGTGATGAACTTGGCCTCGTATACGCGGGTGTAATAGGTGCGGATGCTGGCGTAGGGCATCTCCATCGAGCAGTTCAGGATGTGTACCTGCGGGTGCCGGACGGCGGCGCGCAGGGACGCGCCTACCAGCTTGGGGCTGGTGGTGAATACGATGTCTGCGCCGTGGGAGATGGCGGCTTCGATCAGCAGGTCGGCGTTCCGGCCGGGCACAGCGTTGAAGTAGGCAAAGGTCTCCACCTTGCCCTCAAATACACTGTCCAGCTGGGTGCGGCCAAACTCGTGCTGGCTGGTCCAGGAACTGGTCTCCGGGGTGCGCTCATGGATGAAGGCAACTTTTAAGTGGGTGGGGGGTGCCGGGTGGATGGGCAAAATGCGTTCCAGCAGTTTTGTCTGGGCAGGCTCGGCCGGCTTTTCGCTGACGGTGACGGGGTCATCGTTCTGCAGGGCCAGCACGTCATCCCACAGGGCGTCGATCTTTTGCTGCAGCTCGTTGGGGCTGGCTTTGGTCAGCTCTTCCATCGAGTACAGGCGCAGAAGCAGCAGCAGTACGTCCCCCACAGTGGCGCGCAGCTTGTCGCCGCCCAAGGCGGTGTAGGCCTTCTCGACCCAGTTGTACAGGGACAGGATGGCGGCGCGGTCCTCGGCGGTCCACTTTTCCTCGGGGCCTTTGCCCATGGCCTTTTGCAGGCGGCCGTAGCTGCCGGGCTTGGTAAAGGTCAACAGATAGGTCTGGATGAGCGGATAGGAGTGCATGAACTCATAGTACAGGCGCACTTCCGGGGTATCGTTGTATTTGGGCACCACGCGGGTGACGTTGCCGGTCACGCTGCCGGCCTCGAAGTATTTCAGCACGCTGACGCGCTTGTTGCCCTCCTGCACATAGAAGCGGCCCATGTACTCAAAGCAGCGGATGGGGTCACGGATGCCCTCGTCCACGTGGGCCATGCAAAGGGCGACCCACTTGGAGCCGAACTCGCTATTTAAATCCAGCAGGGGCATAAAATTGCTGGCAAAAGCGGCGGTGCGGCCTGCCGTTTTGGTGCCGACCACCAGCTTTATCGGGATTTCGACCAGGCCCAGGGGCAGCTGGTTTTCCACCTGCACGTTTTGCAGGATGTCATCCAGCACCGGCAAAAACGGGGACTGCCCGTGGAGCATCTTCTCACGGTAATCTTTCTGGCCCAGCTTTTGGGCCTTGCCGTATTCTTCCAGCGCTTCATTGCGCAGCATGGGCAGTTCCTCCTTTAAATTTTCGTGCGGCTATCAGTATAGCACACTTCGGGAAAAGATACAAACTCAAAAAAGCCTCTATCCGGCAGGGAGAGAGTTTCAGGCAAGGCTCTCTCCCCCGCTTTCTACATGCACGGCTTTGGGGTAGACCTTGGCCATGCGGGCGTCGTCGAAATGCTCGTCGAGGCAGGCGGCCAGGCTGGTGGCGGCGGCTTCGCCGCGGACACGCTCGTTATAGCGCACCAGCGCGGCGGAGCTGACGGCGATGTTAGCGGCCATGAACACGCACAGCCCCCAGGTCAGCACGGTGCCGAACCGCTTGGGGAGGGACTCGATCATGTGGGAGATGGGCGGGTACAACACCTTGAACCAGGCAATGGCGGCAAAGCCCCAGAAGAAGCAGTACAGCAGGTTGATGCGCCCGCCCAGGTTGAACGGGATGGCGCTGTAATCCCAGAACACCGTGCCGAACACGACCTCGGTAAACACGCTGCATAAATACTCATACGCGCCGCCCAGCAGGGTGCCCGCCACAAACAGCCAGCTGGCGGGGCGGTCCTTGTAGCGGTAGAGCAGCTGGGTCACGGCGGCAATGGCCAGGCCCCACACGATGGAAAACGGCCCCCACACCACGCTGGAACGGCTCATCCAGTAACCGGCAGTGATGCGGCAGAAGATCGTCTCGGTAATATCGCCCAAAAACGCGCCGATGAAGAAAAGCAGGATGATCTTATACGGGCTGCATCCTTCGGCAAAGGTGGTGCTTTTGGCCCGGCGCTGGCGCCGGAAGGTCAGGGCCGGGTGGGCCTTGTTCATGCGCTGCTCGACCCAGCCCAGAAGCGCCATGCCGGTGTTGACGGTAAAGTTGGCCAGGCGGTTCTCGATCTCCGCCCCGGCGGCCCAGCGGTAACGCAGGCCCAGCATGGCCAAAAGGGTGCCCACGGCGTCGATGGCAAAGATGACCAGCGCCGCCCACAGGATAATGGCGATCAGCCGGTGGGGCAGCAAGCCATAAAGGGCAAGCAGCAGCGGGTTGCCCCATTTTACCGCCACAACGCCCAACACGCCCCACAGGGCCGAGGCCCCCAGGCAGACGTAGCCATCCAGGTTAAACGGCATATCGCTGTAGTCCCACCAGCGGGTGTGGCTGGTGCGCTCCAGGATGTGGCCGGCCACCCACTCGATGACGGTGGCGTACACGGCGCTGAAGACGGCCAAAAAGAACCAGCTGTCATTGCTGAGGTCCCGCAGAGCAAAGCTGATGAGGTGGGCGCCGATGCCGTACAGAATGCACAGCGGCCCACTGAGGACGCCGCGGTCCTGATACCTGCGCCTGGTCACGGCGGTGTAAAGGACCTCCCCTACCCAGCCGAGGAAGGAGTAGGCAAAAAACAAAAACAAAAAAGAATAAAATGTCATAAAAACTCCTGTTACGGTTCACAGACCAGCCGCTGCCCGGGGGTGTCGGCGCTGACATAGTGGGTGGTGCGGCTCATCTGGTTATCCAGCGTTTGCCCGGTCGCATAGCGGCGCAGGTTGTGGGCGAAGATGCCCACAATGTTTTCCAGCGTGCGCGGCAGGCTGAACCGCCCCGAGATGTGCGGCGTGATGAGCACAGTCTCAAGCCCCCAAAGCGGATGCTCCGGCGGGAGCGGCTCAGGGGCGGTGACGTCGAGCGCCGCGCCGTAGAGGATGCCGTTTTGGATGGCGGCAGCCAGTGCGTCAGAGTCCACGGCTGTGCCGCGCCCTACGTTGAGCAAAATGGCCCCGGGCTTGCACTTCGCCAGCCGGGCAGCGTTGAACAGGTGGTCGGTTTCCGGCGTGCCGGGCAGGCTGAGCGCGATGAGGTCGGCGGCGGGCAGCTCCTCGTCAAGCTTATCGGTGCCGACAACGCGCAGGCAGTAGGGCGGGCAGTCGGCCGCATGGCGGCGCACGCCGACGACCTCGGCCCCCAGGGCATGGGCACGGCGCGCGAAGCTGGAACCGATATCCCCCATGCCGACGCAGAGCACCCGCGCCCCGGCGATGGACCGCACGGGCCGGGTGATGGGGTCCCACCGGCGGGCAGTCTGCCTGTCGCGGTAGAGCAGCAGATCCTTGATGAGCGCCAACCACATGCCAAGCATCCACTCGCTGATGGCAAGGCCGTATGCGCCGGTTGCGTTGGTGACGGCGCAGTCTGGCGGCAATACGCCGGGGGCCAAGTACGGGTCAGGCCCGGCAAAGTTAGACTGGAACCATTCCAGGTGGTCGTTTTGCCGGATAAGCTCGACCGGGACATTACCGAGGATGGCATCTGCCCAGAGGATCTCCTCCAGGGTGGCGGTTTCCTGCGTGGTGAAGCGGTAAGCAAACGACGGCACGGCGGCGCGCAGACGGGTTTGCAGTTCATCGGTCAGCGGTAAGGCAACGAGGATGTTCTTGGTCATGGGTAAGTTCCCCTTTTTATGTGGTTTGTTGCGGTGACGCCGGACGCCACGGGCGGATATGGAATCCGCCCTACGGCATGAAGGGTGCTTTGCATAGGTTCGCGCTTTCATTGTACAATACCCCACCCCTGCGGTAAAGGCGGCTTACACGCCCCGCTCCTGCTTGCTGAAGACGCAGCCGCAGTAGTCCTGGCGGTAGAGGCCGTACTCGGCACTTAATTGCAGACTGCGCTTGTAGCCGTCCTTTTTGCGGAACTCGCTGGGCAGAAAGCACACGTTGTATTTCTCGCCCAATTCCTGCCCCAGGGCGTTGATGCGGATGGGGTCTTTCATGGGCGAGATGGACAGTGTGGTGCAGAACCACTCGAACCCATGGGCGGCGGCGTACCGGGCGGTCTGCTCCAGCCGCAGGCGGTAGCAGACGGTGCAGCGCCCACCTTTCTCCGGCTCCTGCTCTAAGCCCTTGACGGCGGTGTAGAACTCGTCGGGTTCATAGGGCAGCTCGATGACCGGGTAGCGATAGCCCGCCTGCTCCACAAAGCGCTCCAGCTCGGCCTCGCGGCGGTGATATTCGGCGGGCG
>ERZ773183.3155-NODE-3155-length-9766-cov-17.784059_pt1 | contig 9766 bp, 9 predicted proteins | sample MGYA00580532_ERZ773183 | MGnify/ENA primary metagenome ERZ773183 (study PRJEB29015, sample SAMEA2737791) | human gut metagenome | biome: human gut; feature: human-associated habitat; material: faeces | place: China | collected 2012 ... | reverse complement strand
CTCCTCCAACCGGTTATCTGGCAGATGAGGAAGAACATGATCTGGTCTGCAATTACGAGGGGGACCTTGTAGCAGAAGTAAAACGTGATTGTCTGTCTCTGGAGCAGGTGATGAAACAGCCATTCCAGATCATTAAAGCAGCGAACAATGGAAAGACCGATGCAGACTTACTGAAAGGGGCAGGATTTACCGCTTATCTGGTATCTTCTCTGAAAGTAAATGAAGATGGCAGCTATGATTTTGATTCCGCCAAACCAGTAGTAATCGGAGAAAACGGTGCAACAGAAATCTTTACAGACAAGAAAGGTTATGCCTGCAGTATTGCAATCCCTTATGGAACGTATATTGTCCGTGAGACAACAACTCCGCATAACTATACTCCGGTAGATGATTTTATTGTGCAGATTACAGAGAACCATCCAGGCACTCCGCAGGTGTGGAGAGTGATGCTGGATAAAGAGTTTGAAGCGAAGCTGAAAATCATCAAACAGGATGACGAGACAAAGAAAGCAGTGCTTCAGAAGAATACAGAGTTCAAGATTTTCAACATCGACACTGAGAAATATGTGGAGCAGGTAACGACTTATCCGACTACGGTAAAACATAAATCCTATTTTACAGATGAGCAGGGATATTTGATCCTTCCGCAGAATCTTAAAATCGGGCATTACCGCATTGAGGAAGTAAACGCACCTTATGGATATACTCTGAATGAGAATTACTATGAGGTGAATGTAGATTCCAACACAGCATATCAGATGGACGGAACTTCTGGCGATGTCATCATTGAGATCGTATATGAAAATCATCCGGTCAAAGGGGAACTGAACATCGTAAAACAGGGTGAGGTTCTGAATGGATTTAAGGACGATTTCACTTACCAGAAAGAAAATCTGGAAGGTGCAGTTTTTGAAGTATATGCAGCTGAGGATATTTACACAGCGGATTTCCAGAAAGATGACCAGGGCAACCGTATTCTGGAATATGCTTCTGGAGCATTAGTAGGAACGGTTACGACCGATAAAGACGGAAAAGCACAGATTGCTGACCTTCCCCTTGGAACGTATAAGGTTGTCGAAAAGACAGCACCAGAGGGCTTTGTGTTAAACGAAGAGGCACAGACCGTTACTTTCTCTTACAAAGACCAGAAAACACCAGTGATCGAGCAGACAGCTGCTTTTGAGAATGACCGCCAGAAGGTAGAAGTATCCGTAGTAAAACAGGATGCAGAAAATGAGACGGTTGTAGCAGGTGCAGAATTTGGACTTTATGCAAAGGAAGATATTCTTGCTCATGGAGAAGTAGTTGTGAAAGCAGACACTCTGCTTGGAAAAGCAGTCAGCAATGAAGATGGAAAGGCAGTGTTTGAACTTGATCTTCCATTCGGAAGTTATTATATCAAAGAGTTTGCGGCTCCTGCCGGTTATGTATCTTCATTTGAGACACTGGAAGTAACTGCGAAATATCAGGGACAGGATGTGAAAGTGGTAAAACTGGAATCTGTATTTAAGAACCAGCCAACAAAAGTAACATTCAAGAAGTCAGATATTACTACAGGAGTAGAACTTTCCGGTGCCACTCTTACAGTGCTTGATAAAGATGGAGATGTGGTAGATACATGGAAATCTGTAAAAGGGGAAGAACATCTGATTGAGCGACTGACTGCCGGGGAGACTTATACACTTCGTGAAGAAATGGCTCCTTATGGTTATCTGATGGCAGAAGAGATCACATTTACTGTGGAGGATACTGCAGAAATTCAGAAGGTGGAAATGAAAGATGACGTACCGACTGGAACACTGATCATCAATAAAAAAGGTGAGTTCCTGGACAAAGTATCTGCACTGGATTCCGTTGGTGGCTGGCTCAAGCATCTGTTTGAATATTTCTCTGGTTCCTTGAAAGAGGTTACTTTTGAAGTTTATGCCTTAGAGGATATTAAAGCGGCTGATGGTGAGAGTGAGGATTATTATAAAAAGGATGCACTGGTAGCAACCATTACAACGGATGAGACTGGTGTGGCAAAACTGACTGATCTTCCTCTTGGCAAATACTATGTCAAAGAGAAAGAGACAGCAAACGGTTATGTCCTTGATGGAGAAACTCGTGAGGTTGACCTGACTTACCGTGATCAGAATACTGCGGAAGTTACTTACTCTGCGGACTGGCAGAACAAACGTCAGAAGGCAGAAGTGAAAGTGCTGAAAAAAGCGAAAGATTCTGACCGTGTACTGGAAGGAGCCGTATTTGCTCTGTGCAATAAGGATGATATTGTCAATGCAAAAGGTGATGTGATCCTGAAAGCGGATACGGTGATTGAGGAACAGGCTACAGATAAAGATGGAAAACTGACCTTTACTGCGGATCTTCCTCTTGGTCATACCTACTATGTGAAGGAAACTTCACCAGCACCGGGATTTGCGACCACAGATCAGGTACAGGAGTTTACTTTTGAGTATGGTGGGGCTGAAAAAGAGACTCTTTCCTATGAGTTTACTTTTGAAGATGAGGAAACAACCGTAGAATTTACCAAGACATCTCTGACGGATGGAAAAGAGATTGAGGGAGCAAAATTGAAAGTGACCGATGAAAGTGGAAATACCGTGGATGAATGGACTTCCGGAAAAGAGCCACATATCATTAAAGAACTGACAGTTGGTAAGAAGTATACCATGACAGAGACACTTCCAGCGGATGGCTATGTTACAGCAGAGAGCATTACCTTTACGGTTGAAGATACCAGTGAGGTACAGAAGGTGGAAATGAAGGATGATGTGACAAAAGTGCAGATTTCCAAGACTGATATTTCTGGTAAGGAACTGCCGGGAGCAAAACTGACAATCCTTGATAAAAATGGAAAGACAGTAGAGAGCTGGACATCTGAGGGAAAACCACACTATATTGAAATGCTTCCGATTGGAGAATATACACTTCGGGAAGAGACTGCACCGGATGGATACCTGGTAGCAGAAGATGTGAAGTTTACAGTAAAAGATACAGGAGAGATCCAGAAAGTAGTGATGAAGGATGAGGTGAAGCCGACGGAAACACCAACAGAGACTCCAGAGGAAACACCAGAAACACCAGAAACAACATCAACACCAGAAACAAAAGATACTGAGACAACAAAGACATCTACTTCACCGAAGACAGGAGATAACACACCAATCCTTTTCTGGATCCTGCTTGCAGGAGTTGGAATGGCAGGAGTTGGAGGTACTGTGATTCTCCGCAAAAAGAAGAAAAAATAAGAGATCCTAAGATTTCTTAAAGAGGAAGAGGGCATTTATGGACAAGTGTTTCATAGATGCCCTTTTTGCCAATACTGATAAAAAAGTGAAGGGAGAAGAAATGGGATGAAAACAGTATTGATCATTGCAGGGATTATCGTATTCCTAGTATATGGGTTTGTTTTATACTGCTGCATAAGAGTTGGAAAGGAATCCGATGAACAGTATAACAAGCTGAAAGAAGGAAAGGAGCAGGAAGATGACAGAAGTAGGGTATGCAAGTGATAAGCCTTCGGACTGTGCGTATTGTTACTTCTTTAGTGCCGGGAGAAAGAAATGCAAAAGGAAAGAATGTTTTTATCGTATTTCTTCTCCGCCACTTCGCAGGAAGGTAACTCACTGGGAGCCATGTGAAGGCTGTCCTTATGGAAAACATACTCCCTGTCTGGGTTACTGCATTGTGAAGGCTATGAAAGAAGTGAAGGAGCATCGGAACACAGGATAATACATATGAATTTCCGTATCATTATGGTGAAGAAGCGGAGTCCTATTCTTTTTACCGTGTGCCTAAAGTCCTTTTTACCAATACGCAGTTTAAGAGCCTTTCCTGTGAAGCGAAATTGCTTTATGGACTTTTGCTTGACCGTATGCAGCTATCTATAAAGAACCGGTGGCTGGATGAAGAGGGAAAGGTATACATTTATTTTTCCCAGGAGCAGATCTCCGGCATGATGGGATGTGGCTTGAAAAAGGTAGGGAATCTGTTAGCAGAGCTTGACAGTCGGAAAGGAATTGGATTGATTACGAGGATACGGCAGGGGTTAGGCAGACCGGATAAGATTTATGTACGCAAATGTACGCAACAGGATATGTATAAAAGGAATATCCAGACACGTCAAAATGACATTTCTGGAAATGCCAAAATGACAGGTACAGATATGTCAGAAATGCCGGGTAATGATACTGAGGATAATAAGACTGAAATAAGTGACACTGATAGGAGTGATACTGAGTATCTTTCTTTCTATTCTGAAGAGAGTGAAGAAATGCACAGGAAACGAATGGAAAGAGAATTATATCACCAGATGATCTTGAATAACATTGGGTATGAATATCTGGTTGATGTGTATAACCGGGATATGCTGAACGAGATTGTGGAACTGATTGTGGATACTGTCTGTTCCGAACAGGAAATGCTACGTATAGGTGGGGACAGAAAGCCAAAGGATGTGGTTAAAAGTCAGTTTTTGAAACTAAATTCTGAACACATCCGGTTTGTCCTGAAATGCTTGAAGGAGAATACCAGTAAGGTGATCAATATCCGGCAGTATCTTCTTACTGTGCTGTATAATGCACCACTTACAATCAGTAATTATTATTCGGCACTGGTGCAGCATGATATGTATGGCGGAAGTGAAGATTAAACCGGAAGTAAAGGAGGTATCAAAGTGACAAAGAAAGATAAAGCGATTCAAGAACTGTGTGACAGCTTGGGTGGTGATTACAAAGTACAGGATATTGATTTGGAAACCTGTATTTACAGAGATTTTGGAAATGGGTTTGATGTGGAGATAAGCGGAGTTTATACCACAAGCCAGAAGAAGAAAGCAACTATCTATTTATGGTGTGTGGGAGAAGGACATTATTTCCAGATTGTCCGAATTGCAAATGGAGTAGCAAGAGACGTAATCGGAAAGGTTGTCGAGGAACTATTTGCATACAGTGAGGAGCTGATAGCACAGGGGTATGACAGCTATGAGAAAGTTTTAGCTTTTTTAAGACAACAGCGAGAAAAGAAAGGGCGTGGTGTGATTGCAGGATGAAGTGAATGAGAAAACAGTTTCACTTTGTATCCGCTGTGGTAAGGTCACTGCCAACTTGCTGAAAGCTGCTATGGTAAAGGCTCTTGCAAAGATGGAGCAGGAGAAAAAACAGCAGGGACAGAGAACAAACCAGAAACAGCCCCAAAAGGAAAAGGAGGATAAGACTTACAAGGGAAAACAGAGCCTGGATAAGCTGATGAAGCAGAATGTACAGCTGTCCAACATTGAGATCACAGATGGAAACATTAAGTCTTTTGAACGGGTGGCAAAGAAGTACAGCATTGATTTCAGCCTGAAAAAAGATGTGACTGCGGACCCGCCAAGATATTATGTCTTTTTTAAGGCAAGGGATGCCGATGTGATGACTGCCGCTTTTAAGGAATACACGGGTAAGTCTCTGAATAAGGACAAAAAACCATCCGTAAGGAAGAAGTTACAGCAGGCAATCACTAAATCGCTTGCAAAGCACAGAGAGCTGGAGAAAACAAAAGGAAAGGAGAAGGAGCCGTCATTATGAGCAGATTACAGAAGTTGCTTGGTGTAGGAAAAGGATACCTGGAGAGATTACCGCCAGTAGATGTACATAAGCTGCTTCGGACTGTTCTGATGAATCTTCCGTATATCGTGATCTTTTATGTGGGAAATAAGCTGGCATGGTTGTACCAATACTGTGTGGGTGATTCCATGATAGAAAGACTGATAGTGTTAGTCCTGAATTTCCAGCTGGCATTTAGCAGGATTCTTCCAAGTATGCATAAAAATGAATTGCTGGTTGGGCTGACCGGAGCCGTGGGAGTGAAGCTCATGGTTTATCTAAAAGGGAAAAATGCCAAAAAGTTCCGGCAGGGAGTGGAGTATGGTTCGGCTAGATGGGGGACAGCAAAAGACATTGCACCCTTTATCGACCCGGTATTTAAGAACAATATTCTCCTTACCATGACCGAACGGCTGACTATGAACGGCAGACCCAAGAATCCGAAATTTGCAAGGAACAAGAACGTGATTGTAATTGGCGGATCTGGCTCCGGAAAGACCCGGTTTTATGTAAAACCGAGTGCGCCCGTAAGGGCGGTATAAATCCTACCTTGAGCAAGTAGTAGGTAAAAGTATCAAGCGGCATTGTGCCGCAACCTATCATTCCCCGTCTTACCCCAAAAGGGAAACCGGAGGGCGACCATAGCATGACGGAGGACACGGGGCGCTGAAGCCTCAGAAGCGCCGGCGTGACGGAATGAAAATCCACGTATGAGGATGGAAGCTAGACTGCTTGAATGACAGCCTGAAATCGGGACCAAGAGCGTACCCCTGACGTAGAGAGGTTGTACTCGTCAGTGTTCCTGACAGTCGCATTGTTTGGCTATGCGGCTGCTGATACTCGGAGCAGGTTCAGCCACGGGAAAGTGGAAAAAGGCGAACGTCACATACCGACAACGTGGAACGCTTGTTTATACCGTACTAAACGGGGATTGCCTAAAGTGAAATGCCGAAAGGCTATGAAAACGCTGAAATGCGGGGTTCTGAATATTCACCATGGCAACAGAGTTCCCATAGTAGTCTGCGGACGGGAAAGCCGTCTACATGGCAAAGGGGAACAGTGAATCATTTTCAAAACAGAAAGGATGGTGTGTGAGACACTATGAGAAATCCGATTCATGTCTTGAAAAGCCTTGAAGAAAAGGCAAGTGTAAGTAACTACAAATATGAAAGATTATATCGCAACCTATACAATCCAGAGTTCTATCTCCTTGCATATGCGAACATTGCGAAATCGCAGGGGAGCATGACGCAGGGGGTAGACGGGCAGACGCTGGACAACATGAGCCTGCCGAGAATTAACCGGATTATTGAATCCATACGCAACAGGACATATCAGCCAAAGCCTGCAAAAAGAAAGTACATTCCTAAAAAGAACGGGAAACTTCGCCCGTTGGGAATCACTTCTACTGATGATAAGTTAGTGCAGGAAGTGGTCAGAATGATTCTTGAAGCAATCTATGAGCCGACATTCAGCAACAATTCACACGGTTTCAGACCAAAAAGAAGCTGTCACACGGCACTTACGCAAGTGAAGAAAAACTTCACAGGTGTTACATGGATTGTCGAGGGAGACATTAAGGCGTGCTTTGATAACTTCGACCATCATGTGTTGGTTGAATTACTGCGGAAAAGGATTTCAGACGAGGCTTTTATCGGTCTAATCTGGAAGTTCCTGAAAGCCGGATATATGGAACAATGGCAGTACAACTGCACCTACTCCGGTGTTCCGCAGGGCAGCGGTATCAGTCCGATATGTGCAAACATCTACCTCAGCGAACTGGACAACTATATGCAGGAATACAAAGAAAAGTATGATTGCGAGCCAGAACGCAGAAGGACGACCAGAGAATACGAGCGGGCGTCCCGGAGATACAGAAAGGCACGTAAAGCGTTAATGGGCGCAGAAAAATCAACTCCTGAACTGGTAAAAGAATTTAAGGATTCCAGAAGGAAGAAGATGAATCAGCACTATTACAATCCGTTTGAGGAAGGCTTCAAGAAAATCCAGTACAACCGTTACGCCGATGATTTTGTAATCGGCGTTATCGGCTCCAAAAAGGACGCAGAAAAAATCAAGGAAGATGTAAAAATCTTTCTCCAAGAAAAACTGCATTTGGAAATGTCCGAGGAAAAGACGAAAGTCACCCATTCCAGTAAGCCGGTACGCTATCTGGGGTACGATTTCAAAGTAATCCATTCCAAGAACATGAAGCGTTGTAAAAACGGCGACATGAAACGGGTGTGGTATGGAAAAGTATTCCTGTATATGCCGAAAGAAAAATGGATTAAAAAAGCGATGGAACGGGGAGCGATACAGGTGAAACGCAACAATGACACAGGCAAAGAAATGTGGCGGCCTATGCCAAGGAAAGACCTGATGAACCGCAGCGACGCAGAGATTGTGTCTACTTTCAATTCCGAAATTCGAGGGTTATATAACTTCTATCGGATAGCAGAAAACGTAGGCGCATTGCACAAGTATTACTACATGGTGCGGTACAGCATGTTAAAAACTCTGGCAGGAAAGCACAGAACGAATGTCAGTGTTATTAAGAAGCGGCACATGGTAAACGGAGTACTGAGAATCCCATACGATACAACTAAGGGACGTAAATACTGCGAATTTTACCATGATGGATTCAGAAAGCACAGCGACGGCTATGACAATGTGGCAGACGTTATGCCGAGTTATAGGAAATATGACAGCAGGCACACGATAGTAAACCGCATAAAAGCCGGAGTATGCGAGATTTGCGGGGAACATGCAGACTATTTATGTATGCACCACGTAAGAACGCTGAAATCGCTGAAAGGCAGGGATATATTTGAGCAGAAAATGCTGAAAATGAGAAGAAAATCTCTGGCTCTCTGCCCTGACTGCTTTGAACTCTTACACGAAACCAAAGAATCAAGGTGATTCATGGAAAGCCGGATACGCTGAGAGGTGTACGTCCGGTTTGGGAGGCGGCTCCCTGAAACCTACTGATGAAAGTCAGCAAGGCGCAGGGTGCCTACCTCATATCTGATGCAGATGGGAAAATATATCAGCTATGTGGTCACAGACCCCAAGGGAACGATCATTATTGAGTGCGGAAAGATGCTGGTACGGCATGGATATAAAGTGAAAGTATTGAATACGATCAATTTTTCCAAGAGTATGCACTACAACCCATTCCACTATATTCATTCAGAAAAAGATATTCTGAAACTGGTGAATACTATCATGATAAACACCAAAGGGGAAGGGGAGAAGTCCAGTGAGGATTTCTGGACGAAGGCAGAAAGGCTTCTGTACTGTGCATTGATTGGCTATATCTGGTATGAAGCACCGGAGGAGGAACAGAACTTTGCGACGCTGCTTGAATTTATCAATGCATCGGAAACAAGGGAAGATGATGAGACATTTAAAAATGCAGTAGATATGCTGTTTGAGGAACTGGAGAAAGAAGAACCGGAACACTTTGCGGTACGCCAGTATAAAAAATATAAATTAGCCGCCGGTGTTATAAGCTTGAAGAGACTTCTTAATCATCATTTTTTAAGAAATTGGAGCTCCAAAATGATTAAAAAGTCTCTTGAGGCTTATTTTTTGCCAAAATACAAAATTGTACTTTTTTAAAAACATTCTCAAAGGATGGCAACATTTTGCCTCGCCAGTCTGGATATAGTGTAAGGAGTTTTTCAAACCGACACAAAATCCAGAGAAATTTAAAAAAGTTACGTTACTACCTTGTAAAACAGCGTCCGAAAGATGGGTTAAGTGAGAGGAACTTTTTTGAAGATCCTTACACGAACCTTGACAACGGAGCAGCCTGCCCATAGTGATACCAGATTTGAATGTGCATTCAGCGTGTCGTTTCTGGCAAATACGTCCCGGAAACATCGGAACCCGGTACAGGAACGGATATGGAATGAAAACAGGCAATGAAAAATGAAAGGAAGGAGGAAAACGGATGCAGGAGAAACTTACCGCATTGTATGAACGTCTCAGCCATGATGATGACCTTATGGGCGAGAGCAACAGTATATCGAACCAGAAGCAGATGCTTTCAGAATATGCCGAATCCCATGGACTTACCCCATATATCCATTTTACGGATGATGGCATATCCGGCACAAGATTTGCTGGGGTTAGATAGCGATACTTTTTACATCTACCATGTTGCGGCGGTCATG
>ERZ773183.3149-NODE-3149-length-9791-cov-4.098706_pt1 | contig 9791 bp, 6 predicted proteins | sample MGYA00580532_ERZ773183 | MGnify/ENA primary metagenome ERZ773183 (study PRJEB29015, sample SAMEA2737791) | human gut metagenome | biome: human gut; feature: human-associated habitat; material: faeces | place: China | collected 2012 ... | reverse complement strand
ATCTAAACAAATACTAATCCGTCCAATATTTGGGGTGCACTTCAGAAAGGGTCCGCTTTTTTTCGGCCGTCCCGGCGACTTACTTCGCCAGTTCGCGCGCCACGGCCAGCGCCTTTTCGTAGTCGGGCTCGTGGGTGACCTCGGGCACGTACTCCACGTAGCGCACCACGTCGTCGCGGTCCACGACCACCACGCCGCGCGCCAGCAGGCGCAGGGAGTCGATCACGAAGCCGTACTTCATGCCGAAATCCAGCTCCCTGTAATCCGAGAAGACATGCACGCGGTCGATGCCCTCGGCGGCGCAGAAGCGTTTCTGCGCAAAGGGCAGGTCGACCGACAGCGACACGACGACCACGTCGTCGCCCAGTTTCGACGCCTCGCGGTTGAAGCGGATGTTCTGCAACGAGCAGACCGGGGTGTCGACCGACGGAAAGATGCTGTAAATGCGCACCTTGCCGTGGAAAACGTCCGACGACACGGGTTGCAGACCCGCATCGGTGACCGTAAATACGGGGGCCGTCTCCCCCACTTTGCAGCGATTGCCGACAAGCGTCACGGGCTTGCCGCCGAAAGTTACCTTGTGATCCATAATTCGATAGTTTTTATAATCAGGTGGTTCAACGCAATTCCGATGCCACCCGGCTGCGAGCCGGATCTGCGGGACGGGACGCCCCGCACCGCGCCCCTCCGCATCTGGTCATCGGCCGGCTTTAATTCGCGCGACGGCCGCCGCAACCCCGGCATAGAGCGCCGGCAGGTCGACGCCCGCCACGCAGCGGTTCTCGACGACGATCCGTCCGTCGACGACCACCGTATCGACATCCGAGGCCTTGCCGCAGTAGACCAGATTCGACACCACGTCGTTGACGGGCTGCAAATGGGGTTTCTGAAGGTCCACGACGATCAGGTCGGCCAGCGCGCCCTCGCGGACGACGCCCAGTTCGCCTTCGGCATAGCCCATCGCCCGCGCGCCGTTCGCCGTCGCCAGCCGCAGCGCCTCCCAGGCCGGAAGGGCCACGGGATCGCCCGTCGCGGATTTTTGCAGGAAGGCCGCCGTGCGCACCTCCTCGAACATGTCAAGATCGTTGTTCGAGCAGGTTCCGTCCGTGCCGACCGTCACCAGCGCACCCGCGGCGCGCATCCGCTCGACGGGCGCCACGCCGCTCGAAATTTTCATGTTGCTCTGCGGGTTGTGCGACACGGCGACGCCCCGCGCAGCGAGTGTCTCGATGTCGCTGTCGGTCACGTGGATGCAGTGCGCGCCGATGGTCTTCGGCCCCAGCAGTCCCAACCCGTCGAGGTGTTCGACCGAGGTTTTCCCGTACTTTTCGCGCACGATGCGCACCTCGTCCTGCGTCTCCGAGATATGGGTCATCAGATGCAGGCCGTATTTATCCGCCAGCCGCTTGCCGCGCAGGAGGTTCTCGGGCGACACGGTATAGGGCGAATGGGGCGCCAGGGCGATCTGCACCCGGTCGCATCCGGCGGCCAGCCGCACGGCCTCCTCCACCTGGGGCATCACCTCGTCGACATTCGAATCGAAGTAGTTGCAGCCCAGCATGGCGCGGATGCCCAGCCGTTCGACCGTCTCCACGCAGCGGTTTTCGAAATAGTACATGTCGACGAACGACGTCACGCCGCCCAGCAGCATCTCGACCACGCCGAGCGTCATGCCCAGCGCCACATCGTCGGCCGTCTGACGCGCCTCGAAGGGCCAGATATAGTCGTGGAGCCACTCCATCAGGGCGATGTCGTCGGCAAGGCTGCGTTGCAGGGTCATGGCCGCATGGCAGTGGGTGTTCACCAGCCCCGGCATCACGAGTTTGCCCCGGCAGTCGAACTCCCGAAGCCCGGGGTGCGCCGCGCGGAACCCCGCGGCGGCCGTTTCCGACTCCGTGACCAGCGCGATGCGGTTGCCGTCGACGCCCACCCAGCCCGCAAAGGTGCGGGGGGCGTTCCCGGCGGCCGTCATCGGCAGCACCGTCGCGTTTGAAAAAAGAATTGCCATATTTCGGTTCATTATGTCATTCGGTCCCGGGCAGTGCCCTGCCATAAGCCCCCGCCGAGGCGGGGGTTTGGGGGTGGGTCAGACTTGCCAACGACGCCAAAGGCGGCGAAAGCGGCAGTCGACAGCACTGCGGGATGCCGATGACTCGTTCATATTCTTACTTATACTTCACTTTCACCTTTTCGGTCTTGACCTTTCCGCGGGGCTGCCCCTCGATCGAGTTGCCCTGCACGGTGATCACGTCGCGGCCGTCGACCGAATTGGAGTAGACCTGGATCACCTTGTTGAAGGCTCCCGGCTCGCTCTTGTGGGGTTCGTAGGTGATGCGGATCACCCCCGAATCGGCCGGCTCCACGGGACGCTTCGAGAACGACGCCTTGAGGCACGAACACGAAGTGATGACCCGCACCAGCACCAGCGGGGCCGTACCGTCGTTGACGAACCGGAATTCGCGGACCAGGTCGCCGCCCTTACGGGGCACGTCGCCGAAATTGTAGGTCGCGTTCTCCAGCCGGAGGTGCGCCCCCTTTACGGGTTTTTCGGCATAGCCCGCAGCGAACGCCAGGCAGGCGAGGATTGTCAGCAGTAGTATTTTCATCGTTCAAATTCTATTCCGCTTTAAGTCGGAAAATATAGGTTATCGTACCGCCCTCTATCGGAGTATTTTTTTCAGTAAAACGAGCCTTGAGAGCCGCGGCTTTGGCATCCTCAATCAGGTAACCATCAGTTATGGTCGAACCTTTGGGTTGATATGAAGCGCCGGTCACCTTACCTGTAGCGTCGACCGTCACATCAATAATAATTTTACCTTCTTTTGCGCCACGATATTTAGGTTTGGGCAAGTCGCCTACCAGTCCGCGCTTTTTCAGCCTCTGGTCCAGCTGGTCCAGTCCGTCGGGATTCAGTCCCGGGCCCGTGCCGCTGGCCTTGTCCTCGCCCTCGGGAGCGCGGGGATTGCCCGCATTGTCGGGTTCGTCGGCCCCGCCCTTGTTCATCTTGAACAACGCCTTGGGGTTGGGCGTCTGCGTCACAGGGTCCTTGCCCGCAACCTGCGCCGTCTGCTCCACGGGTGCCGCGACATCGTGCACGCGCGGCTCGTTGGCCACCTTCACGGGCGGTCTGGGCGGCTCGGGAACGGGCGGCTCGGTGAAGTCGACGAGAATCGTGTCGCCCGGCTTGTCCGTCACCGGCGAGAAATCGAACGACACCAGCGCGAACGAGCCGGCCAGCAGCACGCCGTAGACTGCCGTCGCGATCATCGCCCACCGTCGCGGGGATTTATTATCGGGATCGTAGTAATACATTGGTTTCCCAATTAAAAATTAAGAATGAAAAATTAAAAATTGCCCCTGCGCCAGGGTGGCACGGATTTCATTTTTAATTCTTAATTTTTCATTTTTCATTGAACTTATTTCGGCGAAGTCGCCAAAATAAGTTTATAATTATTGTCCTTGGCGATGTTCATAACCTTCACCACCTCATCCACCGCAACGGTCTTGTCGCAGTGGAGCGAGACGGTAGCGTCCTTCTGCCCGTCGAGCCGCGCCTTGAGCGCCCGCTCCACGCCGCCGATCGAACCCACGTCCTGCAATTCGACATAGTAACGATACTTGCCGTGGCCCGCATCCTGAACCGACACCGTGGTCATCGCCTTGTCCTTCAACTGGTTCGAACTCTTCGGAAGCATCAGTTTCAGGGCGTTGGGGTTGATCAGCGTCGTGGCGATCAAGAGGAACAGCAGCAGCAGGAACATCAGGTCGGTCATCGACGAGGCCGAGAACGATTTATCGACTTTCGATCCGTGTTTGATTGCCATAACGCGCTATTTTTGAACGGGTTGATTCAGAATGTCCATAAACGCGATCGAGTTGGCCTCCATCTGGAACACCAGCTTCTCGATGCGCGCCACGAGGTAGTTGTAGCCGAAGTAGGCCGGAATGCCGACGATCAGACCCATCACGGTGGTCACCATCGCCACGTACATGCCGCTCGACAGCAGCCCCAGGTCGACCGTGCCGCCCGCGGCGGACATGTCCATGAAGGTCTGCACCATACCTAACACCGTGCCGAGGAAACCGATCATCGGCGCGCCGCCGGCGATCGTGGCCAGGAACGGAAGGCCGTTTTCGAGTTTCGAGACTTCGAGGTTGGCGACGTTCTCGATGGCGGTCTGCACGTCGCTCATCGGGCGTCCGATGCGCTCGATGCCCTTCTCGATCATGCGTGCGATGGGCGTGTCGGTCTTCTTGCAGAGGTTCACGGCCGTCGAGATCTTGCCGTCGGAGATGTAGTCGCGGATGCGGTTCATAAAGTTCATGTCCAGCACCGAAGCCTTGCGGATGGCCATGAAACGCTCCACGAAGATAAAGATCGTCACGCCCCCCAGCGCCAGCAGCGGCCACATCAGCCAGCCGCCTTTGGTAAACAGGGTCCACAAGCCCATACGGGTCTCCTCACTTACGGCCACCGCCTCGGCAGCCTGCAAAAATGTTGTCATAATGGTTTAGAAATATTTAAGTTTACAAATTTTATCCTTCCAATTTCGTTTTCGAGCGCCGGTTTTGCAGTCTGCGCCCGCGGGGGCGCACGCGCCCCGGCCCCTCCGCCCGCGCTTTTAGTCGGGTCGTTGTTTCACGGCTCCGGCATCAAGTCGGATTCAATCATCGCAGGGACACCTTTCACTTTTCAAGCAGTCTCTGCTCTCGCTTAACCGCAAAGTTCACCATCTATTCATCCTCTTCCTCTTTAACGTATCCGAACGGCGAAAGCGTATCCGCCGGTTCGCGCAGACGGCTCCGGTCCGCATCTTCGGCCGCCTTTTCGGCCGCGCGGGCCGTACGGCGGGCGATGCGCCGCGCCTTGCGCTTCTTGTTCGTAAAACGCTCCTTGATCCGCTGCCGCAGGTCGCGCAGGTTGTCGAAATCCTCCTTGAAGTAGACGCCTATGCCGGTCTCCTGCAAACCCTGGTTCTCGTCGAAGCGGTCGATGGTCTGCGTGAAGGCTTTCAGCTTGAGCGTCCCGGCCCGGTCGATCAGGTAGGTGATGTAGGCCTCGCCCATGAAGTTGGACATCGAACTGTTCACGGCCTGCTTGTTGTCGATCAGGTAGTTGCCCTCGACCTCGACGAACAGCCGGTTGTTGATCAGGCTCTTCGACAGCCCGAAATCGACCTCGTCGCTCGTCAGTTCCGACTTGGGCCGGTAGCGGATCACCACGTTGTAGTCGGACGACGAAAGCCAGTTGCTGACCATGTTCGACACGAACTCCAGTCCCGTGGCCGCCGACACCGAGCTGCCGATGTTCGACGAGGCCTGCGACGAGTTCTCGGACATGAAGCTGTTGAACAGCAGCAGGTAGAGGAACTGCGTGTCGACCGTCTCGGGGGTCGAGAGAGCATTGGCGATCAGGCTCTGCGTCTCGGGATCGGAGCCGGGAACCCGCACGTCGAAGGTGATCGTGGGGTTCGAAAGCCGCTCGCCGAGGTGAATGACGCACTCCACGGGAACCGAACGGTCGCCCCCGAGGTCGGCCGTGCCCTGCAGGAGGGGTTGCAGCGACGCCTTGACCTTGTACACGGCGTCGATGTCGAGCATCGCGTTCATCGGCGACCCGGTCCACTGGATCGACGAACCGCTCTCGATGGTGAAGCGTTTGTTGATGATCTGCTGGAGCGACAGCATGAAACTGCCCTCCGCGATCGTATAGTCGCCGTAGATCTCGAAAATATTGGCCTTGGGATTGATCTGGAGGTTCAGCGCGCCCGCGCCGCGCCCCTTGACCGTGTTGCCCGCCACTTCGAGTTCGACTTCGGCGTCGGGCCGCACGTCGAGCGCGAGGGTGATCTTCATCTGGCTCCCGGCGTCGGATTTCTGGCGATGCTTGCGCTCGAAGGAGAGTTTCTTGCGCGCCACGTCGTCGAGCGTATCGGCCTGCTCGGGCTGCTCGAAGACCACGAAATCGGCGTTCGAAATGTTCGACTTGCTCGACAGCGGCATCACGAACGAGGAGTTGCCGTCGGTCGAGGCCGTTATATCCATGTTCACCGCCCCCTTGTCGCCCGAGATGCGGGCCGTGCCCGTGGCGAAGACCCTGCCGTAGAACATGTCGTTGTCGTCGGAGTCGGTGTCGAGCACCAGCATCTGCTGCGGGGCCACGCGCACGTCGTAGGAGATATTCGAAAGGTGCTGGAGGCTCATGTCGAAATCGAACCGCCCCCGGTTGCCCCGGGGGTCGAAAATCGGGACGTTCGAAGCCCTGAACCGGTTGTTCTTCACGTTCAGCACGGCCTCGGGCATCGAATAGGTCACCTGCGTGAAATCGACCGTGGTTTTCAGCCCCGCGACCCGGATTTCGCCTTCGAGATCGGCCTTGCGGCCCTGGCCCTGCAACGTGAGGCCGGCCGAGGCCATGCCCTCGGTCGAGGAGACGACACCCGCGAGGATCGGGTCCAGCAGCGCCATGTCGAGACTGTCGACGTCCAGCCGGGCGAAATAGCGGTTGCGGTCGGGGGCGTAGAAACCGCGGATCAGCGTGTCGCGCCTGATACGGTCGGAGACCGTCACTCCGGCGCGGCTGCGGGCGAAGTCCCAGCGCGAGGCGAGGCGCATCGGCGGCGCGGGAATGTCGTTGACCTCCACGCTGTCGAGCAGGATGTCGGCCGTGATCTCGCCGCCGCGCAGCACCGACTTCATCGCCGCCGAACCGTTCGTGCGCCCCTCGATGTAATAGCCCATGCGCTCGGCGACCTGCGCGAAGGGTGCCAGATCGAAATTGTGCAGCGAGAGCGTCACCGAATCCTCGCGGCTGCGCGAGGCGACGCCGTCGAGCAGCAGCTCCTGCTCGCGGTTCATCACGTAGAACTTGTCGATCACGACCTGCGCGGTGTCGAGCAGGATTTTGCGGGCGAAAATCTGCCACGTCTTGTCGCCGCGGGTGATGTGCGAGGGAAGAATCCGCAAATCGACGACGCGGCCGTTGGGTCCGTGCTCGTCGGCCACCGCGGCGCGGAACCCGACGAGTCCCGAGACGCGGCGCAGGGTGTCGTCGAAGCCTGCCGAAAGCTGCACGCGGTTCTGCCGCGCGCCGCCCGTCAGCGAGAGGCGCGGAAGGTGCAGCACCCCTGCATAGAGATCCTCGGCCGAGGCGTAGACCGCCAGCGAGTCGCCGCGGTTCGAGGCGTTGACCGAAAGGCGCGTGGCGAGCATGCGCCGGCGCTCGATGTATTCCGACGCTGCCTTAAGCGACAACTGGTCGCTGGCCGGATTGAACAACAGTTGCAGCGACGAGCCGTCGGCGATCTGAAGTCCCGTCGACACGGCGTCGGCCACGGGGTTGAAATTGCGGATGTTGACCGACAGCAGCGAGAAGTCGTTGGCCACGGCGGCCTTGCGTTCCGAAGGCGTCTCCTCCCACTTTTCGCCGCCCAGCATCGGCAGGTATTTCCACGCGCTCCGGCGCAGGTATTCGAAGACGGTGCGGTAGCTGGTTTTCGACCGGAACGTGACGTCGGCGAAGTCCGAGCGCAGTTCCACGAACTTGCTCCGCTCGGAGTTCTCGCCCGTGACGGTCATGCTGGCGGCCGCGATCTCCTTGTCGTTGTAGCGGTAGCGGGCGTCGGTCACCTGAATGCGGCCGTTCAGATCGTCGAGCGAACGCCCTCCGGCGGCAGCGACGATGCGGCCCGAGAGCTGCGACACCGAGTCGCGGCGGTTGACATGCAGCCGGGCCAGATCGGCGTGCCGCAGGTCCATCGTGAAGTCGTAGCGCGGCACGGAGTCGTTCAGGTCGACCGTGCCGAAGAAGTCGAAGTCGAGGTTGGGATCGCGGGCCGTGATGCGTCCGTCGAACTCGCGGTTGCGCAGGCGGCCGTCGAGCCGCAGCGAGTCGTAGACATAGCCGTTGAATCCCAGCTGCGTGACGTTGCCCACGACGTTGGCGTCGGCCACGCCCCTGCCGATCACGCCGTCGACATAGGCCGTGAGGGTGGCGTTGCCCAGCAGATCGCGGCGGTCGAGCAGCTCGCCCAGACGCAGGTTGCGCGTCTCGACATCGCCCCGCACGCTGCTCAGCCCCCCTTTGACCGGGGCCATTTTCAGGTTGCAGGAGACGTTACCCACGCCCGTCGCGGCGCCCAGCTGCATGTCGAACGACGAGAGCAGTCCCCGGAAACGGGCATTGAGGTCGATCTGCCCGGAATTGCCCAGCACGCCGACCAGCTTGTCCGAGAGTTTGCGGCCCGCGATGCCGAGGGCCAGCTCGTCCACGGCCCGGGCCGTGGAGCGCAGGCGGGGAACCGACAGGTCGAAACGGGTCTTCCGGATGTCGGGAAGCCCCTTCACCGAGGCGTCGGCCACGAGCGTCATCCCCTCGCCGATCTGCATGCTCCTGATCCGGCCCGTGAAATCGGACACCACGCCGGCGACCTCGACGTTTACGTCGGTGAAATCCACATGCCAGTCGCGCAGCTTCGGGGCGAAAAAGGCGATGTCGTCGGTCGAAACGGTCGTATTGCGCATCGAGGCGTCGATGCGCACCTCGCCGATGAAATCCTTGTACTGCGCCCACGAGTCGCCCGCCAGCGAGACGAACGGAAAGTTGACGTTCGAACGCGGCGTGATGATCGAGGCGTTCTCGAAGCCCAGACAGCCCTGCGTCATGTAGAACCGCCCGGCCAGGTGGTTCAGCACGAAGCCGCTGCGTTCGCGGGCCGAAAAGGCCGCAATGGAGGTGTAAATGGCCTGCCCGTCGATCGTGAAATCGTCCACGCGGGCCGTGATGCCGTAGAGGTGCATGTGCGAGAAGTCGATGCCGTGCTCCGGATCGCGATGGTCGAGCCGTTCGAGGCAGAGGTCCATGTTCTCGATCGAGGCCTTCTTCAGCGAGAGGCGGAAATTGCCCTTCTTGGGTTTGTCGGGGTCGGAAATGCGGTCGACGATCTGTTTGATGTTCATCTCCCCGCCGGGCGTCTGCCGCAGGTAAAGCCTCGCGTCGGCGATCTCGCCGCGGCTCAGCTCCAGCCCGCCGCCGAAGATGCCGAAACTCGTGATGAAGGCGTCGAGCTTCCCGACGTAAAGCAGCGTGTCGCGCTGGTAGTCCTCGACATAGAAGCCCTTGACCCTGACCTTCGAGAAGATGCCGATGTCCACGCGGTCGATCGACACGGTGGTCTCCAGCTTGCGCGAGACGAAGCGCGCGGCCCTGTGCACCGCGTAGTTCTGCACGGCGGGAATGTCGAGCAGCAGCGAGAGCGCCACGGGAACAATTATCAGCAACAAAACCGCCGCCGAGAACACCTTTCCCAATATTTTTATACCTTTGCGCATCAGGACTCCTATATAACCTGCAAATTTAGCGAAAATAGTTAAAAAACAATTATAATTCCGGATGGATATTACAATTCTCGGCATCGAATCCTCGTGTGACGACACCTCTGCCGCCGTGCTCCGCAACAACGTCCTGCTGTCGAACGTCATCGCCTCGCAGGCGGTTCACGTCAAATACGGCGGCGTGATCCCCGAACTGGCCTCGCGGGCCCACCAGCAGAACATCATCCCCGTCGTGGACACGGCGCTCAAGGAGGCGGGCGTCGCCGCCGACCGGATCGACGCCATCGCCTTCACGCGCGGCCCGGGGCTGGTCGGATCGCTGCTCGTGGGCGTGTCGTTCACCAAGGGGCTTTCGATCGCCCGCAACATCCCGATGGTCGAGGTCAACCACCTTCAGGGGCACATCCTCTCGCACTTCATCGACCTGCCCGACCGCGAACTGCCCCATCCCGGCTTCC
>ERZ773183.3135-NODE-3135-length-9849-cov-3.449153_pt1 | contig 9849 bp, 7 predicted proteins | sample MGYA00580532_ERZ773183 | MGnify/ENA primary metagenome ERZ773183 (study PRJEB29015, sample SAMEA2737791) | human gut metagenome | biome: human gut; feature: human-associated habitat; material: faeces | place: China | collected 2012 ... | reverse complement strand
GCCCGCCACAAAAAGGGCAGGCGGCGAAAAGCTATGCGGCAGGGGCGGGGGCAGTCCCGGAGGCTTCCGGCGCAGCAGAAGAAGAGGGCGCGGGAGGAGGCGTGGAGGATGAAGGTGCGGGCGGACCGGAGATCATATCGCCCTTTGCACCGCAGCGGGTACATTTTTTGTAAACAGAACCATCGGCTTCTGTGATTGTGCAGTTCGGGTCACTAAAATCATGTCCCAACGCAGGAATTGGAGTACGGGAGGTCTCCTGTCCGCAGGAGGTGCATTTGTATATCGTCACACCCTCTGAAGTACAGGTGGCCGGGGTCGTGGTGCCGGAATCCGGCGTATGTGTATGCTCCACAGTACGGCTTTCCAAAACCGCGCCGCATTTGGTGCAGTAGATATGCTCCTTGGTGGCGTCGCCCGGGTCTGCCGTCCAGTTGCCTTTGATATGGTTCTCCGTCTCGGTCTTGGGCGGGTTGGTGCAGCCGCTGGCCGTGCAGGTGCGCGTATGCTTTGTGCTGTCGCTTTCGTCAACCTTCCAGTCGCTCCAGGTGTGCGTGTGCTTATTTTTGAACGTCACCCACACACTGATGGATTCCAGCTTTGTATTTGCGGGCACGGTGAAGGTCAGCGTGCCGTTGTTCACATTTTCAATGCGTCCCTCGGTGCAGCCCCATTCCAGCGAATAGCCTTCCTTGGCGGTGGCCGTCACGGTGGAGCACGTTTCGCCGGGCTTCACCTTCTGCGTCAGCGTGCCGGACAGCGAGCCGCCGTCTTTGCCGTCCTTGACGGAGAACGTGACGGTCACGCCCTCGGCTTCGGAGCTGGACGAGCTGGAACTGCTGGACGCCGCCTGCGGGTTGAAGGTCTCCTCCGGCGTGGCCGTGTGCGTGGGGATGGTGGTCAGCGCCGGGCGGCGGTCCTCGGTCTCGTAGGTGTGCGTGCGCACATAGTCGATCAGCGCTTTGGCGCCCTGCTCATTCAAATGCAGGCCGTCCTCGATCATATACGAAGCTCTGGCAAAGCCCGTGGCGGGGTCCTTCAGGGCCTCGCTGCTGTTCAGGAACCGGTAGCCGTCCTCCTTGGCAAGGTCCGCCAGAGCTTTGTTGAATTCGTCGATGGCCTTCTGCGCGGCGGCCGCGCCCGTGCGCGTCTGCGCCACGGGCGGTACGGCGTTGATGATGATATCCGCGTAGGGCCATTCCTTTTTGATGGCCTCCAGAGCACTGCGGTACTGGTTTTTGAATGTGTCCGCAGTGGAATTGGTGTTATTGGTGCCGTATGTGATGACGATGCGCCGGGGCTGCATCATGGAGACGGCCTTGGCGACATACACCGGGCTGGATGAACCCTTGAAGTACATGCACGGCGTGCTGGTGACATGCTGGATGCCCATGCCCACGGCGCTCAGGTTGTTCTGCCACGTTGTCAGGCCGTAGGCCACCAGACGGTAGGTGTTGGAATCGCCCAGAAACATCGTTTCGTCAATGTACGTCTGGCCGCCGTCCGCAGTCTCCGGCAGGATGGTGCCGTCGTAGGCCTGTTTGTCCAGCGCGTCCGCGTCCGGGTCATAGCTGCCGCTCTGGGAAGCGGAGACAGACGACGAAGACGGTGCGGACGAGGAGGCGTCCACGGGCGCGGCGTCGGGCAGCAGGGACATCACAAGAATAGCGAGCAGCGCGATGATGAGCGCGGCGGCGCATACCAGGATGGCGATGTCGATGGGGCTGCCTTTCTTTACGCGGCCAAAAAAGCGCGCCAGCGCTTTGCCGGCCTTGCGGAAATATCGTTGGATCTGTTGCACGGCGTTTCCTCCTAAGATGGCCCGTTCGTGTACAATACGAGCATTCTAACGTTTCCATTGTACACGATTGTAACGCGGAAAGCCACCGTTTTCTTTCAAAAAGAACGGTGGCTTTTCGGGGTTTTCTTCCTGTTTGTGCGTTTTTTGCCAAAAAACGTCCGGTTCGGGCCTGTGACCCGGCCTCAGCGGGCGCGGGCCAGCGCGTTGTTTTGCTGGCGGCGAAGCTCGGCGAGATAGGCGGGCACCAGCATCACGGCTGCGCCCGTCCAGGCCACCGGGTTTGCCAGGCACACGCCGACATAGCCCAAGAAGCGGGAGAGGAGGATGGCGGCGGCCAGGCGCATGGCGAGCTCCACACCGCCGGAGATCAGCGGCATCACGGCGTTGCCCAGGCCTTGCAGCGCGTTGCGGTAAACGAACAGCACGCCCAGGGCCAGAATGAAAACCGCTTCGATATTTAAAAACTGTACCGACGCGGCGATGACAGCCGTCTCACCCGGGTCCACGAACCAGGTGGTGATGGGCGCGGCAAACAGCCATACCACCACGGCCGCGGCCAGCCCGGCAATGAGGTTGAGCACCGTGGCCTTGCGCACGCCGTCCTTCACGCGGTCCAGCTTGCCGGCGCCCGCGTTCTGCGCGGTAAAAGTGGCTGCGGCCAGCCCGAAGGTGAACGTGGGCTGCGTCGTCAGCTGCTCCACCTTGGAGGCGGCGGTGTATGCCGCCACCACCGTGGAGCCGAAGCCGTTGATGGTCACCTGTAAAATCATGCAGCCGATGGCCGTTACGCTGTTGGACAGCGCCGTGGGAATGCCAATCCGGGCAAGGCGGCGCACCATCGGGCCGTGCCAGGCCCAGTCGGCCCGGCCTGTGCGCAGGATGGGGAATTTTTTCAGCATATAGACCAGGCACAGCAGCGCCGAAACGCCCTGAGAAAGGATGGTGGCCCAGGCGGCGCCCGCCACGCCCATGGAGAACGTCACAACGAACAGAAGGTCCAGCACGACGTTCAGCGCGCTGGAGAGGCACAGGAAATACAACGGCGTTTTGCTGTCGCCCACGGCGCGCAGCAGGCCGGAGAACAGATTGTAAAACAGGCTCGCGCCCAGCCCCAGAAAGATGATGCCGATGTATGCGGCGCTGTCGCTGAAGATGTTTTCCGGCGTGTTCATGGCGCGCAGCATCGGTTCTGTACCAAGAAAACTGGCCGCCGTAGCCACGGCGGTGACGATGAGGGACAGCAGCATCGTCATGGCCACGCACCGGCGCAGCCCGGCCTCGTCCCGCGCGCCGAAGCGCTGTGACACCACCACGCAGAACCCGTTGGCAAGCCCGATGACAAAGCCCAGCACCAGGAACGACATACCGCCCGTGGCGCCCACGGCGGCCAGCGCGTCCACGCCCACAAAGCGGCCCACGATCATGGCGTCCACCATGCTGTAAAACTGCTGGAAGATATTGCCCACCAGCATGGGCAGAGAAAACCGGAGCAGCAGCCGCATGGGGCTGCCCGAAGTCATATCCGTAACCAAAAAAGCACCTTTCCTTTCCCGAAAAGCGGCGCTTCGGAGCCGTGTGCCCCGCGCCGCGCGGAGCCGAAAACAGCCCTGCACAAAACGCTATTCTAGCCCATCCGGGCACCGATGAAAAGCCTTTTTTTGAAATTTGCGATATTTTTCCGAATTGGACAAAAAAGCACGGCCCGGAAGGCTCCGGGCCGTGCTTTTTGCCTGTCTGCAGAGGTTATTCGCTTAGAATGCCCGCCTTGCGCAGCGCGGGCCGCACGGCTTTTGCAAGCAGCACGGACACTACCACGGCCAGCACCGCGTTGATGAGGGACGTGACGCCCTTTGTCACGAGCTGCGTCTGCACCGCGCCCAGAGCCTGCCCCTCGATGTAAAACTTCATGATGAAGGACTTCAGCAAGTACAGCGCCACATACGTCACGCTGCCCACGGACGCGCCCAGCACGTCCCGTCCCAGCGAGATATTACCGCTCCGGTGGGCGATGAGCCCGGCCAGAAAGCCGATGAAAAATTTTGTGATGAATGTGATCCAGCTTTCCGCGATGTACAGCGGATTCGTAAAGTCGAACAGCATACTGCCGAAGCCGGAGGCAAGGCCGCCCGTCAGGGGCCCGAACAGCAGGCCGGACAGCGCGCAGAACACATTGCCCAGATGAATGCGCGCTACCTCCCCGATGGGGATCTGTATCCAGCTGAATACGAATACCAGAGCGCTCAGCAGGCCCGTGACGGCCAGCCTGCGCACGGTGAACCGGTTGGATGTTTTTTCCATGAATACCACTCCTCTTTGTTTTTGCCCTGTGCCGCGAATTTCCGGTTGACAGGGCCGCCGCTTTCGCTTATCCTCAATTATAGAAGATTGTGAACTGATTAAAATACTCAATTTATGAATATTTTATAAGGTCAGATTGGAGGACAGGCATGGAAAGCTTTACGCTGGGCCTGATGCGCGGGGACGGCGCGCCGCTGTACCGTCAGCTATACCGCCATATCGTGGAGGAGATCGCTTCCGGCGGGCTGGCGGCGGGGGAAAAGCTGCCCAGCAAGCGCCGCCTGGCAGCGGACCTGCGGGTGAGCGTTTCCACCGTGGAAACGGCCTACCAAATGCTGGTGGCGGAGGGCTACATAGCGGCCCGCGCGAAAAGCGGCTTCACGGTATGCCGCATTGAAAAGCTGGACGCACCCGTCCGTCCGGCTCCGGCCGCGCCGCCGGAACCGCCCGCAAAGCGCTGGGCCTATGATTTCGGCACGGGCAGTGTGGACACTGCCCTGTTTCCGTTCAAGACATGGGCGCGCATCCAGCGCGAGACAGTCACCGCCCATCCGGAGCTTCTGAACCATGGCTCCCGCCAGGGCGATGCATCCCTGCGCGCGGCCATTGCCAAATATCTGCATGCTTACCGGGGCGTGGTGTGCGCGCCCGAGCAGATCGTGGTGGGCGCGGGCATCGAATATCTGGTGGGCCTGCTGGCCCGGCTGTTCTGCGCCAGCACCTTTGCGGTGGAAAATCCGGGCTATCCCCGCACGGCGCAGGTGCTGCGCAACAACGGCGTGCGCACGGTGTTCGTGCCTGTGGACGGGGACGGCATGACGCTGGATGCTCTGCAGGCCGGCGGCGCGCAGCTTGCGTATGTCACGCCCAGCCACCAGTTCCCCACGGGCGCAACGATGCCCATTGCCCGGCGCACGGAACTGCTGCGCTGGGCGGGCGCGGCCCCGGGACGTTATGTGGTGGAGGATGACTACGACAGCGAATTCCGTTACGACACCCGGCCCATTCCATCGCTGCAGGGGCTGGACCAGGCGGGGCGGGTGATCTATGTGAGCACCTTTTCCAAGAGCATGGCGCCGTCCATGCGCATCGGCTATATGGTGCTGCCGGTGCCTGTGCTGGAGATGTACCGTGCCGAATACGGCGTGTATTCCTCCACGGTGTCGCGGTTCGAGCAGCAGACGCTGTGCCGCTTTATGGAGGAAGGGCATTTCGCGCGGCATCTGAACCGCCTGCGCAGCGCCTGCCGCGCCCGCCGGGACGCGCTGCTGGAGGCGCTGTACGCCGCTTTCGGCCGGGATGGCGTGGCGGTGCGGGGCAGCCACACCGGGCTGCACCTGCTGGCCGCGGTGCACAACGGCATGACGGAACGGGAGCTGGTGGAGGCGGCGGCGCGGGCCGGCGTGCATGTGAACGGCCTTTCCGCCTATTATATGGAGCACCCGGAGGACTGTCCGCCAGCCACCGTGGTGCTGGGCTATTCCGATATGGACGAGAGGGCGCTGCGGGCCGCTGTGGACGCGCTGCGCTGCGCGTGGGGCGCGCGGCCTTCGGAATAAAAAGCAAACCGCCGTTTCCACCGGACTTCGTGTCCGGGGAAACGGCGGCTTGTTCATTTGTATCCGTACGGTTCAGAATGCCTGCGGGCAGAGCGCCGCCCGTCTGCGGGGCGCTTTGCGCGTCTGCGTCCGGCGCGGCGGGGAGCGGGAGTGTTTCCGGCTGCTCGGGCTGGTTCGTGTCGGGCAGCGTTACCGTGGCCTTGAACAGGTCGCCGTCCACTGTGATGGAGAACGTTCCGCCCTGCAGTTCGGCAAAGCTCTTGGCAATGGCAAGGCCCAGGCCGCTGCCCTCGGTGTTGCGGGAACGGTCGCCCCGCACAAAGCGGTCGGTGATCTCTTCCGCGCTGAAATCCAGCTCGGTGGCGGAAATGTTTTTGAACACCACCTGCGCGCCGTGCTCCTGCGGCATCAGCGTGATATAAGCCCGGGTGCCGGGCATGCCGTATTTGGTGATGTTCACCACCAGGTTCTCAAAGATGCGGCAGGTCTTTTGCCCGTCCAGCACCAGAGGCATGCGTTCCTCCGGGAGCTGCCAGCGGAAATCGATGCCGCTGGCTTCGGTTTTGTCGGCCAGCTCGTACTGGACCTGCTTGAGCAGTGCGGCCAGATCTACTTCAGCGTAATGCATGGCCACGTTCCGTGTGGCGGCCTTGCTCACCTCAAACAGGTCCTCGATCAGCCGCTTGAGCCGCTGGGATTTTTTGTCCAGCGTTTCAATGTATTTGGCCCGGTCTTCGGCAGAAAGGGCGGGGTCCTTGAGCAGGTCCACATAGGTGATGATGGCGGTCAGCGGCGTTTTCAGGTCGTGTGAGACGTTGGTGATCAGCTCGGTCTTCATGTTCTGGCTGCGCACTTCGGCGGCGACGGCCTTTTCAAAGCCCGCGCGCACCTGGTTCAATTCGTCCTTCAGCGGGTCGAACAGGCCCATGTCTCCCTCCACAGGCGTGGCCAGGTCTCCGCCGGCCATGCGCCGGGCGGCGGCCAGCAGGGCCGCGTAGTCCTGCTGGATGCGGTTGGCGCGGCGGCGCAGCAGGAAGAACAGCACCACCGTGTAGATCACGGTTCCAGCAATGCCCAGGAACCAGAAGCAGCAGATGAACGTGACGATGGCGAAATTTACGGCCAGCAGGCGCAGCAGCGTTTTTTCAGCGGGGTCCCGCAGGTCGATGGCGGTGAGGGCGCGCCACATGCGCCCCAGCGTGCCGCTCACGGCACGCCAGACGCGCCCCGCGCCCCGCAGCAAAGCGCGCACGGCCCGTGCGGCCAGGCTGCGGTTTTTCAGATAGCCCAGCCAACCGTCCCGGGCCAGGCCCTGGCGCAGCGCGAGAACAGACATAAACGTCACCTCCAAAAACAGGAACAGAAGCCCCGCGCACAGCAGGTTCGCCATGGTGTTGGCCGCGGAGGGCAGGTCCACGCTGAATTCGTCCCGCAGCACGGCGGCGATGCTGCCGTCGAAATTGCTTGTTACAGCGCTGGAGGGGACGCCGTTCATCAGCACCGCGCAGCCGAGGGCCAGCAGTACCAGCTCCAGCGGCACACGGCACAGCCAGCCGCCGCCCAGCCCGCTGCCGCGCCGGCGGCCGAACCACAGGGCCAGCAGCGCCGCAAGGGCCAATGCGGCCGCAAACAGGGGATCGAAGGCGTGGTTGATGAAGGAGCGCTCCTGAGACGTTGCGATATACCAGCTGATGTCATCCGAAGCCGCGAATACCCGCGGGACCCCGTAGACGAAGGTCACGCTTTTGGGCGCGGAAAGATCGTAGTAGGACAGAACGTCCAGGTCAAGATGCCGGCGTATGGCGTCGGTGCCGTAGGCCTGCATATCCGTGTTCCAGATAGAAGCGGAAAAGTCCTGCTGGCCCTCCTCGCCCAGATAGGAGGCTGCATAGGACATATTGCCCTGCGCGTCGAAGCGGAGCGCCAGCACATAACGCCACTGGGCGGCGTCGAAGCCGTTTTTGGCGGGGTCGTCCGAAAGAAAGCCGCCAAGCCCGGCTTCCGTGTTGGTGTATGTTTTGCCCGTTGCGTCGTCCGTCACGGCGTAAAACAGATTGCCCCAGCTGCCCGCCAGCTCGTCGGCATGGGCTTTCACGCTGGCGTTGAAAGCGTCCAGCGCGGAGATGGCATCGGGCGCGTAAACGTCCAGTCCGCCGTAGGAGGCGTTGGTGCCGCCGCTTTCGTCACCGGCCGCGCCGGTGTAGCCCAGCACGAAGTCCTCCCCGGCCTCCCGTGCGGCGTAAACAGCGGCGTTCGCGTCGCTCAGCAAAAGCTCCGACGGCTCAAACTCCTTGCCCTCCCACTGCTCGCGGGCCCGCCAGTACAGCGTATGGTTGGCCGTCTGGATGTTTTCCACAAAGGGATCGTAATAATAAAACAGGACGCCCTGTTCCTGAGCGCGGGCGTACAGCGGACGCAGCCCGGCCAGAAGCCCCACGGCCAGCGCCAGCAGCAAAAGTGCGGAAAGCAGCCCCGCGGCCGCCTTACTTTTCGATCTTGTACCCAATGCCCCACACCACTTTCAAATATTTCGGTTCCCTGGGATTGTATTCTATCTTTTCACGGATGTTGCGGATGTGCACCATGATGGTATCCGTGCTGACGGCGCGTTCGTTCCAAACGCGCTCGTATATCTCCTCGGCGGAGAACACGCGCCCAGGGTTTTTCATCAGCAGCGCCAGAATTTTGAACTCCAGCGGCGTCAGCTTTACGGGCGTGCCGTCCACGGTCAGCTCCGCGGTGTCCTCGCACAGCTCCAGCCCGCCGATGACATAGGTGCGCAGGGCGGGCGCAGCGGCTGCGCCCGTCGCCCGCAGAAATTTTTCGTACCGGCGCAGGTGGGAGTGCACCCGGGCCAGAAGTTCCATGGGCACGAAAGGCTTGGTGACGTAATCGTCCGCACCGATGTTCAGCCCGGTGATCTTATCAATGTCCTCGGATTTGGCCGACAGCATGATGACGGGGAACTCGCAGCCCTCGTCCCGCAGCTTCATCACCATGGTGATGCCGTCCATCACGGGCATCATCACATCCACAACGGCCAGATGGATGGGCAGCTGCCGGGCAAGCTCCAGCCCCTGGGCGCCGTTGGCCGCACCGTGTACGGTATAGCCCTGGTTTTTCAGGTAAATGGCGACGCCCTCGCGGATCTCGGCGTCGTCCTCCACAACAAGAATATGCGTTTCCATGCGTTTCTCCTTTTGTCCGGCTGCGATGCGGTATGCCGCGCGCCCGGCGGGCGGCTGGGCGGCATCGTGCTTCGTATATCGATACTATTTACTTAATATAGCACAAAACCCGGACAGAGAGAAAGAACCTTCTGCGCCCGTATGCGCTCAGCCCACCGCCGCCAGCTCCCGCCGCAGCATTTTTTTGGCGCGGTAAAGCTGGGTGTGCACGGTCTTGGGCATGCGGCCCAGCTGCCGTGCAATGGCCTCCACGGGCCATTCCTGCATGAAATACAATACCGACACCGTGCGGTACGGTTCCGCCAGGCCCTCGATGCACTCCCGCGCAAGGCCGGCGTCGGCGCGTGTTTCGCACTCAGCCTCCAGGCTGGGGGCGTTCTGCGCGGCGGCCAGCGCCGGAGAGGTGTCGCCGGGGGCCTCGGTCACGGCCATGCGGCGGTTGTAGGCGCTTTTCAGATGATCCTTTGCCTTGTTCACCGCAATGCGGCACAGCCAGGGCTTTTCCGCGCCCGGCGGACAGCTTTCCATATGCAGATAGGCCGAGACAAACGTCTCCTGCGAAAGATCCTCGGCCAGCTGATGGTCGTGCACCAGCTGGCAGCACACCGTATATACCAGCTTTTCATATTGCCGTACCATCGCTTCAAACGCCTGTTCCGTCATTGGGAACCCCTCCCGCCTTTTTGCCCCGCCCGGCGCGCCGGGCGGCTTGTCTTCAACGTGTTTTAGTATAGGACCGCAATCTAAAAAGGCGCGGGGGGAAAATCCAAAGAATTTCTAAAGATTTGCTGTAAATTTTATAAAACCGGGAACAAAAGGCTGCCGGAAGGCGGGTAATATTTCTGTAAAACAGCGAAACTACTTGTGATTTGCCTGCGGGGATGGTACACTTTTCTATGTGATATACTAACCTTAAAGCCGCCGCCGCTTGCGCGGCTGCGCGTGTGCGCTGCACACGCCCCTGTGCCGGCGCACAGGGCTTTGAGAACATTGAACCATGCAAAAC
>ERZ773183.3130-NODE-3130-length-9881-cov-2.518421_pt1 | contig 9881 bp, 6 predicted proteins | sample MGYA00580532_ERZ773183 | MGnify/ENA primary metagenome ERZ773183 (study PRJEB29015, sample SAMEA2737791) | human gut metagenome | biome: human gut; feature: human-associated habitat; material: faeces | place: China | collected 2012 ... | reverse complement strand
GGAGGAGTCATGCGCCATGGATATTCGAAAGTATGCGAAAATTTTCGAAGCAAACGAGAGGGAATTCGAAGCATCTATTGAAGAATTCGGGGTGCTGTTCGAACGCGAGGAGTCCTCTCCGCGTTTGCGGAGAGAGCAAGTGGGCCGTACGTGCGCATGCCACTGCGAGAACGGGGGGTCATCGGTATGGCGCGGCTGGATATCGACGGCATGCCGAGCATGCCGCACGGGCGAGCAGACGGCATCGCTGTTCGTCGACCTTCGCTGCACGAAAGACTGCTATTTCTGCTTCAACTGCAACCAGCCCCACTACGAGCATTTCCGCGTGCACAAGCGCAATATAAGCTTGGAACTCGACCAAGCGCACGCCGCGGGTGCGAAGCTCCGCTGCCTGGCCGTAACAGGCGGCGAGCCGCTTTTGAACAAGGACCAGGTTCTTCCGTTTCTTGCCCATGCTAAGAAACTGTACCCCGCTACCCACTTGCGTCTATACACGAACGGCGACCTTCTTGACGAAGAAACCCTCGAAGAGCTTGCTTCCTCGGGTTTGGACGAGATCCGTTTCAGTGTGAAGCCGTTGGACTTCGACGACAACCAAGAGCATGTCTTCGCAATGATGGAAAGGGCGGCGACCGTGCTTCCTGACGTGGTCGTAGAAGTACCGGTCATCCCGGACTCGGTCGACGAGCTGGAAAGCCTCATGCGGCGCGCCAATTCGATTGGGGTGCGGGGCATCAATCTCCTGGAGTTCTGCTTCCCACTGCGCAAGACCGAAGAGTTCCTCCGGCGCGGCTTCGAGTTGCGCAAGCACCCGTACAAGTACCCGTACCAGTACCGCTACAGCGGCGGCATTCCCATTGCGCGCAGCGAGAAAGAGGCACTCCGCCTGATGGAGTTTGCCGTAGCCGAGAACCTGCGCATGGGCGTGCACTACTGCAGTGCTGACAACAGGATATCCGCGCAGGTCAACTTGCAGAATAAGATGTTCTCCCATGACGGGCGGCTGCGGAGGCAATGGCCTTGGATGGACGCCGACGAGGACGATCACTTCTTGAGATGCGCCAAAGCGTTCGGTGGCGGAGCGGCGGATGTGAGGGAATGGGCCGAGCGTGCGGGGTCGATCCCCTACAGTTACGATGCAGACGTCCCCAGTATCGCCATACCGCGCTCGCTGGCCTCCGATGCGATGAAGGCTTGCCCCAAAGCGTCCTTCGGCGAGAGCGTTAGCGTGCTCGAGCGCGAAGGAGACATCATCTGCATGAGGGAAATTGCCGTGCGAGAACTTGCATAGCGATCCGATTCCCGACGACAACCTGCGGCCTCCAAACCCTTTGCACTTGTGCCGTATCTCAAAGAGGCGCATTCTGAAGGCACACGAGAATATCGGCGCCCTACCACTATCTGGCGGGGCGCCGACAAAATTCTGGACCAGCCTCAGGGGAGCAGCTAGGCAGGAACGACCTTCCTTCTATCCATTCATCTCAAAGCGATATCCCCCAGGTTCAGGTCCTTCTCGCGCACGTCGGCCGCGAGCTCCCTGCCGGCCACGCGCACCGTGTAGGCGGCTGGCTCCACCTGGTCGAACAAGAAGTCGCCGAAGTCATCGGTGGGCACGCGGGCCACCTCGGTTCCCGCTTCGTCCACAAGCACCGCCTCGGCGTCGACCACGACCTCGCGGGAATCGAAGTCCACGAGGCAGCCAGCTACGAAGCGCTTCGGCAGGTTCTTGTACCAGGCATGCGCGCCGAGCCCCACAAGCGGGCCGAGCGGCTCGGCGCCCTTCAGGTCGAGCGCGCCTTCCTCGCCGAACGAGAGCGCGCCCGTAGGGCAGGCGTCCACGCAGCGCGGCTCGGCCCAGCCGTCGTCCAGCAGGTGCGCGCAACCCGTGCACTTCTGCGGCAGGTTCAACTCCTCGTTCCAGTAGATCGCGCCCATCGGGCAGGCGTCCATGATGGCGCGCTGGCCCTTGGCCTTCGCCGGGTCGATGACCACGAGCCCGTCGTCGTGGCGGTACACGGCGCCGTCCTTCGCGGCGGCCGCACACGGCGCATCGTCGCAGTGTCCGCAGACAAGCGGCGTGTACGATACGCGCACCACCGGCACGCTGCCGCGCACCTTCTCCTCCACCTTGCACCAGAAGTGCCCGGTCATCGGCTGGTCGGCGGCGTAGGGCATCCACTCGGTGCCGCAGTGCTCGTCCTTGCAGGAAATCTGGCAGTTATGGCAGCCGTTGCACTTGGCAACGTCGATCAGAAAAGCTTTCATGGCTACTCCTCCACAATCAGGCTGTCGAGCACCCGGCCGCACTCCACGTCGTAGGAGCGAGCGAACGCCTCGGGGTACTGCCCGGCCAGCTCGAACACGTCAACCTTCTTCACGCCCACGAGGAAGCTGTTCGTCACCTCGCCGGCCGCGTTCTTCGACGTGGTGGCCGAGGGGCAGATGAGGTTGTTGGCGCCGCCGCGGTCCAGGCCGCCCATGCCCACCACGATGCTGTCGCAGCGCGCGCCGTGGTCCTGCGACACCGCGCCGGGCATGATGCGCTCGGATAGGATGACGCCGCCGAGCACCATGCCGCGCTCGTTGTAGATGCCGGCGATGTCGCCGTCCGCCAGGCCCAGCTTCTCGGCATCCACGGGGTTCACGTACAAAGGCTCGTAGCCGTAGCCGTCAGGGCCCACCACCTTGCCCGTGGCGAGCTCGCGGAACCACGGCACGTCGTCGTGGTTCGCGTGCACGCGCCAGCGCGGATGGTTCGTCACCAGCAGGTACGGGTAATCCTTGGCGCGCTCGCTGGAGATGCGGTCATCGTGCCCGTCGCCCTTCTCTATCCAGTGCGCCACCGGGCCGCGCACCTTGTCATCGGGGAACGTCTCGGCCAGCGTGGTTGAGTAGTACTCGATCTTGCCCGAGGGCGTGAGCAGCGGGTTGTTCTCCGGATCCTCGTAGAAGCCGATGAGGCCGGCAGGCTTCGCCTCCCAGTTCTCCTCGGTGGGGAACAGCTTGAAGCGGTCCTCGAGGAACCGGTCGAAGTCGGCCGTGTCGCCGCCCTCCATGCCGCACTCGCGGAAGCCCTTCTCTATCCAGTCGATCACCTCGTTGCCGTGCGTGTAGCGCTCGTAGAGGTTCTCGTACACGCCGCCCAGCTTCTCCAGCGCGCGGGCCACCTCGCCCACGGCCTCGTAGTCGGTGCGCACGTCGCCCACCGGGTCGACGGCCTGGCCCTCGTAGGCGATGGCGTTCCACTGGCCGCTGCGCACGTCCACGTTGAAGTCCTCCAGCTCGAGCGTGGTCGAGGTGGGCAGGATGATGTCGGCGAACAGGCAGTCGTTCTCCATCCAAGGGTGCTGCACGAGCACGAACTCCAGGTTCGGGTGGCGCAGCGCGTCCTGGAACTCATGGCCGCCGTTCCAGCAGGTGGACCAGCAGGGCGCGTCGGACCAGATCATGCGGATGCCCTTGCCGGGCTCGGGCGCGTACTTGAACGGGATGAGCTGGTCGGCGCGGTCGATGCCAGCTATCACGTGGCCGTGCCACTCGATGGACGGCTCGGTGATGGCCTTGTGGATCATGGTCTTGGGGATGAACGGCTCGCTCAGGTCCATCGTGGCGCCGCGGTAGGCGCCCTCGGAGGACGGCAGCACGCTGCACGACGGCAGGGGGTTCAGCGTCTTCACATCCATGAGCTGCCATTCGATCATCTGGAACTGGTTCACGCCCGGCTGGCCCACGCCGCGCATGCCCAGCAGGTACACCTCCATGCGCGCCGGCTCGTGGGCGAACGCCGCGCGGATGTAGCCGCCGCCGTTGCAGTGGGCGATGGACACCTTGTGCTTCGCCCAGTAGCGCGCGAGCGCCTTGATGCGGTAGTCGGGCACGCCGCAGCGCTCGGCCGCCCATGCGGGCGTCTTCGGCACGCCGTCCTCGCGGCCCAGCACGTAGTACTCGAACCAGTCGAAGCCCACGCTGTGCGTGTCGATATACTCCTTCTCGTAGGTGCCCTCGGTCATCCACACGTAGGCGATGGCCAGCTGCAGGGCCACGTCGGTGTTCGGCAGCACGGGGATCCACTTGTCGGCGTGCACGGCCGCGGCGTAGTTGCAGTCGGGCGCCACGAACACCGACAGCACGCCTATCTCGTTGAACCAGTAGCACAGGCGGCTGGCCATCTGACCGCCCCAGCCCCACGGCGTGGTCTCGGGGTCGGCGCCCCAGTAGAAGATGGCGTCGCCGTTGTCGGAGATGTCCTTGATCACGTTCGTGGTGATGGTCTGCATGCCTACTGGGTCCATGCCCCAGGCGTGCTTGGCGCCCCAGTACCAGCCCTCCCAGCTGTCGGGCTGGCGGGCTTGCTTGAGGAAGCCGCCGGTCAGGTTCAGCAGGTTCGTCTGGCAGCCGTGGGCGGCATGGACGTTCTTCGTCTCACCGTGGCCGTCGGACTGCGCCAGGATGGAGAACGGGCCGGCCTCCTCCTGGATGCGCTTGATCTCGGCGGCGATGAGGTCGCATGCCTTGTCCCAACTGATGTGCACGTACTTCGACGAGCCGCGGTTCTGGGTGTTGCGCTCGCCGTTCGGATCCCAGTCCACGCGCTTGAGCGGGTACGGGATGCGGTTCGGCGAGTAGGTGCGCGTCTTGTACGCCACCGAGAGCGGCGGCGGGTAGCTCTTCATGCCCGGCTCCAGCACGTGCCCGCGCGCCTCGATCTTCCACGCGTTCAGCTCCTCGGGCGTGTAGAGCTGGTCGTAGTGCAGCGGGCGGATGCGCGCCACGCGCCCGTCCTTCACGTCGACCTCGGTGATGTTGGAACCCATGCCGAAGCCGCAGAAGCCAAGGCACTTGACGACCGATTTGTCGGTGGTCTTGTTTGACATGCTATTCCCTCCTTTTCCATAAACCGCAAGCGCGTCTCTTAGACGCGCGCTTGCGGCATCGCTGAACCCGCCTTAACGCAAATTGCGCTCGGCCGTGACCCGGTAGATCTTCGCCCAAGGCTGTATACGCTCGAATGCCGCGCTTGCCGCCAAGACATCCTCGTCAGCCCAGCGCCGCCCGATGATCTGCATGCCAACCGGGAAGCCGTCCTTCGAGAGGCCAGCTGGGATGGATGCTGCCGGGTGTCCGGTGAAGTTGCAAAAGTAGGTAAGGCACCATCCGATGAGCGGCTCGACCTTCTCGCCGCCGAGCTCGGTCGGGCCCGCCGTGATGCCGCCGGGAACGTTCGGAACCGGATGGCACGCCGTAACGGGCGAGATGACAAGGTCATAGGTTTGGAATGCCGTTTGCAGCGCATCGTATATCTCGGTGCGCACGACATCGTCAGCGTTGTAGTCGACGTAGCCTCGACGGTACGCGTCGTTGATCCAATACACGAATTCAGCCGGCACATCGTCAGCATGATCCCTCAATAGGTCGATACCCCCGCCTTTGAGTGCCTCGATCGATTCCAGTCCCGAGATGGATATGAGGCGGCACCATGCCTCGGCAAGCTCGAAATGCGAGCGTGAAATATCGAACTCTACCGGCTCCACGACTGCTCCGGCCTCCACGAACCGCTGCGCCGCAGCGGCAACCATATCCTTGATCTCGGGGTCTACCGGAAAGATGCCGAAGTCAGGCGTGAATCCGATCCTCCAGCCCTTGAGCGGCTTGTCGAGAGCCGCCGCGAAATCACGTTCGCCGCGGTCGAGGCTCACCGGATCGAACGGGTCGAACCGAGCCATAGCCTGCAACACGTAAGCGGAATCCTTAACCGTACGGCTCAGCGGCCCGTCCCATGTGTAGGGATGCGTGAGAGAGAAGGCGTTCGGCCTCACGGTTGCGGGGATGGTTCCAACTGATGCCTTGTAACCATAGCAACCGCACCATGCGGCGGGAATACGGATCGAGCCGCCTCCGTCGGTGCCTTCCGCCACAAGCAGGATGCCATCGCCCACCGCGGCCGCGGAGCCGCCCGAGGAGCCGCCCGAGTTGTAGCCCACCTTGAACGGGGTGCTCGTTGCACCGTAGAGCTTGTTGTCGCACGTGCCGCGGAAGGCGAGCGAGGGGGCGTTGGTCTTGCCGACGAATAGGGCGCCTGCGTCGACCATGGCTTTAGTGTAGGTTGAATGGCACACGTCAACAGTGTCTTTTACGGCTGGGATGCCGCCGCAAGTGCCCTTCCATCCGGGCAGTACCGGTGTAAAGTCTTTAGCCGCCGTTGGTATGCCGAAGAACGCGCCTTTTGCGTTGCCGGCCATGAGCGTGCGCTCGGCCTCTTTCGCTTGGGCGCGTGCGCCTTCGAAGTCGACGTCGACCAAGGCGTTGATGCTTGCGTTGCGCTTCTCGATGCGGTTGATGAAATGATCCATGACCTCGATCGGGGAGATCTCCTTCGCCATGATCTTGCGCTGGATGGCGGAGGCGCTCATGTACGTGATGCTCTCCATCTTCCTCTCCTTAAACGAATCGAACAGCTTTAAACGGCGGAATATTACTGCAGCCCCATGAGGGTGCACACCCCCGGGATCACCAAGGCGACCATCGCTATGGCCACGACGCTGGGGACCCACCCGACCTTCATCTCGTCGAACGGGGTGAAGTACTTGCGCTCGCTGGAGTACGCGCAGTACACGCACAGGTCCAGCGGCAGCAGGAACGCGGCGCACGAGAACACGGCGCACAGGAAGATCGCGGCCGTGACGTTGCCGCCCATGTCCGCGACCAGGGTGCAGACGGGGATGGTGATGAGGCCGGCCACGGCGGCGCCCGCCGGCAGGATGTTGTGGAACACGCAGGCGAACACGGCCACGATGAGCAGCACGGCGATGAGCGGCAGCCCGCTCATGGGCCCGAAGACGGCCCCGACCAGCCATGACATGGACCCCGTCGCCAGCATGCCCGCCACGACGCACCCGACGGCCCAGTTGAGCATCACAACCTGCCAGGGGCTCTCGTCGCAGTAGCGCTTGAAGGAGACGCACTTGAACGGGGGCAGGAAGAGCAGGCCGAGGGCGACGAGGCCGACCACGACGATGTCCAGGGCGGGGAACCAGGAGCCGGCGACCCAGAGGACCATCGCGCCGAGGACGACCAGCATGCCCCAGACCTCGTCCCTGGTGAACCCGGGAAGCGCGGCGTGCTCCTCCTCGATGCGAGCGAGGGCCTCGTCGCTGATCGGCTCGGGCTTGAGTATCTTGACGAGCGCGAACCAGGTTATGGGGAGCATGACGACGGCCGTCACGGTGCCGAGGACCATCCAGTTCGCGAAGGTGACGGTGACGCCGAGCGCCTGCTCGGCGAAGCCCATGGCCAGCACGTTGACGACGCTGCCGACCGGGGTGATGTAGCCGCCAATGTAGGAGGAGAACGCCACGCCGAGCACGAGCGCCTTCGCCAGGGCCGACTTGCCGCCCCAGGGCGTCTCGTTCTCGTCCAAGATCTTGTAGGCGAAGGGGAGCATCATCAGGACGAGCACCAAGTCGTCGATGATCGCCGAGAGCACCGCCGTGGCGAGCATCAGGCCGGCGAGCGCCTTCGCGGAGTTGTTCCCCGCCCACCGAAGCACGCGCGCGATGATGCGCAGCGAGATGGTGGAGTGCTGGATGAACAGCGCGAAGGCGAAGCACGACAGGCAGAGCACCATGGCGACGCTCACGCCCCCCGCCCAGGTCTCGCCCGGCGACAGTATGCCCAGGATGGGCACGGCGGCCGCGAACAGCCACGCGGTGATCAGGATGGGTATGGCCTCGGTGACCCACAGGACGATGGCGGCCGCGAGCAGGCCGATGAGCATCTTGCCCTCGAACGCGAGGCCCTCCGGGTTGGGGACGAGGAACGTCGCGGCCACGATCAGCACGGCGACCGCGACGACGCCGACCTTAAAGGAAGCTTTCTCTCTCATCTTTCCCCTCCTTAAAAGGGACAGTGGAATATCTATAGAAGCGTTCCACCGCATAACCGGTTGCGGCCGGTTATGCGGCGAACTGGTTTTCGTAATTTTCAGTAGCCGACCCCCTGAGCGACTTTGCTTGCCCGCTGCGCTGCCCATACGGCAGGCGCCTGATAGGTATTCATAGCCTAGAGCGCGATTGCTGTAGCTATAGGCTATGAAGAATCAGCAGAAACCCCGATTTGCATGAGCCGTTTATCAAGGCGTCGCCAAGGGCGGATGCTTTGAAAGAGCGACTGTTCGACGAACAGAACTCTGCTCGAGCTATTGTTGGAGTCGCCCTGCATGGAGGCGAGAAACGGGGGCGACTCCCTTTGCCATATTGTCTGCGAGCAGCCGTACTGCCTACTGTGGTGCCCATGAGCCGCGCATCTTGTAGGGCTTGTCGGTGAGCAGCGTGTCCAGAAGGTCGTCGTTGGAGGCAACCTGGAAGCCCAGCCTCAGCAGCGGGTAATTGGCTAGGCCGATGCGCTTGGCCTTCTGCTCGTCGCTGATGAGCTCGCCACCCCAGCCGCCGGAATAGGCGATGAGCTCGACGGGGAAGATGTTCCCTCCGGGGATATCGACGTTGCCGGTGATTTGGAACAGGCCGACGATAGCCTGACCTGCCGGCAGGGCCTCACGCACCATGTCGACGGCCAGCCCCCACTGCATGGCGCAGGGTTTGCTGTTGGCGAGCAGTCGTGCTGCGCGCTGTATTTGCTCGGGTGACACCCAAGTGATCTCGGCAACCTTGTCAACCGGATACTCCTGCACGCGCTCGGACAGCTCCTCGAAACCGTAGCACCACTTGTCCACGAACTCGTGGTCGTAAAGGCCCTCGTTGACGATGACGTTCATCATGCCGAGAGCCAGCGCGGCGTCGGTGCCGGGGCGCAGGCGCAGGTGCTCCTCGGCTTTGAGGGAGAGCCATGTGACGCGCGGGTCCACCATCATGATCTTCATGCCGCGCTTCATCAGATCGATGACCCAATGGCCGTAGAAGCCGTCGGAGTTAGCGCGTAGCGGATAGTTGCCCCAGATGACCATCAACTCGGGAACGATGTAAGCCGGGTTGTCGTAGCGGTCGACGAACTGTTGGGAGCAATCGGCCACCGTGTAGCTGCCGCAGGTCGCGGCCATTCCGGCAACGCGGGGCAGATAGCATGCATTGCCGGAAAGGGCAAAGCAGCAATAGTTGGGCGAGCCGTAGGACCAGGCGATGCGGGTGATCCAGCTGGAGATGTCACGTCCGGTTCCTTGGCCGAAGAGCACGGTCTCCGCTCCGTGCTCTTCGCGGATCTCGATGAGCTTGCCGGCCACGTAGTCGATGGCCTCGTTCCAGCTCATGCGTTCCCATGCGTCTTTGCCCCGGTCTTTGGGATTGCGCCTCATGGGATAGAGCAGGCGGTCCTTGTGGTTGGTGACTTCGGGCAGATCCAGGCATCGAACGCATAGGCGGCCTTGGTTGAACGGGTTCTCCGGGTCTCCCTCCACCTTGACGAGCTTTCCGTCGTCGTCGGTGTAGAGCAAGACTCCGCAACCCTCATGGCAGCCGGGACCGGTCCATGCGCTGCCGCGTGTCACGGTGTAGTCGTCCTCCTTGTACTTCCAAGGCTTCTCGTGCTCGACAAGTCGGTAATCCTTCTCTCCCATGCACTTCTCCTTCCCCTCTTCTCTGCTTGCGGTGCCACGCCGATCGGTTAGAATGGGCGGAAGCGATTGCAATGCCTCTGGTGTGCTGCAGAGCCCGTCTCTGGCTCTGGGCCGAGCCGATCGACGTGGTTTCCCGAACTATAGGATCGTGACGTGCGACTTGGTATATCTGGAAAGTCTGAAACCCGCCGACTCGCCTAGTACGAAACGGATAAATCAGAGGAGATGGTTAAGTGACGGAAGGTATTAAACCATCGTATGAGCAGGGGGAAAGGGGTTCGGTATCCCTTCTTATCAGCCTTGTGATGGGTTTCTC
>ERZ773183.3126-NODE-3126-length-9893-cov-3.867351_pt1 | contig 9893 bp, 10 predicted proteins | sample MGYA00580532_ERZ773183 | MGnify/ENA primary metagenome ERZ773183 (study PRJEB29015, sample SAMEA2737791) | human gut metagenome | biome: human gut; feature: human-associated habitat; material: faeces | place: China | collected 2012 ... | reverse complement strand
CCAGACTTCACGCTCGTCGTCAGATGATGAAAGTTTTCTACCCGGTTAAAGAAGTACCTGCAAAGGGTGCCGGAAGAAAGAAAAACACTAAAGACGTAGATATGGTTGCTAAGATGTTCGATGAGATCGCTCCAAAATACGCTGACCGTAACGGTGGTTACACAAGAATCGTTAAGATCGGACCGCGTAAAGGCGACGCTGCAATGGAAGTACTGATCGAATTAGTATAATCCAGTCAGATTTTCGATTTTATATTTGTCCAGACGATGATAAGACTGCATATGTATGGTGTTCATGCCGTATATATGCAGTTTTTTTGTTATGCTATAGGAAATCACTTCCTTGTAACATAACCGTTTATTACCCTTGATTATTTGAGCCAGATAGCGTAAAATCGTAGAGTATATAAAAACCATATTGATGAAGAAGTGTTAAATAAGACATTGGATTGTTACAAAATACGAGAGCAAAAGATAAGCGAGGAATACAAATGACCGGCAGGAGATTGAAAAATTGAGGCAGAATACGAAAAAGAAACGATCAGGATTTGGTTATTTCATCAGGATGTTTTTGTTGTTGGTGGAATTACTGGCTGTTACACTGTTTCTGTGGGGAAATGATGCTTATTCCATATCTGCCACCACACCTGAATTTAAGTGGGAAAATTATAAAACGATCGCACATGCACTGGGAGGGATTGGTGATAAAACCTATCTGAATTCAAAAGAGAGTTTTCTGGCAGGCTATCAGATGGGGTGCAGGTTGTTTGAAGTTGATCTTGTGAAGACATCTGACAATGTATGGGTGTGCCGCCATAGCTGGTATCAGTCTCTTGGACAATGGGAGGGCGATGAAAAGAAAGTTCTGTCCTCAGAGGAATTCTTATCCCGGCCTATTTATGGAAAATATACGCCTATAACATTTGAAGATCTGCTGGTTCTGCTGAGTGATTATCCGGACGCTTTTGTGATGCTGGATTCCAAACAGTATTCTCTCCGTAATTATCAGAAAACAGTGGAAGATTATGCAGACTATATTGAACTGGCAGAGGCTGCCGGTGTCCCGGATGTGATGCGGCAGGTCATACCGGAAATTTATAACCAGGCAATGTTTGCCGGAACAGCACTGCTGTACGATTTTCCAGGATATATTTATTCTTTATGGCAGGAATACTCTATTAAAGAACTGACTGAAATTGCGGCATTTTGCAGAGAAAAGAATATTCAGGCAGCTACAGTCTACTATAAATACTGGTCAGAGGATGTGCAGAAGATTTTTGACAAAAAAGGGATCAGGTTATATATTTATACTGTGAATGACCTGAAGGAAGCACAATATTATATGCAAGAGGGTGCGGCAGGTGTATGCTCAGACTATTTGCAGGATACTATGTTTAACTGAGTTGTTCTGCCGGCATTATGAAATGATCATAGAGGATTATTATAGCTATAGCTGTTCCGGAATGAATAAGGGTAAAGATATCAGGAGCAAAAAGAATTTTAACAGGATATAGCAAGAATTCTCCCTCCTCTATAGGTGGTAGATGAATTGCAAATAAGAAAATGAACGGCAGTGGCGGGCGGAGAGAAATCGGTATCTCCCACTGACATGAGGCAAACCACAGTCAGTATGTTGTTGACACGTCAGACTCTGTGAAATTACCGACTGTGAGTTGAAACAAATAAGCGGCAATAACAAAGATTATATTTATAAAGGAAATTATCATACACAATGAAAATAAGAGTAATGATTGCTGTCTGTGCAGCAAAATTTGTAGGATACGTATGTAAGAAAATGGGAAGACAGGGTGTGACCTGGGCAGGAAAAGTGGCGATTAAGATCTGTCCGGACATTCTGGAACAGCTTTCCTCACAGGTACGAAAGGCTATTTTTGTAACCTGCGGTACAAATGGAAAGACAACTACCAACAATATGCTCTGTGCGGCACTGGAAGCGGAAGGACAGAAAGTAATCTGTAACCATACAGGTTCCAATATGCTCAATGGAGTTGTTGCCGCATTTGTGCTGGCTTCGAAATGGAATGGTAAAATTGATGCGGACTATGCATGCATTGAGGCCGATGAAGCATCTACCAGACATATTTTTCCGAGAATCAAACCGGACTATATGCTTCTGACAAATCTTTTCCGCGACCAGCTTGACAGATACGGAGAGATTGATATCACTATGAACATTCTGGAAGAAATGATGCGCAAGGTTCCGAAGATGCAGATTATTGTAAACGGTGATGATGCATTATCCGCATATCTTGCCATGGATTCCGGGAATCCATATGTAACTTATGGTATCAGTAAACCGGTGATCAAATCTGCGGCAAATGAAATCAGGGAAGGACGTTTCTGTAAGCGATGCGGTGAAAAACTGGAATATCGTTTCTATCATTACAGCCAGCTGGGAGATTATTATTGTCCAAAATGCGGATTTGCAAGACCGAAGCCGGATTTTGATGCGGAGGATGTAAAGGTAGGCGACCAGCTCAGCTTTTGTGTAGAAGGAAAACACATTGTAGCAAATTATAAGGGATTTTATAATGTGTATAATATACTGGCAGCTTATGCGGGAGTGAGGACTGCGGGATTTGCGGGAGAGCATTTCGGGGATATGCTCCGCAGATTTAATCCGGAAAACGGACGTATGGAGCAGTTTCGCATTAAGGGAACAGGAGTAACCTTAAATCTTGCCAAGAATCCGGCGGGATTTAATCAGAATATTTCCGCAGTGATGCAGGATCAGGCACCGAAGGACATCATTATTGCGATCAATGATAATGCTCAGGATGGAACAGATATTTCCTGGCTCTGGGATGTTGACTTTGATCTTCTCGGAAATGATTCAGTGAAATCTATTACTGTAAGCGGTATCCGCTGTCAGGATATGCGTCTGAGGCTGAAATATGTGGATATCCCGTCTGTCCTCGAGGGTGATGTTGAGAAAGCAATCCGCGACAGAGTAGAGGACGGAGTGGGGAATCTGTATGTGCTGGTAAACTATACAGCATTATTCAGTACCAGAAATATTCTGAAGAGACTGGAGGGCGAGAAATAATGAAAATTACAATAGGACATTTATATCCGGATCTTCTGAATCTTTACGGTGACAGAGGTAATATCCAGTGTCTGATGAAGAGATGCCAGTGGCGTGGGATTGAGGCTGAGACCATACCGTTTGAGCTGGATGATAAAATAGATTTCTCGAAGCTTGATATCGTACTTCTGGGTGGCGGTTCGGACAGAGAGCAGATGATCGTATGTGAGAAGCTTCAGGAAATCCAGCCGGATTTTAAGGCTTATGTGGAAGATAACGGCGTTGTCATTGCAATCTGCGGTGGCTATCAGTTACTTGGGAAGTATTACAAAACAGATCAGGGAAACATGAAAGGACTGGACCTGGTAGACTTGTATACAGAGCAGGGCGAAGGCCGTCTGATCCAGAATATCGTTCTGCAGAGTGAGCTGTTTGATATGCCGATCGTTGGATTTGAGAATCATGGAGGAAGAACCTGCATTAATAATAACAAACCACTGGGAAAAGTACTTTACGGTGCAGGAAATGACGGTAAGTCAGGCTATGAAGGCGTAGTATATAAGAATGTGATAGGGACTTATCTGCATGGACCGTTACTTCCGAAGAATCCGCAGCTTGCAGACTGGCTCATTCAACATGCGTTGGAAAGAAAGTATGGAAAAGAAACAGAACTTACACCGTTAGATGACAGTCAGGAAAAAGAAGCAAATGACTATATATACCACAGATTTGTAAGAGGATAATTATGGCGAAATCATGTAATCAAAAAGGAAAAATACTGTATCTGCAGAAAATGCTGTCTGAGACAACCAGCCAAAAGCCTGTCACCATGCAGGAGATTCTGGCAAAACTGGAAGAACAGGGGATTCGAGCTGAGCGAAAGAGTATTTATGATGATATGGAAACCCTGCGTGATTTTGGAATGGATATACATTACAGAAGAGGACGGGAAGGAGGATATTATGAGGAAAAATCCGCTTCAGATAAAACAGAAGCGGATAATACGATAATACATCAGCCGGATGGCGAAACAGGAGAGAAATCTGAAAATGTGCAGGAACAGATTGGAAAAGAATCTGAAGCACCTGCAAAGATCAGTGCTCCGACACCCTTCCAAACAGGAGAGAATATAAAAGAGATCAGGCTTGTATGTCAGAATTCTACAAAGAAAAAAATCCAGCGTACCTTTGGCTCGGAGATTTTCTGCAAAATAAAGGGGGAGGATAATTTTATTGTAACTGTTGAGGTTGTGGTTGATAAGGCATTTTTTGGATGGTTGACTTCTATGGGAAGAAATGTACATATTCTGAAACCAAAGAAAGCAGCCGTTGCCTATCGGGATTATCTGAAGAACATTGCAAAAGATTATAAGGGAATTGATAAATAAATATGATATCAGAAAGGATCGTATTATGAAAAGAAGAGCAACAGCTATTCTGCTTGGAATAATGGTATCCTCCATGTTCCTGTCTGCCTGCGGGAAGAATGAGGCAAAAGAAGCAGCAAATGAAAGCGCCCAGGTAGAAGAAGAGGGCGTAGGCGAAGTAACTGAGGAAGGTGAAAAAGTAGAGGCAGAAAATAAAAATGCTTCTGATGCCGATGACAGTAGCAAGGCAGGAGACAGTGCAAAATCAGACGAAGACAATAAAGAGACATCAGTGAAGGAGGAAGAAGACGGAGATTCTTCAGGCAAAGATTCAGATGATGAATCAGAGGAAGATGCTGAGGTAACGGAAGCTTCTGCTGGAAAGATAGGTGTGCTTCTTTCTGATGACGATGAGGATGCAAAAATTGACAGCGAAGAGATGACTTCGCAGATTGAAGATGGAGGATATGAGGCAGATGTGAAGAATGCCGGCGGCGATCCTGCGCTTCAGATTTCCCAGATTCAGGAATTTATTGATGAGCAGGTTTCTGCCCTGATCATTGATCCGGTAGATTCCTATGGTCTGACAGATATCCTGAAAACTGCCAATGAGCAGGAAATACCGGTTATTTCTTATGACAGTCTGATCCGGGATACTGCGGATATCAATTATTATGCAACCTATGATACCAGATCCATAGGAAATGATATTGCCAAAGAAATTATCAAAAAAATGGATCTGGATAAAGCCAGAGAGGATAAGAAGTCTTATACAATAGAATTTCTCATGGGATCTCCGGATGACAATGCTGCACTGTTTCTGTGTAATGGAATCCAGGAAGGGCTTCAGGAATATCTGGATGATGGAACACTTGTATGCAAATCCGGAAATACGTCATTTGATGATACAGGAATCATGAGATGGAGCGAGACATCTGCAAAGACAAAACTTGATTCGATTATAAGTGAGTTTTATGCAGAGGAGAAGGCTCCGGATATTATCTGTACTGCATATGACGGATTTGCTTATGCTGCAGAGGAAATTTTAAGTGACAGTGGTCTGGAACCGGGAAGTGATGAATGGCCGATGATCACAGGATATGACAGTGAGGCACAGGCAGTAAAGGATATTGCAGCAGGTAAAATGTCATTTACCATGTTTATGGACCGTAAGGAACTGGCTAAGGGCGGAGTACAGATGGCCATTGACTATCTGACAGGAGAGAAAGTTGACGTAAAAGATTATTCACAGTATGATAACGGAGTAAAGATTGTGGGAACTTTTACATGTGGAGCACAGATGATCGACAAGGATAATTATCAGATTCTTGTGGATAACGGAACTTATACGGAAGATGAGATCGCTCCTGATCCCACACCGACACCGGAGGTGACACCTGCGCCAGAGGCAACACCTGTGCCGAAAGTGACATTAAAGACAGCCTCAGAGGAAGATTCAAAAGAAGTGACACCAACTCCCGAAACAGAAGATAAATCAGAAGGTGAAACGAGAGAAAATCTGATCTATGATTCCGAAGATAACTCAAAAGTGGAGAAAACATCAGATCAGAAAAAATAAAGAGTTCATAGAACAAAAAAAGGATGGGTTTTCCCATCCTTTTATAGTTAATCTCTGAAGGTTAAGGAATCGTCTGTCATGGAATCAACAATGGCAAGAGATTCAAGACGTATTCCCATATCGCGGATCTCCTGACCGCCATGCTGGAATCCTTTCTCAATAACAATACCGGCTCCTTCAAGAGTTGCCCCTGATTTCTTAACAATATCGATCAGGCCGAGAAGTGCACATCCGTTAGCAAGGAAATCATCAATCAGAAGTACATGATCTTCAGGTCCGAGAAACTTCCTGGAAAGGATCACATCATATACTTTCTTATGAGTGAAAGATTCTACTTTAGTTGTATACATTTCTCCATCCAGATTCACGCTCTGTGCTTTCTTGGCAAAAACTACAGGTACATCAAAGTACTGTGCAGCAATACAGGCGATACCGATACCGGATGCTTCAATTGTAAGGATTTTAGTGATTGGACAGTCGGAGAAGCGGCGTTTGAATTCTTTGCCGATTTCATTGATGAGGGTAATATCCATCTGATGATTTAAGAAACTGTCTACTTTTAAAATATTTCCCGGTTTTACAACTCCATCCTTAAGAATTCGGTCTTTTAAAAGCTTCATAGATTTCTCTCCTTTATATATGTAATTAGTTTGTAGCTGTCGGTAACTATCCGGTACACTGCTTCCCGAAAGTACTGAATAGTTACAGTTACTGTGAATATGCAGAATTCAAAAAAACATCAGGCTGCAAAATGAACAGTAACATTGCTGTTTTGATAATTATAGACTATGATACGCTATAATTCGTCTTCATGCAATTATTTTTGACAAAAAATCTAAAAATAATTATAATAGTCTCAGACTGGTTGAGAAAAATCACAGGACACTCTGTGCGGATTGCCGTAAATCAGCCGAAGAGGCTGCGAAAAAATAAGCAGCGAGCTGGGACTAAAATAGTGAAACGGATTGCAAATATCCGTCTGACGGACTGGAGATGGAATATAATGAAAGAATATGAACTGATATGGGAAATTTTTAATAAATGTCCGCGGAATCAGATGCGTGATGTTTTTGTGGAAGAGCTGGAACTTGAGGATCCGGAAGAATATATCAGAAATAAATTCAAAGGAAAAGAAGTTTCCTATGAAAAAACTGTCCTGGAGGATGGAACCATTATTTTTGATATTACGACTTCACAAATAAAACAGCGTTGCTCCTTTACAGAAATTTGACAAATGTGGTATAATATCATTTACGCTGTACGGAAGTGCTGTAAGCAAGAAAGCCACAGACAGTGTGTGAGGATATAAAGACAGATAAGCGGTAAAGAATCGGATATTCTGAAAGAGAAAGGGGAATGTTATGGCCGAGGAACAAAAGACACATACGCATGTACTGGAGGATGGGACGGTAGTTGAACATTCTCATGGGGAGCATGGGCATCATCACAGTCATGCGCATACAAAGGCAGTGCTGAATCGTATGTCCAGAGCAATCGGACATATGGAATCTATCAAACGTATGATAGAGGACGGAAGAGACTGTGCGGAAGTTCTGATACAGCTTTCAGCAGTGAAATCTGCTATCAATAATACAGGTAAGATCATTCTGCAGGATCATATCGAACACTGTATCGTAGATGCAGTGGAACATGGTGATAAAGAGGCAATTAAAGAACTTGAGGTAGCAATTGACAGATTTGTAAAGTAATATGCGTACTCCAGACTGGCAATAGAGAATATTTTGTTATTGTTCACACACCACTATCCCGCGAGGTGTTTTGGCATGAATATGCCAAAATCCCGAGACATACAAGCCAAAATTCCATTGCCGCAGGCAATCTGGAATGAATTTTGGCTACGTTACTGTGAACGGAGTGAACAGTAACAATATTTTGTCAGTACAGCAGTGCGTAAATATAAAGGAGAAGATTAATTATGGCAAAAGAATGTAACAACACTTCATGCGACAAAGCAAGCTGCGAAGGTTGTTCAAGCAGCAAGAAACAGCAGAGCTTTCAGGCAGAAATGAATGCTCAGTCAAATGTAAAACATGTGATCGGGGTTGTCAGCGGAAAGGGTGGAGTTGGTAAATCCTTCGTAACAGGCTCTCTGGCAAACATGATGGCAGCACAGGGATACAAAGTCGGTATCCTGGATGCGGATATCACAGGACCGTCCATTCCGAAAATGTATGGATTAAAGGGTGCAGCAATGGCAAATGATGAAGGTATCTACCCGATGATCACAAAAAACGGGATCAAGGTAATGTCCATCAACCTTCTGCTTCCTACAGAGGATACTCCTGTAATCTGGAGAGGTCCGGTTCTTGCAAATATGGTAAAACAGTTCTGGACAGATGTTATCTGGGGCGACGTAGACTATCTGTTTGTGGATATGCCTCCTGGAACAGGTGATGTTCCGCTTACAGCATTCCAGTCTCTGCCGATCGAAGGAATCGTGATCGTAACATCACCTCAGGATCTGGTTAAGATGATCGTTAAGAAAGCCTTTAATATGGCTGAGATGATGAAGATACCGGTACTTGGAATCGTAGAGAACTACAGCTATGTGAAATGTCCGGACTGCGGAAAAGAGATCAAAGTCTTCGGTGAGAGCCATATTGATGAGATCGCAGCAGAGCTGAAGGTTCCTGTACTTGGAAAAATGCCGATTGATATGGATTATGCAACCAAGGCAGACGGCGGATTCTTTGCAGCAATCGACAATCAGTATATTACTGATGCACTGGCTGTAATGCCGAAATAAGAAAAAGAAGTTCTCATTCAGTAAGAAACGCGATTATAAAAATTGTTGTTTCAGTACTGAGTGAGGACTTCTTTTATTATATGGAAGTAAACATTTCAATAAAGCGTTCAGCAGCCTGAGAGACAGTAAGACTGTCATGCTGGGCAAGTACAAGCTGACGTCCGGGAAGAGGCTCTTTTAACATGAGTGGTGTCAGCTGATCATTTTCTTTTAACATATAATCAGGAACGCAGGCAATTCCCAGTCCGATCCGTGCCAGATCCAGAAGCAGGTCATTACTGTTTAACTCTACTTCAGGAAGAAGCTTGAGATTATGGGCTGTGAATGCCTCTCGCAGATATTCACTGGTGGTACTTTTGGGGGAAAGCATCAGGATTGGATAGTTCAGAAGCTCCTGCAGTTCGGTCTGAACAGTGTGTACAGGAAAGTAATCCGTATTGGCAACGAATACATCGTGGAATTCTTTCAGCACACGTGTCTGAAAATGACTGCCAAGCCTGGAATTGGGACAGTTGCATACAATCAGATCTGCCTGACCCTTTTCCAGAAGCTCTGCACAGCCGATGGAGGTACTGTTTGTGACTTTAATGCGGACATCAGGATAGGTCTGATGGAATTTTTGCAGATAATCAATGAGAAAATACCGGCAGATCGTATCGCTGGCAGCAATACGCAGCTGGCCTTTCAGCAGATTGTCTCCGGACAGGAGAGATTCCCCTTCGTCCAGAAGTTGGAGAGCCGGTTTTACATGTTGGAGCAGAAGTTCTCCTTCAGGAGTTAACAATACTTTCTTGGTACTGCGGATAAAAAGAGGATGATTTAGCTTTTTTTCCAGAGTTTTAATGGACTGGCTGACTGCTGACTGGGAGATAAAAAGCTGGCGGGAGGCCTCTGAGAAGCTGAGGGTGGTGGCAACATAGTAGAATACTTTGTATAGTTCAAGATTAATATCCATAGAAATAAATCCTTTCATAAAATAATGTGATGATACAAATTGTCGGCAGCAATGGAACTTTAGATTGTATGTCTAGGGATTTTGGCATATTCATTCCAAAACATTTCACGGATAGTGATTAATTAGTGTTACTGTTCACTCCGTTCTCAGTAACACGCTTCGCGATGCACAGAATTTATGC
>ERZ773183.3125-NODE-3125-length-9895-cov-2.904472_pt1 | contig 9895 bp, 10 predicted proteins | sample MGYA00580532_ERZ773183 | MGnify/ENA primary metagenome ERZ773183 (study PRJEB29015, sample SAMEA2737791) | human gut metagenome | biome: human gut; feature: human-associated habitat; material: faeces | place: China | collected 2012 ... | reverse complement strand
TCCGATCTTTCTGATTATTTTCTTACAATAACGGTTGTAAAATAACCGTATGATTTGCCTTTTTGTATTTTTTCGATAATTTCGTTTTCCATACCGATACAGCTTGAAACAATCGCGTTGTTTTCAAGTCCGTACTTTTTTAAAATGTCGTATATTACATCTGTATCGTTGCCCGATTTCATAATCACAACCGTATCAAAATCGGCAATATATTTTTCAAGTAAATTTGATTTAAGCGAGGGAATAATCGCAACCGATTCGTTTCCCTCGCAAAGACTTATCTGTGCCTTGTCCGCAGCGGCACAAAATGAAGTTATACCGGGTATAATTTCAAGTTCAAAGCCTGCATTTTTCACTGCGTTGTGAACGTATGTGCAGGTACTGTAAACCGAAACGTCACCGAGAGTAATCATTGCAACATCTTTTCCGTCTTTTAACGCCGATATAATTTTTTCGGCTGAATTTCTGCGGGACTCCTCTCTGATTTTAGTGTCCCCGCTCATACGAAATTCAAGTTCTGAAATTTCTTTTTTATCCGTATCAAATTCCTTGCGGATTATTTCAAGTGCAGTTGATTTTTCTCCGTATTTTTTAACGGGAACTGCGATTATATCAGCCTGTTCCAATGCACGAAGCGCACCGAGAGTTATATATGAACCGTCACCTGCACCGACTCCGACGGAATAGAATTTTGCCATAGTTATTTACCCCTTATAAGATTTAAAATTTCTTCTCTTGCTTTGCCGATAGTGGCTTTTGAGAAGTCTACATTAAGTTTATCACATTTATTCAAAATTTCAAGTAGATGTGCAATTCTCGGCAATCTTAAATTATGTTCACGCAAAAGCGTCGGATTTGAGAATACTTCTTCGGGAGTACCGTCTGTAAGTAATTTACCGTGATTTATAACGTAAACATAGTCCGAATAAATCGGCACAACGTCAATATCATGCGTTGACATTATAATTGTCGTACCCTCATTTTCGCATATGTCGCGAAGAAGGTGCATAAGCTCACTTACGCCCATTGGGTCAAGACCTGCCGTCGGCTCGTCAAGAATGATTACCTCCGGCGACATAACAAGTATGCCGGCTATTGCGGCACGTTTTTTCTGACCGAAACTTAATGCATGGGTAGGTTTGTCTTTTAAATCAAAAATACCTGTGCGTTTAAGTGCATTTTCGGTAAGATGAACAACTTCGTCCTGCGGCAATTTCAAATTCATTGCACCGAAAGACACATCCTGAAAAACAGACGCGGAAAAAAGCTGGTCGTCGGGGTCTTGAAAAACTATTCCGACACTTTTTCTTAATTCTCTGATTTCCTTTTTTGAATAACCTATCGGTTTACCCATAAATTTTACTGTCCCCGAATGTGGCTTTAAAATTCCGTTCATATTCAGAAACAATGTTGATTTGCCTGCTCCGTTTGCACCGAGAATTGTTGTAATTTTCCCTTTTTCAAAGCCAATGCTCAAATCCGAAAGAGCAAAATGGCTTTCATCATATTTATATGAAAGGTTTTCTGTTTCGATAATATTCATCAAATCCCCGCCTTTCTTGAAAATATTGCAATCGCTGTTGTAATTACGACGTATATGACCGCAAATACGTTAAATTTGACCGAATGATTAATCTTCGGCATAATAACGTTGATTTCGCCGTCATAACCGCGCGACTCCATAGCGGTATACGTTTTTTCGGCTTGATTAAAGGAACGTATAAAAAGGTTTGACGCAAGCTGTGCCGTTGAGTGGTAGCTTACACGAAGATTACTGTACCCCAAACGTGCGTCTTGAGCGGTATGTATTCTGTGCGATACGTCAAACAGCACAAAAATGTATCTGTAAATCAGTTCCGCAATTTCGATTATAAAATTCGGTATAATGCTTTTCCTGAGCAAAGTGAATAAATCAACCATAGGCGTGGTAAGTGAAAGAAAATACATACAGCTTACCGCACCGAAACACTTAATCATAACGCGAACCGCCGATAAAAGACTTGTATGGCTTATGCCGAAATAAGTATTGCCGAAATGCAGTGAAAAAAGCATATCGCCTGAATTTTGACCGATTGAAATTGCTATTGCGGCTGAACCCATAATAATAAAAACTATCGGAACAGTCATAAGATGAAATACGTTTTTATACGATGTTTTTCCTATAAAAATAATAAGAAACAGCATAGTAAGCGCAGTAAATACGCTTACCAAAAAGCTGTTTGCCCATATGCAGATAACAAGCACCGACATTGAAAACAGAAGTTTTGAAATAGGTGCAATATTTCTGAGTTTTGAATTATATGCTAATTTATCAATTATCATTTTTCTTTTTAGCTGTTACTCTGCCAAGTACAAAGCCGACAATACCGGCGCCCACACCTGCCTGAAGACAGAAGAAAAGTGACTCGATTTCACCTGACGGCGGCTCCCAGAACGGCTCAAACCATGGCTCGTAACTTTCGTCCAATTCACTTATGGCGTCTGATGCTTGGTCGTCAGAACCGCCAAATTCGTGACCGCCCATAAACAGTAGCGGTACGGCAATTATAAGAACAAGTATAACTGCTAATATTGTATTTTTAACCCAAAGTTTCATTAATATATACCCCCTTATATAACATTAAGCTGCTTAAGTTCGTTTGTACAGTTCTTAGCCAATACATTGAATATCATAACAGACAAAATACCCTCTGCAATGGCAATCGGAACTTGTGTAACCGCGAAGATTCCCATAAACTTTACAAGTGATGCAAAGAAGTTTTGGTCAGGGAATGCAAGTGCAAGCTGACATGATGTTACCACATAAGTGAATATATCACCTATTGTTGCGGCAAGAAATACTGCAAGACCTTTCGGTGCGTTAAGCTTTTGGCAAAGCTTGTATATACCGAATGAAACGAACGGTCCGGCAATCGCCATTGAAAATGTGTTTGCACCAAGTGTTGTAAGTCCGCCGTGTGCAAGAAGAAGTGCCTGGAACAAAAGCACGATTATACCGAGTAAAGACATAATCGACGGTCCGAAAAGAATTGCACCGAGTCCTGTACCTGTCGGATGTGAACAACTTCCTGTAACTGAAGGGATTTTAAGCGATGAAAGAATGAAAACGAAAGCTCCTGCAAGTGCAAGAAGTATTTTTGTTTTGTTGTTCTTCTTTGCTTGTTTTTGCATACTGATACCGCCTGCGATAAGGAACGGTATACATACAACTCCCCATATAATACAGTAGTTCGGAGGAAGATAACCCTCCATAATGTGCATTGCGAATGCGTTTGTCATAGGAATGACAAGCAGTAGTGAAAGCATTGCCACCAATAGTTTTGTTTTCCTGTTTGCTAAAGACATAAATTTTTCTCCTTTTCTTCTTATGAAATATGTTTTAGCACACAAGTGACCACTTAAATCAGTTATGAAACTTTTTGGGAGTGTAGAAAACTTGTGATTTTCACATACCAAAAAAAGCCGTAGGGATTGGGTAAATCCTATGGCTTAAAATCTGAATGATTCCGCCATTGACCCATCGTTCGTAGGCACAAATGCGCTCGATTTTCGGCAGGCGATCCGACTGTACGGTAGCGTGACTGTGAGGGAATTTCGCCCTGCTTCTCCTTTTGAAAACAAAAATAAATAAATATTTGTTTACCGAAAACGGATATATTGTACATCTCATCAGATTTCAAGAAATTAGTTCGGATTTTGCGAAAATGAACTCGTCGGCGTACGTTTGTACGTTAGAGTTTATTTTCACAAAAAGTACATAGGCAAGTCGCAGGCTTGCCTATTTTATTATATACAAATATATTTTTGCACGTTCCGAACAATTTGTCGGCAATCTGAAATAGTGCAGATTGAAAATCTGCACTATTTTTGCTATAATATAATTAAGGTGATTCGAGTGGACAATACGAAGAAATTTACGAATAAAGCGGACAAATACGTTTCATCACGTCCGTCATATCCGACAAAGCTGATGAATTATTTGACAAATACGAAAAAAACGGTATTGCGACAGTACCGAATTACACAGAGGTGTACATTGGTGAAGTATAGTGAATAATACCAAAACAGTATAGTTTCTTACTTTTTTTATAATAAGCTATTTACATAAAAAAATAAATGTGTTATAATATGTATGGATATAGTAAAAACACTAAAAAAAGAGGTTATTTTAACCTCTTTTGGTGTTATTCTTATCGACATCGTAATCTTTTAAAAGTTCGATGAAATCTATCAACATTTTACGTTGCTCAACGGAAAGTGAAGAAACAAGAGGTAAGAGTTGGTTGGAAAAGAAGTAGTCGTTTCCGGATGCACGATTAGATGAGTTGTCAATAAGCATATCAACAGTGACACCCAACGCTTGAGCTACACTGTAGTATTTATCTAATCGTCCGCGTGCTTGTGCATTTTCGAGTTTTGACAAATAATTTTTGCTGATGTCAGCTTGTTCGGCTAATTCTTCTTGTGTTTTATTTAAAGATGTACGATAATGCTGTATGCGTTTGCCTACAGAAGTGTAATCAAATTGCAAATAAAACACCACCTTCATACTTATATAATTAGTGTATCATATTTTTTTACTTTTATAAACAACCGCAAATGTGATTTAATCAATCGAACGGATTACAAAGACTTTTATCAGTATACACATATAGATAAAAATTTATTGGGAGGAATTTATTATGGGGTATTGGACTATATTAATATTTTGCAGTGTAGTATTGGTAGTGCTGATAACTATAACTTGGTATTCGGTTAAGAAACAAAATGACAGAAGTGAACTTGGTTGTGAGATAGGTGTAATAGTTGCAATTTCTTTTACGGTGTTTGCGTTGGTGCTTGACATACCGAGCGCGATTATGGGCGGTAAGAAAATTTATGTTGATGAATTTCCTCCGACTGTTACTCTGCAATATTTTCAATTTGTTAAAACAGAAAGTGAATATCTTATTTCTTTTAAAAATTTTAATTCTGATAAGTATGAAAAAAATGCGAAATATTGCATTTCATACACAGCACTTACGAAGAATGTGCTTAATATAGAAAAAGTGGGTAAATAAAAAGCGTAGCATTTTTCAGCTACGCTTAATTTTTTGTTAGATTTCTTCAATAATAGGCAATATCATAGGACTGCGTTTTGTCTGTTCGTAAATATATTTTGCGACAGATGCTTTCATTGAACTCTTTAGAGTTGACCAATCCATATTACGTTTGCCAAGACAATCCGAAATGCTTTCGCCGGCAACGTGTTTAACGCCCTCGATAAGCGATTCGGCCTCGCGTACATACACGAAACCTCTTGAAATAACATCAGGTTTTGAAACGATTTCTTTACTGTCGTGTGATATTGTAACAACGACGATAATAAGTCCGTCCTGTGAAAGATGTTTTCTGTCACGAAGTACGATATTTCCGACATCGCCGACTCCAAGACCGTCGACAAGTATTTTACCTGCCGGAACAGTGCCTGCGATTTTTGCGGTTTTTGAGTCAAGTTCAAGCACCTGACCGTTTGAAAGTACAAAACTGTTCTTTTCCGGTATACCTACTTTTTGCGCAAGTTCCTTGTGAAGAACAAGATGACGGTGTTCGCCGTGTACAGGAATAAAGAATTTCGGCTTTGTAAGTGCAAGAATAAGTTTTAATTCCTCTTGACAAGCGTGTCCCGAAACGTGAACTTCCGCAAGTGATTTATAAATTACTTCCGCACCTATTTTAAACAATTCGTTTACGACATTTGAAACCGACTTTTCATTACCCGGAATAGGTGTCGCACTGATTATAATAAGGTCGTCCTTTGTGACCTCGACTTTTCTGTGGTCAGAAAAAGCCATTCTTGTCAGGGCACTCATCGGCTCGCCCTGTGAGCCTGTTGTAATAATAACTACTTGGTTCGGTCTGTATTTTTTTATGTTGTCAATATTTATAAGTACGCCTTCCGGTACTTTCATATATCCGAGAAGAATTGATATTTCAACGATATTTTCCATACTTCTTCCCGAAACTGCTACTTTACGTCCGTTTTTGGCGGCAGCGTCGATAATTTGCTGCACTCTGTGCACGTTTGACGCGAAAGTAGCGACTATAATACGTTTATTACAGCCTTTGAAAATCTGTTCAAATTTTTCACCGACACTTCTTTCACTCATTGCATATCCCGGTCGTTCAACATTTGTACTGTCAGAAAGAACGGCAAGAACTCCTTCTTTTCCGAGTTCACCGAGTCTTGCAAGGTCAATCATATCTCCGACGATTGGAGTAGTATCAATTTTAAAGTCACCCATATGAATAACCGTTCCGACAGGTGTTTTGATTGCAAGAGCAGCAGAGTCTGCTATAGAATGGTTGGTGCGGACAAACTCAACAGAGAAGTTTTGTCCCGCATTAATTACGTTTCCGTACTTTGCACGAACAAGCTTTACGCTTGATAAAAGATTGTGTTCCTTTAATTTATGCCAGGGTAAGATCGGAACCGTACACCGGGATGTCGCCGCGCAGCTTGAGCAGGTAGGGGACGGCACCGATATGGTCCTCGTGACCGTGAGTAAGAAAAATTCCCTTGATTTTTGACCAGTTCTTTTCAAGATAGGTAATATCGTTTATTACCATATCTACACCGGGCATATCATCATCAGGGAAAGCCATACCGCAATCTACCATTATAATTTCGTTTCCGTACTCAAGGGCGGTTAAATTTTTTCCGATTTCATCAAGTCCGCCTAATGGTATGATTTTCAGTTTTTTAGCTTTTGCCACAATTTTACCTCCGTTATTTAATTTTTTCCGACCATTATTACAACAATATTATTATACCACATTTGTCTGACTATAGTCAACATAAATATGGCTACTTGATAAATTAAAGTGTTATAATATAATATGAGAGTATAAATACTGAGTATGTCGACAGCTTAAAAAATCATATCTGCGATAAAATTTATGATTTTTAATGAGGTTTGTACCTCAAACTCCCAAGAACAAAATGGATAAAAACATTCATAAACAATCATCAGAATGTACAATATAACTAAAAGTCGGCAAAATATGTGCAATATATACAATTATTTTGCATATAATTTGTGGATGAATTTGATTGACAATGAACGAAATTGATTGTATAATACAAATAGAAACAGTCAAAAACGTTCAAACGATAAAAGGAGGCGAGAGAATGTTACTTGAAGAAAGACTTGATGAGATAGTAAAGATAGTAAACGAAAGAGGAAGTATATCTAATCAAGAATTGGTAAAGATGTTGGGTGCATCTGAATCGACAATCAGACGAGATATAACAACTCTTGCCAATGATAACAGAGTTATACGAGTACACGGCGGTGCAATGTCGGTTGTATCGGGCGGAGGGATGGAAGATTCGGAAGTCAGTGCAAGACGTATTCAAAACAGTGATGAAAAAATCAAAATCGCAAAATATGCGGCATCACTGATAAATGACGGCGACCTTGTATATATTGACGCAGGAACTACCACCGAATATATGATTGAGTATATAACCGCCAAGGACGTAACTTTTGTTACAAACGCTTTATCTCACGCAGTCGGTCTTGCGAGAAAAGGCTTTAAAGTATATATAATCGGCGGACTTATCAAATCGGTGACAGAGGCGATTATAGATTCCGAGGCGATTATATCACTCTCAAAATACAATTTCACAAAAGGCTTTTTCGGAACTAACGGACTGAGCAGTGACAGAGGGTTCACAACTCCCGATGTCAGAGAGGCGGATATTAAAAATTTTGCGATGAGAAGATGTGCAAAGAAATTTGTACTTTGCGATTCGTCAAAATTCAATAAAATATCAAAAGCAACTTTTGCGGCTGGCAGTGACATAACCGTAATAACGGATAAGATAACGGAAAATATTAAAGGATATAATATAAAGGAGGCTGCTCAATTATGATTTATACCATAACATTCAATCCCGCATTGGATTATATAATGGTTGTTCCGTCTTGCAGAAGCGGTGAAGTAAACCGGACGGAATCCGAAAAGATTATGGCAGGCGGAAAAGGTATTAATGTTTCGATTGTGCTGAACAATATGGGTGTCGAAAATACGGCTCTTGGCTTTATATCCGGGTTTACGGGCGGTGCGATTGAAAATATACTTGCCGATATGAATTGTAAAACCGATTTTATAAAGCTTGACAACGGTTTTTCGAGAATTAACGTGAAAATAAAATCAGACACCGAAACAGAAATAAACGGTCAGGGTCCTGATATTTCGGACGGTGCGGTAAAGAAACTTTACGAAAAACTTGACAGTTTGAATGACGGCGATACGTTGGTACTTGCAGGAAGTATTCCGTCATCGCTTTCCGATTCGATTTACTGCGAAATTATGGACTACCTTAAAGATAAAAAATTAAATATAGTCGTTGACGCAACAAAGGACTTGCTTGTGAATGTTCTTAAGTATAAACCGTTTTTGGTAAAACCTAATAATCACGAAATAGGTGAAATATTCGGTGTTGAACTTAAAACGAGAAGTGAAGTTGTTCCGTATGCAAAGAAAATGCAGGAAATGGGTGCGAAGAATGTACTTGTTTCAATGGCAGGCGAGGGTGCGGTGTTCGTTGGTGAAAACGGAGAAGTGTACGAAAGTGAGGCACCTAAAGGTAAATTAGTGAACTCAACGGGAGCAGGCGATTCAATGGTTGCCGGTTTCCTTGCGGGATATATGGAAAAGCAGGATTTTATGTATGCACTTAAAATGGGATTATCGGCAGGCAGTGCAAGTGCATTTTCGGAAAATCTTGCGACCAAAGAAGAAATTTTAAATGTATTTAAAACAATATGAGGAGGTAAAAATTATGCGTATCACAGACTTACTTTCAAAAGAGAGTATCAGACTTGACGGAGTTTCAAGCACAAAAAAAGAAACCATTCGTGCAATGGCAGACCTTATGGAAAAGAGCGGAAAAATATCAGATAAGAATGCTTATGTAGAAGGTTTGATAAAAAGAGAGGAAGAAAGTACGACGGCAGTCGGCGAGGGTATCGCAATTCCTCATTATAAAGGCAGTGCGGTGACAAAACCCGGACTTGCGGCAATGGTAATCAAAGACGGTACTGATTTTGATTCGATAGACGGTGAGCCGGTAAAGCTTATATTTGCAATCGCCGCACCTGATACAAAAGAAAATGTACACCTTGACGTATTGAGTAAACTTTCCGTTTTGCTTATGGACGAAGATTTTTCACAAAAACTTATTAATGCAAAATCGGTAGAGGAATTTATTTCAATTATAGATGACGCGGAAACTGCAAAAGATAATGCTGAATCAGAACAGGTTACTACATCTGATAAGAAAATACTTGCAGTAACTGGATGTCCGACAGGTATAGCTCATACTTATATGGCTGCTGAGGGACTTCAAAAAGCGGCAGAAAAAGCAGGTTGTGCGATTAAAGTTGAAACAAGAGGTTCGGGCGGTGCAAAGAATGTTCTTACCGAATCTGAAATCGCAGAGGCTGATTGCATAATCGTTGCGGCAGATACAAAAGTTCCTATGGAACGTTTTAACGGTAAAAAGGTAATCGTTACACAGGTAAGTGACGGTATTTCAAAGGCTGACGAACTTATCGCAAAGGCACTTGGCGGAAATGTTCCGATATTTACCTCAAATGAAAGTGATGAGGGTGATTCGGCTAAGTCGGATAATAAAGAGGGCATCGGTCACAGAATTTATAAGCACCTTATGAGCGGTGTTTCGCATATGTTGCCGTTCGTTATAGGTGGCGGTATTCTAATTGCTATCGCATTCTTGCTTGACGACTTTACTATTGATCCGTCAAACTTCGGTATGAATACACCGATTGCGGCATTCTTTAAAACAGTCGGCGGTGTCGCATTCGGTTTGATGTTGCCTGTTCTT
>ERZ773183.3124-NODE-3124-length-9898-cov-6.651732_pt1 | contig 9898 bp, 6 predicted proteins | sample MGYA00580532_ERZ773183 | MGnify/ENA primary metagenome ERZ773183 (study PRJEB29015, sample SAMEA2737791) | human gut metagenome | biome: human gut; feature: human-associated habitat; material: faeces | place: China | collected 2012 ... | reverse complement strand
CTGTCTTTATATTTTTTCGTAGAAATCCCGTTGATGATCAGATCACCACTATCGTACCGGTCCAGTCCACCGATGATGTTAAGAAACGTCGTCTTTCCCGAACCACTCGGTCCCAGGATCGCAACAAATTCATTGTCCCTGAAATTCAGGCTTACATCATCCAGTGCCTTCTGTACCAGCGTACCTGTACGGTATTCTTTGCAGATATGTTGAATTTGAAGCATAAAAATTCTCCTTTTAAGTTGTAACTCATGAAACGCATATGTTTCATTGTACACCCTTAAAAGGAGAAAATCATGTCTTTTAGAAAAATTTTATTCTTTATTTTCTGAGAAGTTCTTTTCCCGAAATACCTGGCTCTGTCATATTGACCGGATCCAAAACGGTTTCCATCTCTTTTTCACTTAAAAGCCCTTCTTTGAGGATCAGATTACGGATGGATTCTCCGGTCTTCATTGCTTTTTTCGCAATCTCCGCTGCTTTCTCATAGCCTACATGCGGACAGATTGCAGTAATTACGCCGATGCTGTTCTCTACCAGCTGACGGCATCTCTCTTCATTGGCTGTGATTCCTGTCACACAATTGTCAACAAAAGTCTGCACTGCATATGCAAGTGTATCGATCGACTGGAACAGACAGTAGAATACGATCGGTTCAAACGCATTCAGTTCCAGCTGTCCACCCTCTGCTGCCATCGTGATCGTCACATCATTTCCAATGATGTTAAATGCGACCTGGTTCACTACTTCCGGGATGACCGGATTCACTTTTCCCGGCATGATCGAAGAACCATTCTGCTTTGCCGGAAGGTTGATCTCACCAAATCCGGCTCTTGGTCCGGATGACATCAGACGCAGGTCATTGGCAATCTTGGAAAGTGTGACTGCACACGCTTTCACTGCACCGGATACTGCCACAAACGGATCCAGGTTCTGGGTTGCATCGATCAGATCAAAAGCCTGGACAAACTGAATATCAGATATTTTTGAAAGATTCGGAACAATACGGCTTACATAGGCTTCATCTGCATTGATTCCGGTTCCGACTGCCGTTCCACCCATGTTGACGGTACGCATCTCGTCCATCGCATTATCCATACGGTGGATATCACGCATGATGGCATCGGAATATGCCTGAAATTCCTGACCCAGACGGATCGGAACTGCATCCTGCATTTGGGTGCGTCCCATTTTGATCACATGGTCAAATTCCTCTGCCTTTTTGCAGAGCGCTCCATGAAGTCTGAGCAGTTCTTTTTTCAGATTCTGAAGAAGTCTGAGTGAAGTCATCTTGCCAGCTGTCGGAATAACATCATTTGTGGACTGTCCGCAGTTTACATCATCATTCGGATTTACTGCTGAATATTCTCCCTTTTTTCCGCCAAGGATCTCAATCGCACGGTTGGCAATGACTTCGTTTGCATTCATGTTCAAAGAAGTTCCCGCACCTCCCTGGATCGGATCTACGATAAAGTACTCATGCAACTTTCCTGCAAGGATCTCATCACATGCCTGTACGATTGCTTTTGCCTTTTTCTTTTCCAGAATCCCACTCTCGCAGTTGGTGATCGCAGATGCTTTCTTTATGTACGCAAGACTGTTGATGATCTCCGGATGCATATTCAGCCCGGTAATACGGAAATTCTCCGCAGCACGCAGTGACTGTACCCCGTAATATACATCTCCCGGAATATCTTTTTCCCCTATTGAATCCTGTTCTACACGATAACCTGTCTTGTTTTCTTTTCCATTTTCCATCTCAAAATCCCTCGATTTTCCATTTTTCTCTGGCGTATTGCCTTTGTTGTTTTCATTATATCTCTGTGTTACAATATAATCTAATACATATATTTTTATAGTAACTATAATTTTAAAACTATGTCAAAGGAGAATACCTATGTTTCAGGGAATGGAATATGTCTATGAAGTTTATCTGGAAAAAAGCTTTTCCAAGGCGGCTGAGAAGTTATTTATCTCACAGCCTTCACTCAGTGCCAACGTAAAGCGTGTCGAGCATCACATCGGATATCCGATCTTTGACCGGAGTACCAAACCACTTTCCCTTACCGAATGTGGGGTACAGTATATCAAAGCGGTAGAAAAAATAAAAAGTATCCAGAATGAATTTGAAGGATTTGCAAACGACTGGGGCGACCTAAAAAAAGGAACACTCACCCTCGGAGGAAGCAACTTGTTTTCCTCCTGGATCCTGCCTTCGCTGATCGCGGATTTTGCCCGCAAATATCCTCTGATCCAGATCAGCCTGGTTGAAGAAACCACTGCCAATCTTGCCCGTATGCTGCGACACGGGCAGCTGGATCTGATGCTGGACAGCAGTGTTCTGGATGCCACCATCTACGGCTACCGTAAATTTCAGGAAGAGCACCTGATCCTTGCTGTTCCGGGAGCATTCCCGATCAATAATACGCTACGCTCCTATCAACTTCCTGTAGAAGATATCCTGAGCAAAAAATTTCTGGAAGAATCCTGTCCTCCCGTTCCTCTGACACGCTTTAAAAGTGAGCCTTTTATTATGCTGAAACCGGAAAACGACACTGGAAAACGTGCCCGTATGATCTGCCAGAACAATCTCTTTGAACCAAATATCATCCTGGAAATGGATCAACAGATGACTTCTTACAACATCACCTGCTCCGGCATGGGGATCTCTTTTATCGGAGATATCATGCTCTCAAAAGTACCTCTTACCTCTGATGTGGTGTACTATAAGCTTCCTGCAGGCGAAAGCAGCCGTGACATCCGGTTCTACTGGAAAAATGGTCGCTACCAGACAAGGGCAATGGAAGAATTTTTAAAAATGGCGTGCCAGTAAGGCACGCCACTTTCCTGTAGAACAGATACTATCTATTTATCTGCAATCTTGAATCCGACAAATAATTCTTCTCTACATAAACCTACTCACTTCTCAGTGCATCGATTGGATTCATGTTCGCCGCCTTCACCGACGGAAGGAGTCCGAAAATAATTCCAATCAGTGTGGAAAATACTACTCCGACCAGAATGGACACTCCGCTGATTGCCACCGGAACTGCCGAGACTGCAGAAATAATATAGGCAAGCGCAATCCCTCCTGCCACACCGATCAGACCTCCGAGAAGGGTAAGTACTGCCGCTTCCGTCAGAAACTGCATCAGGATCCTTCTTTTTCTTGCCCCCAGTGCCTTTTTCAGACCGATTTCTCTCGTTCTTTCTGTCACAGACACCAGCATAATATTCATAACACCGATCCCGCCAACCAGAAGTGAAATGCTTGCAATCCAGAGCAGCTGCTGGTTCGTCGAGCTGCTGATCTCCTGGATCTGGTTCGCCTGTTCCAGAAGATCTTCCCCTTTATACTTTATCGTCTCATCAGACACGGTCAGGTAACTGTTCAGGATATCTGCCGCCTTTTCTCCTGCCGCAGTCATCTCATCTGTGCTTGTCGTGCGGACAACCAGATTCTGCGGTTCATCGTACTGATAAATAATCGGCCACAGTGTATCCGGAATACAGATCGTTCCGCTTCCATCCGTGGATACATAACGGTAATAGTCTTCCATCGAATTGATCACCGGCTGTGAATTTTCTTTTCTCGCCATCATACCGATCACCGTAAATGGCTCCCCTTTAACCTCAATAATCTTTCCAATCACATTTCCATCCGGAAATAGAGCTGTGGCTGTCGTTTTATCAAGCAGCACAACTTTTCGGTTTGCAGTAAAATCTTTTTCGGAAAAGCCACGCCCTTTTGTGATCTGAAATCCATAGGCATCCAGATAATTGGAATCTATTCCAAAAATATTACAACTTGCCAGCTTCTGACTGCCTGCATATACAGCATCATATTCATTCCGTCTGTGATAAAGGGCTGCACTTTCCACCTCATCCAGTGCCTGGATCTCACCAAGTACCTGATCTGAAATCTCCGGTATTCCATCCGGAACCTCCTGATAAGACAGATCCAGTGTCCAGTCTCCCTGATAAAGCTGGATATTGACCGCATTATTTCCCGCGCCAACCAGATTTTTCTTGATCTGCTCATTGGTTCCTTTGATCGTTGAAACAATTGCAATGATCGATCCGATTCCGATAATAATACCAAGCATCGTCAGCGCAGACCGCAACTTATGACTCCAGATTCCCTGAAATGCCAGCCTGATATCTTCAAGCATCTCCTCACCCCCTCATTAATTATAATCATACAATGACTCCACTGTCTTTGTCTTCGCACCCTCTTTTACATTTCTTCCATACGGAAATGCAATCTCATCCTCCATGGTAAGTCCGGAAACGATTTCAATGGAACCGTACATATTTTTTCCAACCTCTACATACTGCTTCTCCAGCCTTCCATGTTTTCCTTTCTTGTATACATAGGAGCGGTTTCCGTCTTCTCTTATGAACATCTGTTCCAGGTAAATCGAATTCCCACTGTCACCCGAAAGTCCGTCTACGGAAATACTGACACCCTCACCAGATGAAAGGTCTGCATCTTTCTCAACCACTGCAGTAAACGGATAGTAGGACATATTAGGATTCTCGCTGCTCTTCATACTTTCAACCGGTGAATTACCGATACTGGTGATCGTTGCCTCATAAGAGTTCCCCGTATTCCAGGAAGTCACCATCACAGTCATACCCTCTTTTAATTTATCATAGCTGCTTTCGGCAATCCCTCCGATTACATAACAACCATTTTTTCCGGTCACAGATATAACCGGTTTATTCTCCAGCTTTGCCTCTTCTTCGTCAAGTACAGCTTTTACCGTTCCCTCTACTGTACTCTTTACAACACCATTATTTACTTTTTTATCCAGCTTTTTCAATTCCAATTGTGCTGTTCGCTTTTCCAGATCCAGGTCCTTGATCTTCTGCTCTTTTTCCTGGATTTGCTTTGCCTGCTCTTCCCTGGTCATTCCATCTGCATCTCCCGGATCCGGCTCCTCATATCCCCCAGGATTATCCGGTTCATCCGGAATTTTCGGCTCTTCCGGTGTCTCCGGCTGTTCCGGATTTTCAGGCTTTATCACCTGTCCGGTCTTTCCGTCCAACGTCCAGGAATATAAAAGAAGCGTTGGTTCCTTCTCTTGATCCACTACATCAAAGACGCAGACTGCCCTCTCTTCCAGCATTTTCAGCATGAACTCCGCATTCACCGTTGCCCCCGGCGCACAAAGATAGCGATACGGCTTTTCTTTTGTTCCATTCCCATCTTCATTATAGGGAGCTGCATCCTTTGTAATCTCTTTATAAATGATCTTGTCCTTCAGTTCTTCCGGAAACGGTTTCCCGATTGATGGTTTTTCCGGTTCTTCCGGATTCTCTGGTGTCTCCGGCTGCTTCGGATTTTCGGAAGTATCCGGATTTTCCCCTTCATTTTTCTTTGCATCCGCAGTCCGCATTATTCCAGGTCTGGTTCCTTTTGCAGTCATTTTTCGTAGCTCATCCTGGCTTCTTTCAACAGACGAAACAATCTTTGCATTTTTCAGCTGCTCTAATTCTGCCTTTTGATTCTGAATATTCAGTTCGATCCCCTGAATCTCCATCTGCTTCATTTCCCGCTCAAGTCCTGCAAGTGTGGTATCATAAGCAACCAGACGATCGCCCATCTTCACCGTATCTCCTGCTTTGACATAAATCTCCTTGATCGTAAGGGTATCATCATGGTAAATGTCCTGGCTCGCACCTGCCTGCACCTTCGCATAATCATAAATATCCGATTCTGAATACCACCCGCCATTACTCATACTGGCTACCGGTGCAACCTTGACCGCTTTTTCACTTTTTTTCATGGCAAATAAAGTACCGCCTCCAATGACACATACACAGACAGCCACAGCAATCCCGATCTGAAGAATTTTTTTCTTATTTCTTTTTTGAAAAGCCATCCTCTATTCCCCCTCTTCCGTGCCTCCTGCCTGTACATTTTCGTTCTTCTGAACGGCTGCTCCTTCTTTACATTCTCCATCCGGCCAGACAATATAATCCGTCTCTTTCAGTCCTTCCGTGATCTCCCATGTATCCTGCTCCTCATCATAGGCACCAAGCTTTACCTTTCTCTTTTCCAGTCTGTCCTTTTCATTTGCTACCCAGACATAAGGTTCTTTCCCGTCTGTATCTACAATATAAGCAGTCATCAGATGTAATCCCTCTGTATTTACTCCGTTTCCGGGCTCGATATATACATGCTGTCCCAGCATCAGACCATCACTGGTTTCAAGCGTTACATAAAATGGATACTTAGTTGCCCGGGCAGAAGAATCCGAGCCGGAATACATCTCGCTTTGTGAACTGCTCTCCGGTTTTTCTGTGTCGATCACATCCACAGATCCCTTCCAGATCTCCTCCTGGTTATTCCTTGCCCGCACTGTCACAGCCATTCCCGGCTGAAGCTCACCGATATTCTGTTCACTGATCTTTCCCTTAATTCGGTATTTTCCAGTAGAAAGAATGCTCATAAATGCCTGCTTTTCTCCACTGTAATCATCATAACCAGGATCTGGATTGATCTCCTGGATAATTCCTGCAATCGTGGATGTCACCGTGGATGATTCCAGACTCTTCTTCGTCCGGTTCACTTCCAGTTCTTTTACTTTATAATTATATTCTTCCTGTTTTACATTCGTCTGCAGCTCCTGGATCTGCGTTGTATAAGAAAGCTGCTCACCTGCCGGTGCATTCTTTTTCTCTGTCGTTAAGGCCGCAATCTGTGAATTCAGATTGGAAATACTGTTTCCTATCTTTTCCAGTTCCAGATTACCCTGCTCTAGTGTCATCGCAAGCTCCTCTGTATCATATTCAAAGAGTTTCGTCCCAGGCTCCACTTCCTGCCCTTTTTCCACGAAAATCTCTTTCACTTTCTGTCCTTCTGAAAGTGAGATTTTCAAAGTATCCTGCGCCTCCACAACGCCTGCAAAGCGGTTCACGGTTCCGCTTCCGTTTCCGGTGATCACGCTGACCTTATCCGCGTAGAGGATGTTCTTCGCGGAATCCTTCCCCCCTCCTGAAACCACGTGCAGGATTGCGGCAATCAGAGCGACTGCAAAAATAAAGCATACAATAAAAATCACCTTTTTCTTCCCCATCAGATTGTCTTTGAAATTCCTATTTACATTCATTTTCATTCCCTCCTCATCATTCTACTTTTAAGGTGTAAAAGTTTGTTGAAGTTAGTCCGACAAAGTGTATATAGAAAGTGCTGCGGCTTCCCTTCGGCAAACTATTCCGAGGAACCTCTGAAAGCGGGAATCGTGTTCAGCAAAGGCTTCCTCGATTCCTGAGTTTCCTCTCCATTGCCTCAGTAAGGAAGCCGCAGCACTTTCTATATACACTTTGTCCCTCTAAGTTATCGCACAATACCATCGCCCCATAACTTAAATTCCAATGTTCACTCATAGCTTCAGTATACTGGAAAACAATGGAGAATACTATTTATATTTTCTTAAATTTTCGTTCATTTCTGTGTCATATAATCTTTTGACTGAACTTTCGTTCTTTTATTTCTACATAAATAATCCGCCCACTTCCCACAGCAGAAATCCCTGCCCTTTTTATTATGGAATACTCAGAAGGGCAAAGCCGGCAAATCGGAATGGTTTGTGTAATGGAATTTATGACAATTCTTTTCGTCCGGTCGGTCTCACAACCCTTAAAATCTTCGGTTCTGACCGGCTGTTCTCCGGAAAGCTCTGAAAATCCGTCCCACTCAATATACGGATCCGGCACAGAAGCAAAAAGTCCTTTCGTGTACGGATGAAGTGGATTTGCAAACAATTCTTCGGTATCGGTTTCTTCTACCAGTGTTCCCAGATACATAACCCCAATACGATCTGAGATAAAACGGATAACACCGATATCGTGTGAAATAAATAAAAGGCTGAGTCCCAGTTCCTTCTGAAGCTGCATCAGCATATTCAGGATCTGTGCCTGAATCGATACGTCAAGCGCAGATACCGGTTCATCACAGACGATCAGCTTTGGTCCGATAACAAGGGCACTTGCAATACCAAGACGCTGTACCTGCCCACCGGAAAGCTCGTGCGGAAAACGGAAATAATGGTCTTCGGAAGTCTAAAAAAAGGACATTCGCAATCCGCTTTGCTACTTGCTCATAACAAAAATGAGATTGCAAAGCAATCCCATTTTCGTTAAATTCTTTTGTGAACTGTTCGATTATGCGTTCATCTGAGCTGCAACTTCAGCTGCGAAATCTTCATTTTTCTTTTCAAGACCTTCACCTGTCTCGAAACGAACGAATTTCTTCAGAGTGATAGTTGTTCCGTTAGCTTTTCCAACTTCGTCAAGGTATTTAGCTACAGACTGTTTTCCATCTTCAGCTTTTACATATACCTGATCTAACAGACAGATTTCTTTCATCTCTTTGTTGATACGTCCGGAAATCATTCCCTGGATAACCTTTTCCGGTTTCTGAGATTCTTTCGGGTCGTTCATAATCTGAGCAAGAAGAATTTCTTTCTCATGTGCGATGTAATCAGCATCTACATCTGCCTGGCTTACATACTTAGCATTTAAAGCTGCTACCTGCATAGCTACGTTTTTCAGAGCTTCTTTAACAGCATCGTTAACAACTGCTGTATCAGCTTCTACAAGAACACCAATACGTCCGCCACCGTGGATATAAGATACTACACAGCCATCTGTAACGATCTTTTCGAATCTTCTGATGCTGAGCTTTTCTCCGATTACAGAAATCTTTTCTGTAAGTGCATCGTTAACTGTCTTAGAAGCATCTTCGTTCCAAGCTTCAGCCATGAATCCTTCCATATCTGTAGCTTTTGTAGTAAGTGCCTGATTAACAACTGCTTTTACGAATGCCTGGAAATCAGCGTTCTTAGCAACGAAGTCTGTCTCAGAGTTAACTTCTACGATAGCTGCTGTCTTATCTTCTTTAACGTCTGCCATAACAATACCTTCAGCTGCGATACGTCCGGCTTTCTTAACAGCCTTAGCTTCGCCGTTCTTTCTGAGGTATTCGATTGCTGCATCCATATCTCCGTTAGATTCGTTCAGAGCTTTTTTGCAGTCCATCATACCAGCGCCTGTCATTTCTCTTAATTCTTTTACCATGCTTGCTGTGATTGCCATGATTTTTTCCTCCATCTTTCAATATGATCTTTTGGATTGTTCGAATTATTCTTCTGTTGTTTCTTCAGCTGTTTCTACGTCTTCGCCTTCGTAAACTTCTTCTGCTTCGCCCTGGTTTGCTTCGATTACAGCATCAGCCATCTTAGATACGATAAGTTTTACAGCTCTGATAGCATCATCATTTCCTGGAATTACATAATCAAGTTCTTCCGGATCACAGTTTGTATCAGCAATACCGATCAGCGGGATTCCGAGTGTGTGAGCTTCCTGAACACAGATTCTTTCTTTCTTAGGATCTACTACAAAGATAGCATCCGGGATTCTCTTCATTTCTTTGATTCCGCCAAGGTTCTTTTCAAGCTTTTCCCATTCTTTCTTGATTTCGATAACTTCTTTCTTCGGCAGTACATCGAATGTTCCGTCTTCTGACATAGCTTCGATTTCTTTCAGACGAGCGATTCTGCTCTGGATTGTCTTGAAGTTTGTAAGCATTCCTCCAAGCCATCTTTCGTTAACATAGTACATTCCGCAACGTTCTGCTTCTGTCTTGATTGCATCCTGAGCCTGTTTCTTTGTTCCTACGAAAAGGATCTTTCCACCTTCTGCTGCGATGTCAGATACTGCCTGGTAAGCTTCATCTACTTTTCCTACAGATTTCTGAAGGTCGATGATGTAGATACCATTTCTCTCTGTGTAGATGTACTCTGCCATCTTAGGGTTCCATCTTCTTGTCTGATGTCCGAAATGAACACCTGCTTCTAAAAGTTGTTTCATTGAAATAACGCTCATGTTT
>ERZ773183.3122-NODE-3122-length-9906-cov-10.042128_pt1 | contig 9906 bp, 8 predicted proteins | sample MGYA00580532_ERZ773183 | MGnify/ENA primary metagenome ERZ773183 (study PRJEB29015, sample SAMEA2737791) | human gut metagenome | biome: human gut; feature: human-associated habitat; material: faeces | place: China | collected 2012 ... | reverse complement strand
AGCGTGTTTAAGATGCGAATAAGCATTTTAAACACAGCGACTACAGAGCAGATGGGATAGGGTAGTTTTTCTTTTTTCGTCTATACCAAATCTACAAATCAGTAATTCTTGATTTTGTAGGATAGGTGTGTTAGAATGTACACAAACAAATATTCGGAACATATGTTTATAAAGAGGTGATACTATGACAGAAACAGAGATTTCTCTGGAGAGAAAGTTAAAGATTTTAGCAGATGCGGCGAAGTATGATGTTGCGTGTACTTCGAGTGGGTCAAGTCGAAGAGGGAAGAAGGGGCATCTTGGGAATACGGTATCTGCGGGTATCTGTCATACATTTTCTTCAGATGGGCGCTGTGTTTCTCTTTTGAAGATTCTTTTTAGTAATGATTGTGTTTTTGACTGCAAGTATTGTCCGAGTCGTGCTGCGAACGAGAAGGAAAGAGCAACATTTACCCCGGAAGAGATTTGCAGGCTTGTGGTGGAGTTTTATCGTCGGAATTATATTGAGGGGCTGTTTTTAAGTTCTGCGGTGGTGAAGAGTCCGGCATATACGATGGAGCGAATGTATGAGGCGATTTATATGCTTCGGAATAAGTATCATTTTAATGGTTATATTCACGTGAAGGCGATACCAGGGGCACCGGATGATATGATATATGCACTTGGATTTTTAGTAGACAGAATGAGTGTGAATCTGGAATTACCTACTGCCGAAGGCTTGAAGAGACTGGCACCGAATAAGAAGCCAAAGAATCTGATTCGGCCGATTCAGCAGATTCAGAGAGGGATACAGACGCAGAGAGTAGCACTTGGTAAGGATAGCCGAATGGAGCGGGCGAAGGGAAATCAATATTTGTCGAATAGCATATTTAATGAGAAGAATGTTTCCGATATTCATGGGAAGTCCGTTGTTTCCCTCATGGAAGGTACACAGAAAAATGAAACCAATATAGAGAATAATAAAGATAATTTGCATGATAAAGATTTTTTACCGTCTGATTTTTTACAGAATATGGGGAAGAGAACACAATCCCGCTTTGTTCCAGCGGGACAGAGTACCCAGATGATTATAGGGGCATCAGGTGAGAGTGATTTTCACTTGTTATCACTGACACAGCAGCTATACCAGCAGTATGACATGAAGAGGGTTTTCTATTCGGCGTACGTTCCACTGAATGATGATCCGGAACTTCCGGCAATTGGAACCGCACCACCTCTTTTGCGGGAACATCGTTTATATCAGGCAGACTGGCTGCTTCGGTATTATGGATTTCAGGCGGATGAACTCCTAAGTTCGGACCGGCCGAATTTTAATACATTTGTGGATCCAAAGTGTGACTGGGCATTACGACATCTGGAATATTTTCCTATAGAGATTAATCAGGCAAGCTATGAACAGTTGCTTCGTGTTCCGGGAATAGGGAATAAGTCCGCAGGGCGAATTGTCAGGGCAAGAAGACAGGCGGCACTTGATTTTGAAGATATCAAGAAGATGGGAGTTGTATTAAAGCGGGCAGTTTATTTTATAACCTGTCGAGGTAAGATGAAGTATCATACACCGATAGAAGAAGACTTTATTACCCGACAGCTTATCGGGACGAATCAGAAAGATAACTGGAAGATAGAGCACTCAACAACATATAGGCAGTTATCCTTATTTGATGATTTTAATTTAACGTGAACTGCCCATCACCTAAAGAAAGCAGAAATGATATGGTAATTTTTACATGTAGAGATAGATTTGATGATATGATGACCTGTATTTACGAAGCGTGGGCATCCCATCTTGGACATAACAATATAAAGTTAAGAACAGAGCCGATTGGAACAATGGAACTTTTTAGTGAATATCGTCATGTGGAGGCAGATAAAGAGAAAACAGAGAGTGTGATAAGAACGATTCAACAAAAGATTTCCTTTCGTGCATATCAGATGGTATATCATGCAGCGATGGCAGCGGATGAAGAGGAGAAGCTTGATAGCATCTATCGTTTTTTAATATTGGGATTTCATTATGGCAGGCAGATTCTCGATTCACTACAGAATCCGATCGTAATGAAAATATTTGAGCTAGAACGAAAAGCAAGTAATGAAGCACATATATTTCGGGAATGTATTCGGTTTACCGAGATGAATCATCACATACTTGTGGGGATAATTTCTCCCAGATGTGATGTTATTACCTTAATTGCACCACATTTTGTGGATAGATTACCTTCTGAAGACTGGATGATCATAGATGATAACAGAAGAACAGCAGTGGTACATCCAGCAGACCAGCCATATTATCTGACATCTCTTTCCGAAGAAGAAATGTCAGAATTCCTGGCAAGAGAATCTGCAGCAAAAGATACCGATAGTATGACTGCACTGTGGAAAACATTCTTTCAGACGATTGGGATTAAAGAACGTAAGAATCCCGTATGTCAGCGCAATCTTATACCACTCTGGTACAGAAAGCACATGTCAGAAATGCAGGATTAATCCTGAAAGGATCGGGTTTCTAACGAAAAATTGTTCCAAAGTTTTCCTGATCGTAAATTTTAAGTAATTCCTGTACGCCTTCTTTTACTTCATCACGAGTAAAGTCTGCTGCTTCAAGTTCAGCATCAGCCATACGGTTTAGATCATAATAGAAGAACAGACCGACTTTTAATATGTCCGGATTAATTGGATTAGCATATTCATAGAGAATATCTTCTGCATCATTAATATTGCCATCGTTGATCATCTGCTTTAACTTAGGATAGAGCGTATTTTCCTGAAGAAGACCTTTTTCAGCATCAAGCCAGCATCCCGGTTTGATTCCATAGGCAATTTTAAGATAAGTTTCTATTAATTCATTTGTTAAGCGTAAGTCAAAATCATCACGAAGCATGTTGTAAAACCTCCTGTTTTTCATAATGTACTCACAGACTCTTCTCACAAAAGTAAGGATGTGAAGAATCCTAAAGTACATAGCATCATTAAACTTTATAATTATACACTAGAGTTCGCGGAAATTTCAATATTTATCTTATAGCAATCAAGTAAAATCCTATAAAAGTTCAGAATTATAAATGGAATATATTTACAAAGTATGAGACGCTTTATGAAGTATTATAGAGAAGTATTATAGAAGAGTTATGATTAAAAATCTTTTGACATTAGGAATATTTTGTCATAAATTATAAGTATTAAAGAATGCTTCGTCATTCTTATTGTGAGATATGCATCATGCAATGCATGATAACCTCTATTGGGATTAGAGAAGTAATTGGGGATGGAGAAATCGTATGGAAGATGCTTATGTATTACAGCTTTTAGAACCGAAGTTTAAAGAGTTTCATTTGTTGTTTTGTGGGTATGCGGAGTGTGAACCTCTGCATAGTTATGGACCGGCAACAAGGCCAAATTATATTATTCATTATGTAATGGGAGGAAAGGGGATATATCAGGTTGGAGAAAAGAAGTACCATATTTCCAAAGGACAGATATTTTTAATTGAACCAGAGAGCTTGACATTTTATCAGGCTGATAAAGAGGAACCATGGACATATTTATGGGTTGGATTTGGAGGAACAGAAGCAAAGAGTTTTATTCAGGATATTGGATTGAACAGCAGACAGTTAGTCTGTCAGTGTGAAGGAGGAGAAGAACTTAAAGAAATAGTATTTTCCATGTTGAAACATACAAAATCAACAACAGAGAATTTATATTATTTACAGGGAAGATTGTTCGATTTTTTTTCGGTTCTTGCAAGAGAAATTACATTGAGGCAGTTTGAAGATGATACAACGGAAAGTATGCATGTTCAGGAGGCGATTGATTATATCAAGAATAATTATTCGCAGGGGATTACGGTAAATGATATAGCGGATTATCTGGCTTTGAACCGAAGTTATTTGTATACTGTTTTTAAAAAAAGTCTAAATATCTCTCCGAAAGCTTTTTTGACGAAGTTTCGTATTTCAAGAGCGAGGGAACAACTAACATTAACGGACTTTTCAATTGAATATATCGCACATTCTTGTGGATATAAAAGTGCTTTAAATTTTGAAAAAGCATTTAAACAGGAAACGGGAGGTACACCAAGTAAATATCGCAAAGAAAACAGAAAGACAACAAAGGAACGTTTATTACGTGTACAAAAAGAACTGGAGGAATATGGAGACAAAAAGACAAAATATTTGTAGTTGTTAAAGATAGTTATAAATCATAGATAGAAATAATTTACATATAAAATGATATAAACAACACCCGACAGACAACATTTTGAATGGTTTTACAAACAAAATGTGCTAACGGGTGTTATTTTTTTGGGTTATACTGTAATCAGTTAGGAACAAGCGCGCAAAATTCCTCAGAAAAATAATTAAATTAAGAGATAGATTGTTCTGGAGGAGGAAAAGGATGAGTAATCAAAAAAGTACAAATAAACATCCGCAGTATAAATATGCGTCTACAAGAGAAAAATATTGTTTTGGTATCGGTGCGATAGGTAAAGATGCCATTTGTAATCTGGTTGGCTCTTTTTTAATGTTATATTTTACAGATACCTTATATTTAGCACCAGCTTTTGTTGGTGTGCTGTTTCTGGTGGCAAGAATATGGGATGCGATTAATGATCCCGTAATGGGAATGATCTGTGATAATACACATACAAAGTTTGGAAAGTTCAGAATATGGCTTGTTATTGGAACATTACTAAATTCTGTTGTATTCGTACTATTGTTCCATAGCTTTCATTTATCAGGCACTTCATTATATATTTATGTATCGGTAATGTATATACTTTATGGAATGACATATACGATCATGGATGTACCATATTGGTCATGGCTTCCAAACTTAACAAATGATCCACATGAGAGGGAGAGAGTATCTGTTATTCCAAGATTTTTTGCAAGTCTTGCAGGATTCTCAGTAGCAACATTTGGACTGTATATCATTAATCATTTAAATAAAATAGCTGGGGAGAAAAATCTCTATGCAGAAACAGGATATACATTATTTGCGATAATTATTGCAGTTATCTTTATTGTAGCAATCGGTATTACTGTATTTAACGTAAAAGAAGAATCAACAATCGGAGTTTACGCAGAGAAAACAAGTTTAAAACAGGCTTTCCGTATCATTATTAAAAATGATCAGTTACTTGCTTTTATTGGAATTTTACTTACATTTAACCTTTGTACACAGATTGCAAAAAGTTTTGCCGTTTATTATTTCAAGTGCGTATGTGGAAATGAATATTTATATTCTATTTTTGGATTTGCCATTATTGCTGAAATGGCCGGTTTGGTATGTTTCCCTAAAATTTCAACAAAGATTAGTCGTGAAAAAGTATATGCATATGCGTGTGTGCTTCCGATTGCAGGATTTATTTTACTTGGAATCGCAGGATTCATTGCACCAAAAAGTGCAGTACTTGTTGTAATCTGTTGTGCGTTATTATTCTTTGGTTCAGGACTTTCCTTAGGAGTTACAACATGCTGTATGGCAGATGTTATCGATTATGGAGAAGTAAAATTTGGAGTTCGAAATGAAAGTGTTACCTGTTCAGCACAGACATTTTTGATGAAAGCAGCAACAGCAGCAGCTGGAGGCTTAAGCGGAGTAGGACTTCAGGTTGTAGGATATAATGCAAAAGCAGCAGTACAGAGTGCAGGAACTATTTTAGGTATACGTGTACTTATGATTGTCATTCCGGTTATCCTTGCAGTAGTTAGTTTCTTAATTTATAAGAAATGCTATAAGTTAAAAGGTGCCGCAATGGAAGAAGTAACAGAGAAAGTAAATGAAATTCATGCACAGAGAAAAATAGTGACGGAATAAAAAGAGAGGCAGGAGAATCATTTATGGAAAAAATTATTTTTCACAAAGAAACAAAAACATTTCATTTATATAACGAAGAAATCAGCTATATTATGTGTGTCTTAGAAAACGGACATATGGGACAATTATATTATGGAAAAAGAATTCATGACAAACCAGATTTCTCCTACCTTGTAGAAAAATGTGGTCGTCCGATGACTTCTTACATTTTTGAGGGAGACCGAAGCTTTTCTTTAGAGCATATAAGACAAGAATATCCTGTCTATGGAACAACAGATTATCGACATCCGGCAATTGAAATTATGCAGGAAAATGGAAGTAATATTTCTGAATTTAAGTATGTAGGTTATGAGATTTTAAAGGGAAAACCATCGTTAAAAGGACTTCCGGCAACTTATACAGAAAGTGAGGAAGAGGCAGAAACATTAAAAATTATATTAAAAGATAGTCTGACAGGAGCAAAACTTACATTATTATATACTATTTTTTCTAAAGGAAGTGCAATAGCCAGAAGCGCACATATATGTAATGAAGGAGAAAAAGTATTACATTTGCAGACGATGATGAGTCTTAATTTAGATCTTCCGGACAAGGATTATGTGTGGATGCAGCTTTCTGGGGCATGGTCTAGAGAACGATATGTAAAGAATCGTATATTAGAACAGGGCATTACTGCAATAGACAGTATGCGAGGAAATTCTTCACATGAACACAATCCATTTATGGTACTGAAACGTCCGAATGCAGGAGAAACATCGGGAGAGGTTATTGGATTTAGTTTAATCTACAGTGGAAATTTCCGAATGCAGGCAGAAGTAGATACCCATGATGTAACAAGGATTACTGTAGGAATTAATCCAGATCGATTTGACTGGAAATTAGAACCAGGGGAGGAATTTCAAACTCCGGAAGCGGTTATGGTCTATTCTGATCAAGGGTTAAATAAGATGAGTCAGACTTTTCATCGTTTGTATGCAAAAAGACTTGCCAGAGGTTATTGGCGGGACCGTCCAAGACCAATTTTAAATAATAATTGGGAAGCAACTTATTTTAATTTTACAGAAGATCGTCTTGTTCAAATTGCTTCTAAAGCAAAAGAATGTGGAGTAGAGCTTTTTGTATTAGATGATGGATGGTTTGGACAAAGAAATGATGACCATGCAGGTTTAGGTGATTGGGTTGCAAATCCAGAAAGACTTCCGAATGGTATTAAAGGATTATCAGAGCGAATTGAAGCGATGGGAATTAAATTCGGACTGTGGTTTGAACCGGAAATGACCAATAAAGATTCTGACTTGTATCGTGCGCATCCAGATTGGATTTTGCATACACCGGGAAGAAATGCATCTCATGGCAGATATCAGTATGTTTTAGATTTTTCACGCAAAGAAGTAGTAGAGTATATTTATGAGATGATGGCAAAGATTTTATCTGAAGCAAAAGTTTCTTATATTAAATGGGATATGAACCGTAGTATTACAGAATGTTACAGTGTGGCACTGCCGGCAGATCGTCAGGGAGAAGTATTCCATCGTTATATTCTTGGCGTATATGACTTATATGAGAGACTGACATCAGAATTTCCAGAAGTACTTTTTGAATCATGTTCAAGCGGTGGTGGACGTTTTGACCCCGGAATGTTGTATTATGCACCCCAGGGATGGACGAGTGATGATTCCGATGCGATTGAACGTTTGAAAATTCAATACGGAACCTCTCTTTGTTATCCAATAAGCAGTATGGGAAGTCATGTGTCGGTCATTCCGAATCATCAGGTATTCCGAAAAACCCCGTTACATACCAGAGCAAACGTAGCTTATTTTGGTACTTTTGGCTATGAGCTTGATTTAAATAGTCTGAAAGAAGAAGAAATCGCAGAAGTAAAAGAACAGATTATTTTTATGAAAAAATATAGAAAATTATTTCAGTTTGGTGATTTTTACAGACTCAAAAGTCCATTTGAAGGAAATGAGACGATTTGGATGGTTGTGAGTGAAGATAAAAAGACAGCAATTGTTGGATATTATCGTACGTTAAATGGAGTGAATCAGGCATATAGTAGAATAAAATTACAAGGATTAGATCCAGATATGCTTTACGAAAATATTTTAAATAAAACAGAAAATTATGGAGATGAACTGATGAATTTTGGTCTGATTACAACAGATGTAACGGCAGGAGAAGTTCCGGGTGATGCAACTCCATGTACAGATTTTGAATCAAGAATTTATATTTTAAAGGCAAAAGAAAAATAAAAAGGGTAGTATGTTATGCAAAAAGAAAATCAGATAGAATCTAAAATAAGAATTCTGTTGATGGTAACAGGTATTTTATTGATCGGTCTGTGCGTATCTTTCCTTCGAATTGCAGGCTTTGGTGTCGATCCATTTAGCGGAATGAATCTTGCAATCAGTGGATTTATTGGATGGTCATTTGGTAACTGGCAACTTGTTATAAATATCGTATTACTAATTATTGTATTTTTTACGGTGCGGCATTGCATAGGGTTAGGAACAATCATCAATATGGTATTTGTAGGATATATTGCAGACTTTATTTGTTTCCTGGTAAACGACGTTGCACAGATACATATAACAATGCCGCTTCGTATTATTGCATTAATACTTGGGCAATTCATGGCATCAATGGGAGTAGCATTGTATATGACAGCAGACATGGGAGTTGCCCCATATGATGCGGTGGCTATTATTATTGAAAAAGCAACAAAAGGAAAAATTCCATTTCATATTGCAAGAGTAAGTTCAGATATTACAGTAGTGATGATCGGGGTGCTGTTTTGCATTATAGGTAAAAACAGCGTGTGGAGTATTGTAGGAATCGGAACGATAATCAATGCATGTTGCAATGGGCCGATGATACAATTTTTTAAAGAAAAGGTTATAAAACATTTGATAAGACAAAAATAAAAAATAAGTATATTTATAAAAATGATTTTGATCTATGTATTTTGGCATAGAATCAAAATCATTTTTTTGTTATAATATCTTTGCCAAAACAGGAGGAAAAATAAAATGGTAAAAATAGATTTAATTACAGGATTCTTAGGTTCAGGTAAGACCACATTTATAAAAAAATATGCAAAGTATCTTATAGATCAGGGATTAAATATCGGTATATTAGAGAATGATTTTGGGGCAGTAAATGTCGATATGATGTTACTTCAGGACATTGCAGGAGAAAAATGTACATTGGAAATGGTAGCAGGTGGATGCGATAAAGATTGTCATAGAAGAAGATTTCGCACAAAACTCATTGCAATGGGAATGTGCGGATATGACAGAGTGTTAATCGAACCGTCCGGAATTTTTGATATGGACGAATTCTTCGATGCCCTTCATGAATCTCCGCTTGACAGATGGTATGAAATAGGAAATGTAATTACAGTCGTAGATGCAATGCTTGAAGAGAATCTCTCAGAAGACGCAGAATTCATCCTTGCATCGGAAGTAGCCAATGCAGGCATTGTTTTATTAAGTAAAGCGCAGGAGGCAGCAGAGACCGATATAGAGCGCACAAAAGCACATCTTAATAAAGCAATGGAATCTGTCCATTGCGACCGCCGATTTGAAAAAGAAATCTTTGCCAAAGATTGGAATAAACTTTCTGATGCAGATTTTAAAAGAATTCAGTCAGCAGGCTATGTTGGTGCAGATTATGAGAAAAAAGACATTGCAGAAGAAGATGCATTTCAGTCATTATATTTTATGAATTTAACTATACCGGTAGAGAAACTTGAAGAAAAAGTAAAACAAATATTTAACGACAAAGAATGTGGGAATATCTTCCGAATAAAAGGATTTATGCAGTCAAAACCAGATCAGTGGATCGAACTTAATGCCACACATCAAAATATTACTATACAACCGATAAAAAAAGGACAGGAAATCTTCATAGTAATAGGAGAAAAACTAAACAAAGAAAAGATAAATACTTATTTGTAGATTTCATATTGACGAAAAAAGAAATACTGTCCTATCCCATCTGCTCTGTAGTCGCTGTATTTAAAATGCTCATCCGCATCTTAAACACGCTCCGAAGCCGCATCTGGGATAGGGCAGTATTTCTTTT
>ERZ773183.3112-NODE-3112-length-9939-cov-3.155403_pt1 | contig 9939 bp, 7 predicted proteins | sample MGYA00580532_ERZ773183 | MGnify/ENA primary metagenome ERZ773183 (study PRJEB29015, sample SAMEA2737791) | human gut metagenome | biome: human gut; feature: human-associated habitat; material: faeces | place: China | collected 2012 ... | reverse complement strand
TTTGATACAGCGTTTATCCGTTTGGAGAAGAAAAGCAAACGCTATGCCGTTGGGCATAAATACCAATGCCGCTTAACGGCGGAGGAGGTGCAGAAAATCATTGACGGCAACACCGCATGGATGGAGGAGGACGAACGCCCTCTGGTGCGTGAACTGTTTCTGAAAATGAAGCTGGAGCTATTCCGCCCGTCGGTGATTGTGGATTATTGCCGAGAGCCGTTTACCTACGCGCCCGGCAATGTGCGCATTACCTTCGACAGGGATATCTGCTCCTGCAAGGATGTGAAGGCGTTTTTCCGCAAGGATGCCCCGACGGTTCCGATTCTTTCGGACGGCAGGTGCATCATGGAAGTGAAATATGATGATTTTCTGCCGGATGTGGTGAGCAGAACCATTCTGACAACGAAAAACAGAGAGCAGGCGTTTTCCAAATTTGCCGCCTGCAGCTTAAACGGATAATAAGAAAGGATGAGAATTTCAATGACATTTAATGACGTTTTTAAGAGCAGCTTTCTGGATAGCTTCAGTAGCTTTTCCCTTCTGGATACGGCGCTTTGCCTTGGGGCAGCGTTCGTAATCGGGCTGTTTATCTTCTATGTATATCAGAAAACCTACAGCGGTGTGCTGTATAGCCGCAGCTTTAATGTTTCCCTTGTGGCGATTCTGATGGTAACCACACTGGTCATCTGTGGTGTCACAAGCAATGTGGTATTGTCTCTGGGTATGGTTGGCGCGCTGTCTATCGTGCGTTTCCGTACTGCGGTGAAAGATCCGATGGATTTGGTGTTCCTTTTCTGGGCAATCGCGGAGGGTATTCTCTGCGGCGCAAGCCTGCTGCCTCTGGCACTGCTGGGCTGTCCCATTCTGGGCATCTTCCTGCTTGTTTTTGCAAATCATCAGCAGAAGGATAACCCTTATCTGATTATCGTGCGCCTGATGGATGGGGAACTGGAACAGAAGATAGAAGGCTATATCAGGAGCGAGGTGAAGAAAATGCAGCTGAAATCCAAAACCGTTACCGGCGAGGCAGGCACAGAAGTGATTTATGAAATCCGCCCCAAGGATAACGACAGTGCATTTGTCAATAGAATCAGCGGCATGCAGGGCGTAGAATCCGCAGTCATGGTAAGCTATGACGGGAATTATGCGGCATAATGGAAGGAGGAACTCCTTTGCATGTATTAAAAAAATATAAAGCAGTTCTGCTTTCGGGGCTGCTGGTGGTTGTGTTCTGTGTGGCGGCGTATTGCGCCGTCGGCAGGGCAGATTCGGCGGACAGCCAATATACCTACGCGGAGCATATCTTTCAGGATGATACGGTAAATGAAATCAACATTGAAATTGACGAGGCGGACTGGCAGGATATGCTGGAAAACCCGTTGGAGGAGGAATACCATAAAGCGAATATTACGATTAACGGCGAAACGGTCGGAAATGTGGCAATCCGCACGAAGGGCAACAACAGCCTGACCTCCGTGGCAAGCTCTGATTCCGACCGCTACAGCTTTAAAATAGATTTTGATTATTATGACGATAACAGCAATTATTACGGCTTGAAAAAGCTTTGTCTGAATAACAACTATTCCGACAACAGCAGCATGCGCGAATATATTTCCTATAAAATCATGGGCGAGCTTGGATTGGATGTCCCCCAATGCGGCTACAGCAACATTACCGTCAACGGTGAGGAATGGGGGCTGTATCTGGCAGTGGAGGCAATAGATGAAACCTTCCTTGAGACCCATTTTGATGATGCAACGGGCGACCTTTATAAGCCCGAAGGACAGGATGGCACAGGTGCGGATCTGGTTTATGACGGGGATGATATTTCCTCCTACACAGGACTGAACCTGAAAACAAACGAGGATACCTCTGACAGCAAGGAAATCATCGCTTTGATGAAGGCGCTTGAGGATGGCGAGAATCTGGAGGATTTGCTGGATGTGGAATCGGCGCTGAAATATATTGCGGCGAATGTGGCACTGGCGAACTTTGACAGCTACCTCGGCAATACCACGCATAACTATTATCTCTATGAGGAGGACGGCTATTTCACCGTTATCCCTTGGGATATGAACCTTGCCTTCGGCGGCTTTGGCGGCGGCGAGGTGGATATCTATGAGCCGACCAGCCAGAGCATGGGCGGTTTCGGCGGCGGAGATAAGAGGAAGGATACGCAGGATAATGATGCCGTAACCAATGCCGCAGAAAGCACCGAAGCGCAGGCGGATGCAAATAATCAGCCACAGCCACCCGATAACGCCGATATGCAGGGCGGCGGTCAGCCAAGCGGCGGCAAGCAGCCGCAGGGCATGCCCTCCATGGGCAGCGGCGAGAAGCCCTTGGTGACAACCCTTCTGGAAAATGAAACCTATCGTTCCATGTATGAGGGCTATCTGAAGGAGATTGCGGAGAAATATTTCACGCAGGAATACATGACCGAGCTGGTAACGAAAATCCATGGCCTGATTGCACCCTATGTGCAGAATGACCCGACTGCCTTCTGCACCTATGAGGAATTCGAGCAGGCCTGCTCCACCGACCCGACCGACCAATATTCTCTGGTTTACTATGCGGTGAATATGGCGGAAAGCATTGAAAATCAGCTGAACGGCGGCGAACCGACCTTCAACACAAGCAGCATGCAGGGCGGTGGCTTTGGTGGCGGCGGAAAGGATGGCCCCGATTTTGGCGGAGAAAAGCCCGATATGGCAAGCCGAACGGAGCAGACAACGGATGCACAGCAAAATGCACAGCAGAATGACCGCCCGACACCCCCTGACCAAAACGGTGGACAGCAGGGTGGACAGATGGACGAAAAAGAGCGGACTGGACAGGCAGATGGACAGCAGAATGGACAGCAGAACGGACAGCAGGGCAATCCACCCGATTTCGGCGGCGGTGAAAAGACTCCTCCCGGTATGCCCGGACAGGATAACAAAAGCGTGAGTCTTTCGGATTGCCTGCCCATGATTGCAGTTTGCGGCGGCGTGTTTGTGGTCGGTGCGGTGGTTCTGATTTTGTTCAAGCGGAAAAAAGACCTGAAGCCACCAAAAGAACATAAAACAGAATAAGCTTTTTGCAGAGATTTTGTATAAAAATTGGGAACGGTTGTTCCCTTTTTTTATTTGTTATGATATACTTTTAGCAGACGAAAAAACGGAAGGGAGGGAAAAGCATGGAGGATTTGAAAATTACCGGCGAGGTGGAGGATATCATTTACCGGAATAAGGATAACGGCTATACGGTTTTTTCGCTGACAACAGAGGATGATGAGGTGACCTGCGTGGGCGTTGTGCCACAGATTCACAGCGGCGAAGCACTGGAAATTCACGGAAGCTGGGCCATGCACCCCCTTTACGGCAGGCAGGTACAGGTGCGGTATTACGAAAAATCCATGCCGACCACTACGGCAGGGATGGAGAAATATCTTTCCTCTGGAATGATTAAGGGCATCGGGGCGAAAACGGCAAAGCGGATTGTGGAGCGCTTCGGTGAGGCAACGTTTTATGTGATTGAGGAAAAGCCTGATCTTCTGACGGAAATCAAGGGCATCAGCTACGATAAAGCACAGAAAATTTCCGAGGTCTTCTGCGAACAGCATGAGCTGCGCAGAGCGATGATGTTTTTGCAGGGGTACGATATTTCGCCTGCATACGCCATGAAGATTTATAAGAAATACAAGGCACGCACCTTTGAAATCGTGAAGAATAACCCCTATCGTCTGGCAGATGAGGTGCTGGGCATCGGGTTCAAGATGGCAGATAAGATGGCGGCGGGGGCAGGCATTGCGGCGGATGACCCCAACCGTGTGAAGGCGGCGGTGAAATATGTGCTGAATACAGCGGCGGCAAACGGTGACTGCTATCTGCCGAAGGAAAGGCTGATTGCACAGGCGGTGGATTTATTGCAGCTGCATCCGCTTGCGATTGAAAATGCCATTCGGGATTTGCAGGTAAACAGCCAGCTTTTGCAGGAAAAGCTGAACGGCGAGGACTGCGTGTATCTGAATTATTATTTTTATGCCGAAATGTCTGTTGCGAAGCGGCTGCTGGAGCTTTCCGCAGACTATGATGCGCCGAATATGGAATCTGTTGCAACGGAGATTGCAAGGGTGGAGAAGGAAACGGGCGTGGTGCTGGCAGAGGAGCAGCGTGCGGCGGTGGCAGAGGCATTAAGCTGCGGCGTGCTTATCATTACAGGCGGCCCGGGAACGGGGAAAACCACAACCATCAACACCATTTTGCGGATTCTGAAAAAAGAGGATATGGATGTGGTGCTTGCGGCACCGACAGGGCGCGCGGCGAAGCGCATGACAGAGGCAACGGGCATGGAGGCGCAGACGATTCACCGCCTTCTGGGCATCAGCTTTATCGGAGAGGACAGCCGCAGGCAGACCTTTGACAAAAACGAGGAGGACCCGATTGAGGCGGATGTGATTATCATTGACGAAAGCTCGATGGTGGATATCGTGCTGATGCAGGCACTCCTGCGTGCGGTGGAAAGCGGCTCACGCATTATTTTTGTGGGGGATGTTGACCAGCTGCCCTCTGTTGGGGCAGGCAATGTGCTGAAGGACATGATCCGCAGCGAACGGCTGAAGGTGGTGCGTTTGCAGCATGTGTTCCGACAGGCGCAGGAAAGTGCAATTATCATGAACGCACACCGTATTAACCAAGGGGAGGAGCCTGTGCTGAATGAGGAGGGGACAGACTTTTTCTTCATGCGAAGGGCATACGCGGACGAGGTTGCCGGAACGATTCGGGAGCTTGTGACGAAGCGGCTGCCCAAGTTTACGGGGTGCGACGGCTTGCAGGATATGCAGATTCTGACCCCGATGCGCAAGGGGACGCTTGGCGTGCAGAATTTAAATCAAGTTTTACAGCAGACGCTGAACCCTGCCGCGCCCGATAAGCGAGAGGTACAGTTTCGCCAGATTACCTTCCGCGAGGGAGATAAGGTGATGCAGATTAAGAATAATTACAATACCGTCTGGCGGATGTTCAACAGCCTTGGCAAGCGTGAGGACGAGGGTTTGGGTGTTTATAACGGGGATGCAGGCGTTATTCTTTCGATTGACAGCTATGCGGAGCAGCTAAGGGTGGCATTTGATGACGGCAAGGTGGTCGATTATGATTTCAGCCAGCTGGAGGAATTGGAGCTGGCGTATGCCATTACGATTCATAAATCGCAGGGGAGCGAATATCCTGTGGTGATTTTGCCTGTTTACAGCGGCCCGCCGATGCTGATGACGCGCAACCTGCTTTATACGGCGGTGACACGCGCAAAACAGCTTGTGGTTCTGGTGGGACTGCGGGAGACGGTTTCCGCTATGATTTGTAACGACAGAGAGATTGACAGATACACGGGATTGGCACAGCGGATTCGGAATTTGTACGATTTTATGCATGGGGGTGATATCGTATGAAGGAGTGGCTTCTGGAATTGATTTTTCCGCCGCGGTGCGCGGTCTGCACAGAGGTGCTTGATATGGAGGAGAGAAGGGGGATTCTCTGCCACGACTGCGCGGAGCAGCTGCCATACGTGCCGAAGGGGATTTGCCCGCATTGCGGCGGCGTGACGGAAACGGCAGGATTCTGTGATTTCTGCCTGAAGGAGTTTGCATTTGAAAGTGCCTGCGCCGCTTTTCCGTACGAAACGGTACGAAGGGCAATTCATTTGTTCAAATATGACGGCGGAAAGAAAATTGGCAATGGCTTAGGGCAGCTGTTGGCGGATTACATGGAAAAATACCATGCAGCAATATTGGCAAAGACGGATTTTGTGCTTTCCGTTCCCCTGCACCCGAAGAAGGAAAAGAAGCGCGGCTTCAACCAGACTCACATTCTCTGCGAACAGCTTTCGGCGCGGACAGGGCTTCCGTTTCGGAGGGATATTTTGGTGCGAAAGCGGGAAACGGCGGCGCAGAGTACGCTGGATTCCTCTAAGCAGCGGCGGCAGAACCTGAAAAATGCCTTTGCGGTGACGGAGGATCTGACAGGGAAGCAGGTGCTTTTGGTGGATGACATTTTCACAACGGGAACAACCTGCAACGAATGTGCGAAGGAATTATACCGCGCAGGGGCGCAGAAGGTATTTGTTTGCTGCCTTTCGGCGGCAGGAAAATTAAGTTGAAAACAGGTTTTCAACTTGTTATAGCAGAGGAATAAACAGATAGGTTCCGCGGCAAAAGCCTTGAAACCTACTGTTTTCCTCGGCGGAAGTGAATTCCGCCTGCGGATGATATTCGGGAAACGGATTTGTTTCCCGAACCCTTCCGCTATCCATAAATACTTCAGTGATGAGGTATCAGTGAAAATTATCAAAGGGATACGATGGAATGATGGCTGTCGTATCTTTTTTTGTGGAAAAACACAGAGGGATACGCCACATTGTATGCAGAAAAACTGTATACATAAGGGTTAAATTGCATAATTATACGTTGTATGCAGGAATCCATACATATTTTTTTGTGCGAAGTGTAAAAAATGCGAAAAAAATGAGTGCAGTTTTATTGAAAATGACGCATTTAAACGGAAAAATTTTGGATTTTGAGAAGGGAAGGAAAAATAGCAGGTGTTTCTATGCAGAAAATGACGGCGTTGTCAAACAACTGAGGGGGCGAAGCACCGAAAAATGACGTTTTTTTACAGGTGAAACGTTTTTTTGGAAGAAAAAAATACAAATGCGCCTATTGACTTTCTTGCCAAAAACGAGTAAATTTTTACAAAAGTTCAATTTTGTATGAGAAAAAGTACAAAAGAGCTTTCGCAATTATACAGATGAAAAAGCTGTTCCGAGTAGCTTTTAAGGGATGGCAAAGGTACAAAAGAAACTCATTATTTTTCAGCATTTATTTTTACAATGAGTTGGCTTTACACAAAAGAAAAGAGGGGAATTTTATGGAAAAGAAAAAAGGCTTTTTTGAAGGCAGTTTCGGGAAATTTGTTTTGCCCGGCATTATCCTTCAGTCCGTAATGATCGGCGGCGGTTATGCAACCGGTCGTGAAATCGTAGAATACGGTGCGAAATACGGCGCGCTGGGCTGGCTGTCCGGCCTGGGGACATTCTTAGGATTTGCGGTCATCGCAGCACTGACCTATGAGCTGATTCGACTGACAAAGGCATACGATTTCAAAACATTTATGAAGACCATCGGCGGCCCTTTGTGGATTGTATTCGATATCGTTTATCTGCTGTTTATGGTTGTTATCATTGCTGTTATGGCATCTGCAACCGGCAATATCGTAGAACAAACGCTGGGATTGAACTACTGGGTCGGCGTTGTTGCCATTACAGTGGTTGTTGCGATTTTGAACTTCTACGGCTCCAGATTGATTGAACGCTTTGAAACACTGGGTACGGTTGCCCTGTATGCAGGCTACATCATCTTCGCCGTACTGGTTATCGGTACATTTGGCAAGAACATTTCTACTGTATTTGCAAACCATGACACAAGCTTTATCGGAGGCTCTGTATCCGCAGGCAAGGCTCTTTGGAGCGGCGTTCTTTACTGCGCATACAATCTAGTTGTAATGCCTGCAACCTTCTTTACAATCGAAAGACAGACCAGAAGGGTAGAATCCGTTGTTTCCGGTATTATCGGCGGCGTGTTGGCTACGATTCCCTGGTTCCTGACATACTTTGCGGTTATGTGCTTCTATCCGAATCCTGATGTTCTCGGTGCAAGCGTACCCTGGCTGGCAATGATGCAGGGAACCGCAGGCCCTGTTGTTATCGCAATCTTTGGTATTGTAATGGGCTGGACACTGATTGAAACCTCTACAGGCATCATCCATGCGGCTCTGGAGCGTGTAAACAATGGCTTGAAGGAAGCGCATAAGCCTCCTATGACAGGCAAACAGCAGGCAATCCTGACTATCATCGTTCTGGTTGGCTCTATGGTTCTGTCCAAGGTTGGCATCATCGACCTGATCGCAACGGTTTACAACGCATTGTCCTACGCTTTCCTTGCAATCTATGTACTGCCTCTGATTACAGTCGGCGTATACAAAATCTGCAAGCTGCGCAAGGCAGAAAAGGAAGAACAGAAGAAGCATGCAGTTTCCGCAACACAGAAGCATGCAGTCTGATACTCCGAAGGAATTTTTTAACACAGGTAAGAATTTACATCCATATATACATCCAAACAAAATACATCCAAAAGAGAGGAGATACCTTAGGGTATCTCTTTTCTTTTAAAGGTCGAAATAAAGGTATAGAATGGCGGCTGCTTATAACAGGTATTTTATATTTTGATGGACGGAAGTTATTTTTTGCTAAGTTTTGTTTGTAAATAGCATGAAAAAGGGTTATAATTTTCTGTGTTATAGATGTTGACGAAGGAAATATCGGGGAGAGTTAATTATGTTACGTTTAGGATTTGATAATGAAAAATATCTGCAAATGCAATCAAAGCGAATCAAAGAGCGTATCAGCCAGTTCGGCGGAAAGCTCTATCTGGAATTCGGCGGAAAACTGTTTGATGATTACCATGCATCGCGTGTGCTGCCCGGCTTTAAACCGGACAGCAAAATCAATATGCTGGTGCAGCTGAAGGACGATGCGGAAATTGTGCTTGTTATCAGTGCAGGTGATATTGAGAAGAACAAGGTCAGAGGAGACCTTGGCATTACCTATGATGCGGATGTGCTGCGGCTGATTGATGCGTTCCGTGGCTATGGGCTGTATGTAGGCAGCGTTGTGCTGACGCAGTTCAGCGGACAGGCAAGCGCGGTTGCGTATGAAAAGAAGCTGGAGGGTCTTGGAATTCGGGTATACAAGCACTACCCCATTGAGGGCTATCCTGCCAATATTCCCCATATTGTGAGCGAGGACGGCTTTGGGAAGAATGATTATATTGAGACAGAGCGTTCTCTGGTGGTGATTACTGCACCCGGCCCCGGCAGCGGCAAGATGGCAACCTGCCTTTCTCAGCTTTACCATGAAAACAAGCGCGGCGTGAAGGCGGGCTATGCGAAATTTGAAACCTTCCCCATTTGGAATATTCCCCTGCGCCACCCGGTTAATCTGGCATACGAGGCGGCAACGGCGGATTTGAATGACGTGAATATGATTGACCCCTTCCATCTGGAGGCGTATGGAGAAACAACCATCAACTACAACCGTGATGTAGAGGTATTCCCTGTGCTGAACGCAATGTTTGAGCAGATTTACGGGGAATCTCCTTATAAATCCCCTACGGATATGGGCGTAAACATGGTCGGGAACTGTATTTTTGACGATGAAGCGGTTTGTCAGGCGGCAAGAACGGAAATTGTCAGAAGATATTACAAGGCACTCTGCGACCACAGAAAGGGACTCTTGGCGGACGATGTGATTTATAAGCTGGAGCTTCTGATGAAGCAGGCGGGCACAAGCATTGCCGACAGAACCGTTGTGGCGGCGGCAAACAGGAGAGCGGAGGAAACAGGCGATCCTGCTGTGGCAATCGAGCTGCCGGACGGGACAATCGTGACGGGCAAAACAAGCGCACTTTTGGGGGCATCCTCCGCAATGCTTTTGAATGCACTGAAAAAGCTGGCAGGAATTGCAAAGGAAGTGAAGCTCATTGCACCTGAAATTATCGAACCGATTCAGAAGCTGAAGGTTGGACATCTGGGCAACAGAAATCCGCGCCTGCATACGGATGAGGTGCTGATTGCGCTGAGTATTTGTGCGGTGAATGAGCCAAAGGCGGCATTGGCGCTGAAGCAGCTGGAAAAGCTGAAATGCTGCGAGGTACATTCGACGGTAATCCTGTCCTCTGTGGATGAAAATGTATTCAAGAAGCTGGGCATCAACCTGACCTGTGAGGCAAGATACGAAACAAAGAAGCTCTTCCATAGAAATTAAATATAAGGTCGAAGGCAGGACTTTGACACCCTAAGTCGAAATCAGGATTTCGACTTGCTAAGACAGAGGAATAAACAGACGAGT
>ERZ773183.3101-NODE-3101-length-9967-cov-3.625504_pt1 | contig 9967 bp, 13 predicted proteins | sample MGYA00580532_ERZ773183 | MGnify/ENA primary metagenome ERZ773183 (study PRJEB29015, sample SAMEA2737791) | human gut metagenome | biome: human gut; feature: human-associated habitat; material: faeces | place: China | collected 2012 ... | reverse complement strand
GCCTCAATGACAGATATTTTACTGATTGCCTTTATCCTGGATTTACTTAACCCATTCTCCGCGGCTCGTTTCTGTGCATTTTTCTTGAGGACATCCAGCCGGCAACCCGCTTTATCCGTCAGGCGTTTATAACTCTCTCCCCAGACCGTTTGATACCGGAAGGGGTTCTCATTAAAATCTGGGCTGTTAGCAATACTTTCGATTTTCCGTGCCACCCAAGTACTGAATGGTTCCTCAATGGCCGGTGCCGTCATAGCCTCCTTGACCGTATGTATTGCCTCTGACTGCTTGTCCACCCTGGCCCGAATATCTTTCATTTCCTGTAGGCTCTGGATAAGTACATCTTCAATACAGGTCGGGCCGGAACGTTTCCCTTCCTTATACCGCTTCTCAACATCTATGAAATACCGGCGTACCCTTTTGCCCTGTTCATTGCGTTCCAGCATTGCCATTTCTTTTGCGATATCTAACTGGATGATATGCTCTTTCATAGCCTGTCCTGAAGGTGTACAAATTTGTACGGCTTCAAAATCTTCATTTTCTATGGCTCCGCATTCATCAATTCTGCGTTCCACCCATATCCTGTACGGCGTTTTCACCATCAAAACATCCCATAACTCAGTACCATAGACCACTTTTTCTCCTGTGCTGGTCAAATACACCGGAACCAGTTCATTTTCAAGCAACCTCAATTCTCTTTGACTCATTTCCCTATCCTTTCTATATCCTCCTGTGCCTGGCCTTTCATCCCGAAAAACCGTTCCTCCACATATGCCCTGGGGACTTTTCCACGAACCACAAGGAATCCTTTCTCCTGTAGTTCATCGTTCATAACCCGGATATACTGGTATGCTTTGCTCTCTGATACCCCTAACAAGCCCTGGATATCTCTCACGTTGTAAACTTGCTTTTCCATGATAGCCTCCTTGTAAATTTCTTCCATCCTCTCTATTTGGAAATCCAAACTAATATGGAAGAGTCCGGAGCAATTCATCAACAAAATCCTGGACGTTCTGAAGATGAAGATTCTGATTCTCAACCGACAGATTCAAGTCCCGCCGAATCTCAATTAAAGAGTTCCATATCTTCTGATGCTCCTGGTGCTCCTGATAAAAATTAATCAATTGTCCTAAGGCCAAAACCGCTATTGTTATCTGAATCATAACTATATGCAGTCTTTCTTTGTTTGGTTTCTTCATTCTCCATCCCCTTTTCCATTTTCAATATTTACCTATTGGATAATTCGAACAGGTGCTTCTTGTAAATCTGTCTCATTATTCCTATAATTAACGTACAGGCCGTTGCAGCGGCTGAGTACAGAAGAAAGGAGATAATGAAATATGTATCCTAAAGCAACTATATCCTGTGAATGCGGATGTATGTTCGAATCCGATTTCCAGAAAAGTTCGCCTGAAAGGCCTCCATGCTGCCCACAATGCAATGCAGTTATGGATACGGAATCCTGGAAGTCATTAAGGAAAACGATGTCTGGGTTGGCCGATTTTAATTACCATATATTAAAATGGCACGAGGAACGTAAAGAACCCAAAATGCTTGTTCCAGCAATCACAGTTTCCACTCTGGAACGTTAAGCTTTTCAAGATGCAATTCTTCAAGTGTATAAGTGAATGCATCTAAGGCTATGCCGGGCGTTAAATCCAGATTATGTGTTTTCAGCAATTCTTTGATAGCTTCAACAAACGCCGAAAGTTCTCCATTTAACGCCTGGTCTAATCTCTCTTTTTTTTTGATATGCTTTTCTGCATCCATCCCTTCCTTCCTCCTTTCCATTTTCTCCACCTTCTCACCACCTTTTTATGCTATTGTGTCTTATCAGACACTTTTTCTTTAAAAAAAATTCCCATTGGAGATTGCAAATCTAAATAATCCACAATCTTCTGAATTTCCCCCTGAGTGAATTCAGATAAGCCATTACACTTCCTATAAAATGCAGAGCGGCTCATGCCGATATCAGAACAGAGTTTTTCAATTGTGATACCTCTTAACTTCATCTCATATTCCAACTTGTACTTATTCAATTTCTTTTTTTCACCTCCTCCTCTTGTGTCTTTTAAGACACTACAACAATAACATTTCTAAAATGCTCTGTCAATAACTTTTTGTCCTTTAAGACACTTTTATTTTGAAATTGCATTTATACGTTGCGTAAAAGACACAAATATGATATATTAATCTCATAATAAGTAAAGGCGGTAGTTAATATGGATATGGGAGCGAAAATTCATTTATTAAGAACTCAAAATGATATGACTCTTGAAGAACTGGGTAATAAGGTGGGTGTCGGGAAAAGTACTGTCCGCAAATGGGAAAATGGAATTATCGCTAATATGAAACGCGATAAAATACTCAAAGTTGCTGAAGCACTAAATACAAGCCCTGCATACCTCATGGGTTGGACTGATACTAATGAATCCTCAGTTCAGAAAAAGACACCGGAAATCATGTCATACTATGAACAATTAAACGATTTAGGTAAAGAAACAGCCACAGAACATGTGAGACTTCTTACTTTAGATAAGAAATATACTACACCTAACGTTCAGGAATTTCCCACCGCTGTCCAGGAGTCACCAGCGAAATATTCCGGACTGAATGCCGCCCACTCCAGAACCGACATAAAATTTACCGAAGAAGAACGTGCCGCAGATGAAGCGATGCTTAACGACGACGATGATTAATGGTAATATTTTACTGTACCATTTATAGTACAATGCACATTATAATATTGTCTTGAGGTGATTATCTTGAGCGATTTATTAAATCCTTATGAAAAACAGCTTGTAAAGGCTGAAAACGAAAATATAAGGGTATTTGAAAGAAGTTTTAATACCTATGATGGACGTATTAAGGGAAACAGAATCTATATTCGTAAAGGTATGCCTATTTTAAAAAGTGCCTGCGTCTTGTCTGAGGAAATAGGGCATTATCATACATGTTCAACTGATATCCTGGATCAAAGCAATTCAAATAATAGGCACCTTGAAGAAAAAGGAAGAAGATGGGCTTACAACGATATGATAGGATTGTTTGGCTTAGTGAAAGCATATAAGTATGGTTGTAATAGCCTTTATGATATGGCACAATACTTGAATGTATCTGAAGAATTTCTAGGTGATGCCCTAAGATCATACCGAGCAAAATATGGAACTGGGGTTCGTTTCAATGAATACTTCGTATCATTCGAACCACAACTTATTATTTATGAATTCAATAAAAGAAAGGGATAAATTCATGAAATGTAAAAACAAAGAGTTTCATGTAACTGGGTTGTCATACTCTTCATTGGGTATGACAACAGAAAAATTGCATGTACTTGTAACAAACGATGAAAAAGGAAAAACTTTAAGTATTGACAACGGTACAATACAATTCACAATTCCTATGGATGAAATTATAAGATACCTTAAATAAAAAAACCGCCCCAGTGCTACCAACACCAGAGCGGAATCAATTGAATACTGTACAGGCCAAGAGGCCGGTAAGCATTCCCACCAAGGATATTTTACCACAAACCTCTTACACCTGTACAGGTGTATTTTTTATACTCAAAAAGGAGGTTTGCATATGCCTGTATACCAGGATGAAAAAACAAAAACATGGTATGTCAAATGCTACTACACTGATTATACTGGGAGAAAACGCCAGCGGAAAAAACGCGGATTTAAGCTGCAAAGAGATGCCAAGGACTGGGAACGTTCCTTCCTGGAAACACAACAAGCCGATCTGATCATGACATTCGAAAGTTTTGTAAAAATATATAACGAAGATATGCGGCACCGGATCCGGGAACATACCTATACTCAGAAACAATATGTCATAGACAAGAAATTGCTGCCCTTTTTTGGGAAAATTCCAGTTTCCCAAATCACCCCCGCAAATGTCCGAAAATGGCAAAATGAACTTATGGCCTATCGAGATGATACCGGGAAGGCATATGCTGAAACATACCTGAAAACCATCAATAATCAGCTGGCGGCGATAATGAACTATGCCGTACGTTATTATGGCCTAAATGATAATCCCTGTAAGAAAGCCGGAAGTATCGGGAAGAGCCATGCGGAGGAAATGCAATTCTGGACAACAGAAGAGTTCAAGACGTTCCTGGGAAAGATTTCTGACAAGCCACAGGCACGCGCCGGCTTCCTAATTCTTTACTATACAGGAATACGTATCGGGGAACTGCTGGCCCTCGAATACAATGATATAGACTTTGATAAATGCAGATTGGTGGTAAGTAAATCCTATCAGCGACTCGGTGACAGGGATGTAATAACACCACCTAAAACCCCAAAAAGCAACAGGGACATTTCAATCCCGCCTTTCCTGCGTGATGAATTAAAAGAATATACAGGCAAGCTCTATGGGCTGCATAAACATGACCGCATATTTCCGTACACAAAGCATTTTTTTGAGCATGAAATGAAGCGGGGGACAAAAGACGGGGAAGTGAAACGGATCCGCCTGCATGATATCCGGCACAGCCACGCCAGCCTCCTGATTGAACTGGGATTCTCCCCACTAGCCATAGCTGACCGCCTGGGGCATGAAAAAGTGGAGACCACTTTGAATACCTATTCCCACCTGTTCCCCCACAAGAGAGATGAAGTGGCCGAAAAGCTCCAAGACTGTTTTTAGTTCCATTCCAGTTCCACTACAAAAAATGAAAGCCGATTTCCCCAGTATTTACAAGGGATATCGGCTTTTATTCATTTATTCGAATTCAATCGTAGCCGGCGGCTTCCCCGTACAATCATAAAGCACCCGGTTCACATTCGTCACCTCATTCACAATCCGACTGCTGACCTTCCCAATCAACGCCCACGGCAATTCCGCGAATTCCGCCGTCATAAAGTCCGTAGTCGTCACCGCGCGCAGCGCAATCGCATAATCATAGGTTCTCTCGTCTCCCATAACCCCGACAGACCGCATATTAGTAAGCGCTGCAAAATACTGATCCGGCTTCTCCTCCAAATCCGCCGCCGCGATCTCTTCCCTATAAATCGCATCCGCATCCTGCAGCATCCGAACCTTCTCTTCCGTCACCTCTCCGATAATCCGGATAGCCAGTCCCGGCCCCGGGAAAGGCTGCCTGCTGATCAGCTTCTCCGGAATTCCCAGTTCTCTTCCTGCCGCACGCACCTCATCCTTAAAGAGCAGCCGCAGAGGCTCCACGATTTCCTTGAAATCCACATAATCCGGAAGCCCTCCCACATTATGGTGGCTTTTAATCACTGCAGATTTACCAAGGCCGCTTTCAATCACATCCGGGTAGATCGTCCCCTGTACCAGGAAATCCACCTTTCCGATCTTCTTCGCCTCTTCTTCAAACACCCGGATAAATTCTTCTCCGATTATCTTTCTCTTATCTTCCGGTTCCACGGCTCCGGCCAGCTTCTCATAAAAACGCTGCTGGGCGTTTACCCGGATAAAATTCAAATCATAGGAGCCATCAGGGCCGAATACCTCTTCCACCTCATCCCCTTCGTTTTTGCGAAGCAGGCCGTGATCCACAAACACACAGGTAAGCTGTTTTCCCACCGCTTTTGACAGCAGCACTGCTGCCACAGAGGAATCCACGCCGCCGGAAAGGGCACACAGGACTTTTCCGTTTCCGATTCTCTCACGAAGCGCCTGTATACTCGTCTCCACAAAGGAATCCATTTTCCAGTCCCCTGCACAATGGCAGACGTCAAACAGGAAATTAGCCAGCATCTTCTTTCCTTCCCGGGTATGCACCACTTCCGGATGGAACTGCACGCAATACAGGCCTTTTTCCACATTTTCAGCCGCAGCTACCGGACATACCGGAGTAGTTGCTTTTATTTCAAATCCCGGCGCAGGCTGGGAAATATAATCCGTATGGCTCATCCAGCATACAGAAGTCTCCGATACATTGGTAAACATCTTCCCACTTGTATCAAAATGCACCTCCGTTTTCCCGTATTCACGAACCGGAGCCGTGGATACGGTACCGCCTAAAAGATGGTTCATCAGCTGGGCGCCGTAGCAGATACCCAGTACCGGAATCCCCATTTCAAAAATCGCTTTATCACAGGAAGGAGAATCATCGCCGTATACGCTGTTAGGGCCGCCTGTAAAAATAATGCCTTTGGGATTTCTTTCACGGATTTCCTCCAGGCTCATGGTGTAGGGGTGAACCTCGCAGTAAACGTTGCATTCTCTGACTCTTCTGGCAATCAGCTGATTATACTGTCCGCCGAAGTCCAGAACTATCACTAATTCTCTTTCCATTTTTCCTCCATTCTACCGCCATGCGGCATGTTCGTACTTTTGGATAAAATTGCAGGTAACTTTTTTAAGTAAAATAAGTATCATATAAAAATTCATTTCATTATAAAATACTCACTGCTGTTTGTCAAAACCTTTTCTTTCCCGTATCTTCCTTATTTTATGTAATTTTTCATCCTTCGTTTATTTCCATCCGCATGGCTGTCATTCTTTCGTATAAAAACAGACAGCAGGTTTATTGCTCCCGCTGTCTGTTCATAGCCGTTTCCCATTTGTGTCCCCGGTACCGCCAGATATAGCAGATTGCCCGGAACACCCAGTCGATCACCATAGCTCCCCATACGCCCAGCAGCCCCAGGCCGAACTGGTATGTAAACAGGTAGGAGGCTCCTACCCGGAAAATCCACATGGAAAGGATGGCAATCACCATCGTCCATATAACGTCTCCCGCCGAACGGAGCGTATTGGGCAGTGTGAAGGAGGGCACCCAGAAAAGCACTACCATAATATTATGGAAACGCATCACATCCGTTGCCATTTTTGCGGCTTCAGGCCCCAGGCTGTACATTTTAACCAGCACGGGCATGCTTACATACATAATCACGGAAATCACCGCGGTAACGCCAATGGTAATCGCCATCAATTTTCTGGTATAGTATCTTGCCTGTTTATATTCCCCGGCTCCCACACATACGGCTGATACGGATACCAGCGCCAGGTTTATTGCCTGTCCGGCCAGGATATTCCAGGAAGCCAGCGTATTGGCGACCGCGTTGGCTGCAATAGCCGATGTCCCCATAGTCGCAACAGCGCTTAAAACCATGATTTTGCCCAACTGGAACATGCTGTTTTCCATGCCGTTGGGAACGGCGATATAAAGAATCTTTTTAATCAAATCTCCATTGAACTTAAAACGGATCTGTCCGCAGAAATTAATCGGCTTCTTTGGATTAAACATCATGCAGAAAATTACAATGGCTCCCACAAAACGGGAAACCGTGGTGGGGATAGCCGCTCCTGCAACGCCCCATTTCAGGCCGAAAATACAGATGGCATTTCCCGTAATGTTAATCGCATTGATTAACAGGGAAATCCACATGGTTACTTTGGCGTTATTCATGGAGCGGAATATGGCGGCACAGGAATTATAGATTGCCAGTCCCGAAAAAGAGACTGCTGTTATGATCAGGTAGGTTTTGGCGGACTGCATTACATCCGTATCTATTTTTCCGAATATAAGGCGCAACAGCTGGTCGTGGAAGCCGATGAACAGCACGGATATCGCCAGGGCCAGCGTTGTGGCAAACATAATGATCTGCCAGGCCGCCTTACTGGCTTCTTCCGGATGCTTCTGTCCCAGGAAATGCCCGGCCACCACCGCGCCGCCCGTGGCAAGCGCTGAAAAGATATTGATCAGCAGGATATTCACGGTATCAACCAGAGACACGCCCGATACGGCCGCCTCCCCTACAACGGAAATCATAATGGTATCCGCCATACCAACCGCTATCGCCAGTGTCTGTTCAATGACCAGAGGAATAATCAGTTTTTTCAGGTCCTTATTTGAATAAAGCATTCCTATTTTCCGCCCCTAATTTTTTCTTTTGTACCTTACAAATCCTTTTCGCTTTTTTAACAGGATTATTACTTGTTTATTGTATTCCGTTTTGTGACTGGTGTAAATACTTTTCTCTTGTTGCCAGTCCGCCCCGGATATGGCGCTCGGACTTGTTCACATCCAGCACCTTTCTGGCTTCCCTGGCCAACGCGGGATTAATCTGAGACAGGCGTTCCGTAACATCCTTATGTACGGTAGACTTACTGATGCCGAACTGTTTTGCGGTTTGGCGCACAGTGGCATTGTAATCAATAATATAGTTGGCAATATCGATTGCTCGCTCCTCGATATAATCTTTCACGGATTTCCCCCGGAAAACTTGTTTTTACAATGTATGCGGGTATGAAATCCAGTATGTCAACTTTTCAGAGCGCGAAAATAAAAACTGATTTCCGTTTATCTTTTCTCCCATTCCTTATAGGCAGCTTCCCAGTCCATCCCCTTCAAATATTTTCCATTAAAAAGGTAACTGCCCAAAGTAAGCGGTTACCTTTATATATATATCATATATTTCCTTTTGAATCTTCTCAACCTTTCAAGCAAAACACCGCATATAGCGGAACACTCTTAATTCCGTTCTCAAACCCAAAGTTCTTTGCCGACACCCGTACCGAATACGCCGGTTCATAGAGCGAAATAAAAGTTTTCAAGCTCTTTGCCCGCACATTGTCTGTCGACTTACATTCCAGCGGAACAATATTTCCCTTACGATCCTGAAATACAAAATCAAGTTCAGCCTTACCCTGGGAGCTCCAGTAATAGGGCGATATCCCATTTGTCACTAATGCCTGCATGACGTAATTTTCCGCCAGTGCCCCCTTAAACCCGTCAAAACTGGGGGAACTGCTTAAAACTATATTTGCGGCGATCTCAAATTTAGAACAAAGAAGTCCGGTATCTACCATGTAAACCTTGAAGGAATCATTGTCTGCATAGGCAGGCAGGGGCATTTTCCCCTCTCTGACACGTATACACTTATTCACAATTCCCGCAGTACGCAGCCAATCCAGAGGCGTTTCATATTCATAAGCCCTTGCGCCGGATTTAATGACTTTATACTGAAACTTCCTGTTTTCCTTTGCAAGCTGGGCGGGAATACTTGCCCATGCCGCCATTATTTTTGTCGTTTCATGAGGCGTGGAATATTTGGCCATATCCGCAATGTAAGCATCGTTCAGGCTTTTCTGTGCCGCAACGACAAAATCAAAATCCTTCGTATCCATATACTCGCTGACAGCCCTCGGCATACCGCCCACCACCAGATAATTTTTGTACAAATCCATGGCTGTGTCATGAAGGGGGTTTGGCAAAAAGTCCTCATAACATTCTTTGATAAGTTCGCACATCTTCCTGTTATCAGTTGCCCACAGGAACTCTTCAAAATCCAATGGATATAAGGTAAGCATATCCACCTTTCCCACCGGGAAGGAATACTTCTCACGGTTTAACGCCACACCTGGCAGGCTTCCAGCTGCAATGATATGATATTCCGGCGCTTCTTCGCAAAAATATTTGAGAGAAGTCAAGGCACGCTCGCAGCTTTGAATTTCATCAAAAATCAAAAGCGTATCGCCTTTTAATATAGTCTGCCCGCTTTTAGCAGAAAGCTCACGTAAGATTCTCTCGCAGTTTAAATCACGTTCAAAAATAGCTGCTATTTCCGTGGAACCTTCCATGTTGATATATACCGTATTTTTATAATATTGCTTGCCAAAGGTCAGGGCCGTATAGGTTTTTCCTACCTGCCTTGCCCCATAAATTAAAAGCGGCATTCTTTTGGGGCTGTTTTTCCATTTGATCAATTTATTTAATATTTTACGTTCCATAAAATGTTATCACCTCATATTTATTATAACTACATTGTGCTATATGGTCAACATATTATACACAAAATTCTCAAGCTTAATCTATTAAAAAAGCATCTGAAAATAGGGAAAGAACTTCCCACTTCACAGACGCTCCTATAAAAATCGCTTCTTTATACTCTATCATACCATCCACAAAAACCATTCTATTTTATTACTTCCTTATGTAAGGTAGATTTACTGATGCCGAACTGTTTTGCGTTTTGGCGCACAG
>ERZ773183.3098-NODE-3098-length-9980-cov-7.594055_pt1 | contig 9980 bp, 9 predicted proteins | sample MGYA00580532_ERZ773183 | MGnify/ENA primary metagenome ERZ773183 (study PRJEB29015, sample SAMEA2737791) | human gut metagenome | biome: human gut; feature: human-associated habitat; material: faeces | place: China | collected 2012 ... | reverse complement strand
TGGTGAATTTGATGTCATTCTTATGGACATTATGATGCCGGTCATGAATGGTTATAAAGCCACAAAGATGATCAGATCTCTGGACAGAGCGGATGCAAAGGAGGTACCGATTATTGCAATGACAGCAAATGCGTTTGCGGAGGACAGAATAAGAGTAAAAGAAGCAGGAATGAATGAACATGTTGCTAAGCCTGTTGATGTGGAATTACTGATAAAAGTAATTCATAAACTAGTAGAGTGAAATGGCAGCCAGTTACAGAAAAAGAAATCCGCAGGGGAAATGGTTTTATATGCAGTCGGACCTTTCCTATCTCATCGTTGGAAAGAAAAAATATATCTATGTGACCTATCAGGATGTCAGTGCCTTGCAGAAGAATGAAGAATTGTCAAACGCACTTCATTATAGCCAGAAACGGGATGAGGAGCTTACAAAAGCATTGAAGGCACTTGGAATGGTATTTACCAATATATTTTTAGTTCATCTGGAAGATCAGAAAGTAGAATGGTTAAAAATCCAGGCGGATAAGGAAAATGTCCTGAAACAATGCCAGAATGTCTGTGAGATAAGGAAACTGATCCATGATAATTATATGCTGCCGGAATGCCAGAATGACTATCTTGAATTTACAGATCTTGACACGATCAGTGAACGGTTTGAAAAACATAAGATTCTTCGGTATATTTATCGTAACATGGACAGACAGTGGATAGAAGTAAGTGCCATTGTTCAGAATCGTGATAAGGATGGCAGGGTGACAGATATTCTGTTTCTGACACATGATGTGACAGACCAGAGAGAAAGGGAACTGCAGCAGGAAGACGCCCTTCGGCTTGCTCTCGCTTCTGCTGAACATGCAAATAAGGCAAAACAGCAGGATCTTTATATTGACACACAAGATGTTGTCCATGAGAATGTTATCACTGACAGATTACGTCTGAACCAGATTCTTTTAAATATAGTAAGTAATGCAATTAAATTTACTCCGGTAGGTGGGTTGGTCAATATTCGTGTATCCGAGAAACCATGTAACAGAAAGGGATTTACTGCCTTTGAATTCAGAATCCGGGATAATGGAATCGGAATGTCTGAAGAATTTCAGGCACATGTGTTTGATTCCTTTTCAAGAGAACGGACATCTACCCAAAGTGGAATTAAAGGGACAGGACTTGGTATGGCTATTACCAGGAATATCGTTGATATGACTGCAAATGCTTTTGAAGAAGATAAAGAAAAGTCATTTAAAGCAGGTATGAATGCACACATAACGAAACCAATTGATATAAAAATTATACTTGCTGTTTTAGATCAGGTGCTTGGAACTTCATAAAACCCTCACAGATAAAGGAAATAAAAAATATGGATTATGGGCACTTGAAGAAAGAATTGCCAAAGAAGCAGGAGTAGCAGTCTGAAATATTAACGAATGGAAATAGATTAATAGTTCGATTCTGAATTTGAAAAATAAATAAGCTGCCCTTAGTTCTTAGCGGAATAGGCAGCTTATTTATTAACTGATATAACCCCCAGAATGGGAAACTTAAAAGCAACCTGCTGGTTGTTTGTTAATAGCATAATAGCAATTATATAATGTAATGTCAACTAATGTATAAAGAATCTAGTAAAAATAGTACATATGTAAGAATTCCATCCCCAGTAAAGATTGGTGGAAAATTGTATGTTTAAAAATATAGAGGAGGATGATAATGTTATATTTAGACGATATATTATACGAAATAGAGGAAAGCGAGATATGGTCATTTAATTATAATATAATGGAAGGGACAATATATTTATCAATAGTTAATCCATATACAGCGGTAAGACATGAAATGACAATAGAAAAAATATACAATATTTTCTTTGTGCATAGTGCAAATAAAAAAGAAAAAGAAGATATATCGTATAATCCTTTTGTGGAAATGTCATATATAGGGACAGACAAAATTGAATTTCCATTAAAAAAAATTAAATTATTAAAAGGTTATAATATAGAATTTAATTTAATTATTGAGCTTTATGCAGATAAAATGTTTATAAATGCTGAAAATATAGTAGTTGATGGAGAAAAATATATACTTCCATAAAAGTGGTTCAATTCCGATTTGAGTAATTATTTATGTAAAAACGTAGAAATATTGCGATATTTAGGAAGCGCCTTGCGAAAAAAGGAGATTTTTCAATGAAAATGCACATCATCGGTACCGGAACAGCAACGGTAAGTAAATATATTAATACATCCTGTGTCTTTGAAGAAGACAATCAGTTATTTCTTGTGGATGGAACAGGAGGTAGTGATGTCTTGCGGGCATTTGATATTATGAATCTTGACTGGAAACATCTGCATCATGCCTTTCTTTCCCATGAACATACGGATCATTTTTTAGGGATGATTTGGGTAATCCGCACGATTGCGGAATTATTAGAACTTGAGGAGTATGAAGGGGATTTTTATCTTTATGGAAATGATGAAGTCTTGGGGAAGGCATTGCAGGTATGCCGCATGATTCTTAAGAAGCGCAGTCAGGTTTTTTTGGAGACAAGAATCAAGTTTGTTGTGGTAAAAGATCATGAAAAGAGGCATATTTTAAATTATGATTTTACATTTTTTGATATTGGTTCTACAAAAGCAAAGCAATATGGCTTCCTGATGGAATATGATAATGGGAAGAAGCTGGTATTTGCCGGAGATGAACCATTAAAGGAAAATGGTAAAAAATATAGCAAAGAGGTAGATTGGCTATTATCAGAAGCATTTTGCTTATTTAATGAAGAACCGAAATTTCATGCATATCAATATCAGCATCAGACAGTGAAAGAAGCAAGTATGATTGCACAAGATTTGAAAGTAAAGAATCTGCTGATCTGGCATACAGAAGATCAGACAGGGATAAAACGAAAAGAACGATACAGCGCAGAAGCAAAACAATTTTATGAGGGAAATGTGTGGGTTCCGGAGGATGGAGAAGTTTTTGATATCTGATAAAATATTTATATTATCTACTGAAGCATGCAAACAATTTTTTCTCCCAATATTACGATGAGTTATTCCCAGTAATTACAAAGAAATTATAATATAATGAACTTAAAGTATGTTTGAAAAATCAAAAGGCAATTTGCATACTTTTCCATTCGCTTTTAAACATCATTTAAGATATTTTTATAGAAAGAAGTTGATTTCTTGGAGAAGGAAAAAATGAAAACGATAGCTTTAATTGGTACTTTTGATACAAAGGGAGAAGAGTATCTTTATGTGAAAAATAAAATAGAGGATTTGGGAGTACGAACGTTAACGATTCATGCCGGTATTTTTGAGGCTACTTTTTCACCGGATATTGATCATGATTCAGTCGCTGTTTTAGGAGAGGGAAGTATTGCAGAATTACAGGAGAAAAAAGACCGGGGACATGCTATGGAAGTGATGGCTAAGGGACTTTGTACATTAATTCCAAAGTTATATGAAGAAAGGCTGTTTGATGCGGTTCTTGCGTTAGGCGGCACAGGCGGAACTTCTATTGTGACTCCCTGTATGAGATTATTGCCTCTAGGCGTTCCTAAAATTATGGTATCTACGATGGCATCCGGGGATGTATCAAGATATGTGGGGACAAGTGATATTTTAATGATGCCTTCTATTGTCGATGTTGCGGGAATTAACCGTATTTCTTCTCAGGTATTAACACATGCAGTTCATGCGATTGTCGGTATGGTGGAACATGAGAATACGGATATTCCAGTAAAAAAGCCGCTGATAGCAGCTACGATGTATGGGGTAACGACTCCATGCATTATGCGAGCAAAAGAATATCTGGAGCAGGAAGGCTACGAAGTGATTATTTTCCATGCTTCTGGAACTGGTGGTAAGATGATGGAGTCTTTAATCAACAGTGGAATTGTGGATGGTGTATTAGATCTGACAACAACAGAATGGATCGATGAAATTGCCGGAGGTATTATGGCCGCTGGTCCAGAACGCTTAGATGCAGCGGCGTTGAATGGGATTCCTCAGGTGGTATCCGTAGGTGCTGCTGACATGATTACATTTGGAGAAAGAAGCAGTCTCCCGGAAAAATATAAGAATAGAGTTGTCTATATGCATAATCCGGCTATTACGGTTGTAAAAAGTAATATAGAGGAAAATATTGCATTTGGTATTAAAGTTGGTGAAAAACTGAATCAGTGTAAGAGTAACGCAGCATTATTACTTCCGATTCGAGGAATTTCAATGAATGATAAGGCAGGCAGTAAATATTATGGTCCAAAGGAAGATCAGGCATTATTTATTACATTAAAGAAAGTGATAAACAATCCTCTTGTTGAGATAATTGATGTGGATGCACATATTAATGAGGAAGTATTTGCAATATCTGCCGCTAAGAAGTTAATTGAACTGATGGAAATGAAGAAAAAGTGAAATGAGAATATGAAAGAGGATTCACTATCTAATAGTAGCACTGACATTATATAATTTGGAGGAAAGTAATTTGAATATACAAATTTTTGGCACGAAGAAGTGTAATGACACAAAGAAAGCAGAAAGATTTTTCAAAGAACGTGGTATTAAGTATCAGTTTGTTGATATGAAGGACAAAGGAATGAGCAAAGGTGAATTTAATTCTGTTGCCCAGGTAAATGGTGGATTGGAAAATATGGTTAACTGGGAGGGGAAAGATAAGGATTTGCTTGCACTCATTAAATATATTGCAGACGAAGATAAACTTAGAAAGATACTTGATAATCCCCAGGTAATTAAAACACCGGTGGTTCGAAATGGAAAACAATCTACGCTTGGATATCATCCTGATATCTGGAAAACATGGAAATAAGAATTAAAATCAATCGTAAATTTTTATGATTGATTTTTTGCACATTTGTATGCAGAGAGTTTGGTAAATCGAAAACAATACAGTTATTGAAAACGATGGGAAAAAAGAAAAGCCTTGACAAATAAACGACTGTTTACTATTATTAAAAGTAAACAGTCGTTTATTTTTTGGAGGAAACGTACATGGGTAATAGGAAAGAGGAAATATTAATTGTAGCACTGCATCTGTTCGCCAGAGATGGTTATGAGGCTGTCTCAGTCAGTCAGATAGCAGGAGAGCTTGACATGACAAAAGGGGCATTATACCGACACTACAAAAGTAAGAGAGATATTTTTGACAGTATTGTTAAGCGCATGGAGCAGCAGGATGGCGAACAGGCATCAGATTATGATATGCCTGAAGATGAAAAAGAGAGTATGCCTGAAGAGTATGAGGATGTATCATTGGATGATTTTGTAGAATACAGCAAGTCTATGTTTGAATACTGGACAGAGGATGATTTTGCATCATCATTTCGGAAGATGCTGACAATAGAGCAGTTTCGCAGTGAAGAGATGCAGAATTTGTATCAGCAATATCTCGTATCTGGACCGGCAGAATACGTGAAAGATCTGTTCAAAAATATGAAAATGAATCATCCAGAAGAGAATGCAGTTAAATTTTATGCAAATATGTTTTTCTATTATAGCCTGTATGATGGAGCAGCAAACAAGATGATAGCAAAAAGTCAGTTTGAACAGATGCTGGATAGAATTGTAGAAGAAATGAAAAAATATGAGTTATGACCTGATTGATGGAGCAGGCAGAAAGGAAAACAAATGAGAAAAGCAATTGTATATGCATCTGTACATCATGGAAATACAGAAAAATTAGTAAAGGGTATAGCAGAAGAGTGTCAGGTTGACTTGATTGATGCTGTAAAACAGCCAGATGCAGATTTGGGTAGTTATGATATGATTGGGTTTGCATCAGGAATTTATTTTTCAAAATTTCATCAGTCAATGTTGAAATTTGCAGAGAAGAATCTACCAGACGACAAAAAGATATTTCTGATTTGTACTTATGGTGGAAGTGCGAATTACAGATCTATAGAGCAGATTTTAAATAAGAAACATTCTAAAGTGATAGGAAAATTCGGATGTAAGGGCTATGATACATTTGGTCCATTTAAACTGATTGGTGGAATTGCAAAAGGGCATCCGGATGAAGAAGATATAAAGAATGCAGTTGAGTTTGTAAAAGGATTATAAATAGTTAAGCGAAGAAGAAAAACCGGGGGAATAGTCCTCGGTTTTTCTGACATTTTGAGTTGATTGTTTGTATTCATTTGGATTTTAGAATAAAAATTATTTGTTATGGTTCAGTAGCGTTTTGATGTCTTCTTCTGGTGTGGTAATAGGTGAAATGCCATAATTTTCTACCAGGAAGTTCAGAATATTAGGTGACAAAAACGCTGGAAGAGAAGGACCAAGACGGATGTTTTTGATACCCAGATGTAAAAGTGTTAACAGGATGCAGACTGCTTTTTGTTCATACCAGGAGAGAACGAAGGAAAGCGGAAGCTCATTTACAGAACATCCAAATGCATCTGCAAGTGCTACGGCAACCTGAATTGCACCATAAGCATCGTTACATTGCCCCATGTCCATCAGTCGTGGCAACCCGCCGATTTCTCCCAGATTGAGATCATTGAATCGGAACTTGCCACAAGCCAGAGTGAGGACAATACTATCAGAAGGTGTCTGTTTCACAAATTCTGTGTAATAGTTTCGACCTGGCTTAGCACCATCACAGCCGGCAACCAGGAAGAAATGGCGGATTACACCTGATTTTACGGCATCTACTACAGTATTTGCATGAGATAAGATAGCTGCATGACCAAATCCGGTTGTCACTTTTGTTCCGCCGTTGATACCAGAAAATATCTGATTTTCTTTGTAACCACCCAGTTCCAGAGCTTTTTCAATAACTGGCGTGAAATCTTTTTTCTCATCGACATGAACAGCTCCTGGGAAAGCAACCACTTCTGTTGTAAATACTCTGTCAGCATAACTACTTTTTGGCGGCATCAAACAGTTGGTAGTGTAAAGAATCGGAGCCGGAAGATGATCAAACTCTTTCTGCTGATTCTGCCATGCAGTTCCAAAATTTCCTTTTAAGTGTGAGAATTTTTTTAAGAATGGATAGGCATGGGCAGGGAGCATTTCACCATGAGTATAGATGTTGATTCCTGTTCCTTCTGTCTGTTCAAGCAAAAGCTGCAGGTCTTTCAGATCATGTCCGGTTACGACAATAAAAGGACCCTTTTCTACTGTGAGTGTAACATCAGTTGGCTCTGGTGTTCCATAGGTTTCTGTATTTGCCTTATCAAGAAGTGCCATACACTTCAGATTGATTTCTCCTACTTTCAGTACAGTAGGAAGCAGTCTTTCCACACTTTCTTCATAACCAATCTTAAACAGGGCTTCGCGGAAGAACTGATTTACTTCAGTATCTTCATAATTTAGAACATTTGCATGATAGGCATAGGCAGCCATTCCACGAATACCAAAGAGGATAAGCGACTTCAAAGATCGGATATCTTCATCGTCATTCCAAAGTTTTTGCATATCGTATTCCTCTGTTCTGCCACAAGGAGCCTGACAGTTGCTGCAGTTAGGAACCAGTCTTTCTTTCTCAGCTCTGACTTTTTGTATCATATTTTCGATGGCTGTATTATCAAAACTTACATTTGTAACGGTAGTAAACAATCCTTCTATGATGATACGCCAGGTATTTTGGGATATCATTGTTGTGTCATCCATAGATCTTGCAAGACCGATCAATGCACCTGTTAGTTCGTCCTGTAATTTTGCTGTATCTGCCTTTTTTCCACAGACACCGGCATTTCCTGTACAGCCGGCACAACTTATGGTCTGCTCGCACTGGTAACAAAACATTTTTTTATTCATTCTCGTATTCTCCTTTTACTCTATAATCTTTCTTATCATTTTTACCCTTCATTAATAGCATGTAACTTTTGTTTCTGTTAGAAGTATAATATGATAAATACAACTTGTATGTTTGATTTCCAACAGAAGAAAAGATTTTGAAAAAATATTTTCCTATTCTAAGAAACAGTCCATTTTACGGATGGAAGTGTAGAATTCACACTTTATTTACACCTTTGGAAGAACGGATCGGTAGTCAAGACATATGGAAACTGTAAGAGATATGGTTTGAAAATTAGAAATTGATGAATGATGGTATAATTTCAAAATTTGAAAACAGGTACTGGAAGTTCATATTCTATTTTGGCGTCAAATTATCAGTGTAAATCAAAAAAATAAACATACAACTTATTAGGCGACATAAGGTATAGATTTAAAATTCAAAAGTGTATTTTGAATCTTTAGGTGATTTTTCTATTAAATTAATCGGTCCAGAAAACAGATATTATATATCGGCTAAAAAATAGTGTGATAGATAAAACAGATGGTGTTTTTGCCGATGGTGTGATATACTATTAGTAGATTAGTACATTTTGGATTTGATTTATGACGGAGGATGGTAGATGAAATACCTTTTAGTCGCTGAAATAGCAAAAAAATGGAATATGTCAGAACGCAGTGTTAGAAATTACTGTGCCCAGGGTCGTGTGAAGGGTGCGTGTCTTATCGGTAAGACTTGGAACATTCCAGAAAATGCGGAGAAACCAGAGCGTATCAATAAGAGGAAAGAAGAACCTATTACTCTGGTGGATATTCTGAAAGAGCAGAAGGCAAGTAAATACTCTGGTGGTATTTATCATAAAACACAGATTGATTTGACATATAACTCTAACCATATGGAAGGAAGCCGCCTGACCCACGAACAAACCAGATATATCTTTGAAACCAATACTATTGGCGTAGAAAAAGAAGTGCTGAATGTGGATGATGTGATTGAAACGGCAAATCATTTCCGTTGCATTGACATGATTATTGATCATGCAAAAGCAGCTTTGACGGAGAAGTTCATCAAAGAACTTCATTTGGTTTTGAAGAATGGCACTAGCGATTCTAGAAAAGATTGGTTTGCTGTTGGTGATTATAAGAAACTTCCGAATGAAGTCGTTGGCAGGGATACAGCCCTTCCAGAAGAAGTTGCCGATAAAATGAAGGTCTTGCTGATGGAATACAACGCCAAAGAAAAAAAGACCTTTGCGGATATTCTTGACTTCCATGTGAAGTTTGAGCGAATCCATCCGTTCCAAGATGGTAATGGGCGTGTGGGCAGATTGATTATGTTTAAGGAGTGTCTGAAATACAATATCGTTCCGTTTATTATTGAGGACAATTTGAAGATGTTCTATTATCGTGGATTGAAGGAATGGGACAACGAAAAAGGTTATCTGACAGATACCTGTCTGACAGCACAAGATAAATATAAAGCATATTTGGATTATTTTAGAATTGTCTATTGAAATTGAACAAAACAATATGATGTGTGGGGGTGAATACATGCTTATTTATGCTTGTTTCTGGTTATGGATTGAATGGAAAAGAAAATGTTGTTATTGTTGAATTGAAACAATGGGAAATGGAAGCAATTGTGCTTGAAAAGAATCGCGCCAGAAATAGAGCAAGAATTCTTGCAGGTTATTGTTGGAATTGGCCGAAGGCTACCAGAAACAATACAAATTTCCATGATATTGAGATTGGAGATTATTCCATAAGCTGGAATCTAAATGGTGGAGATGCCTTTGCAATCAGTGATGAGTCAGTTCATAAAGCCGGATGTATTCATACATCACAAGGATTAGAATTCGATTATACAGGTGTTATTATTGGGAATGATATGCGATTTGAAAACGGGAAAGTGATTACAGACTATACAAAGCGTGCAAAGACCGATAATTCCTTGAAAGGAATAAAAACACTAGCGAAGAAAGATAAAGAAAAAGCAGATCGGGTTGCAGATGAAATTATAAAAAATACATACAGAACACTCATGACAAGAGGTATGAAGGGCTGTTATGTATATTGCACAGATGCCGCTTTGGCACAATATTTTAAGAAACTGTTAAAACAAAAAAGCAGGAATAAAAAACATGGAATTAAGACTATTACGCTATTTTCTGACAGTAGCAAAAGAACAGAGCTTTACAAAAGCAGCAGAACAATTGCATATTACCC
>ERZ773183.3086-NODE-3086-length-10030-cov-4.482306_pt1 | contig 10030 bp, 8 predicted proteins | sample MGYA00580532_ERZ773183 | MGnify/ENA primary metagenome ERZ773183 (study PRJEB29015, sample SAMEA2737791) | human gut metagenome | biome: human gut; feature: human-associated habitat; material: faeces | place: China | collected 2012 ... | reverse complement strand
AGTGCGGCGGCAACTACGCTGCTTCCATCAAGGCCGGCGAGCTGGCCGAGGAGCGCGGCTTCAGCCAGGTGCTGTGGCTGGACGGCGTTGAGAAGAAGTACGTCGAGGAAGTCGGCTCCATGAACATCATGTTCAAGATCGACGGCGAGATCTACACCGCACCCTGCGTAGGCACCGTTCTGCCCGGCGTTACCCGCCGTTCCATCATCGAGCTGCTGAAGGATTGGGGCTACAAGGTACACGAGGAGCGTGTTGCCATTGCTGACATCATGAAGGCTGCCGACGAGGGCAAGCTGGAAGAGGTCTTTGGCACCGGCACGGCTGCTGTCGTTTCCCCCGTCAAGGAGCTGGATTGGGAGGGCAAGGTTGCCCATATCAGCGGCGGCAAGATCGGCGAGCTGACCCAGAAGCTGTATGATACCCTGACCGGTATCCAGTGGGGCAAACTGCCCGACACCAAGGGCTGGACGGTTCCCGTTGATGCCCAGTAACCTTTTATAAACCCTATAAACCGCATGTTTTTTGCCCCGGCGCATTTTGAACGCGCCGGGGCTTTTTGTATGGCTTTTGAGTTGACAATTATGCAATTTTAACAAAATGCAGCGTAACATTTATTGCAGGTTGTATAAATCCGCATCTTGCAATCTCGACAAAAATAGTGTAATATTTAGGCATCGAAAGCAAAGAGCGCTTGAGGCGCTGCAAAGCTTTCCCAATAGGTAAAAGAGGAAGAATACCAGAGCGCCCTGCCGATTCCCAAGGAACGGCATCCACTTGTAGAGGGGTGGTTTCCATTCGATGCAGGCGCCGGCAAGACGTTCTGTTTTTCTCCTTCTTTTTAAAGAAAACGAGACGGGGCAGTGGCCGTCTCGTTTTTGTTTTTATTCTTGTTTTTTCCCCGTAAGCGTGCTATATTTATAAAAAGTAGGGCTGTTTCCTGCTAAGGAATGTATATTCATCGCTTTTTCTGTATAAAGCGTGCTTTTTACTGTATATTATGCCTAAAAAAGCAGAAAAAGTAGAAAATCCTTTGTGGATTTTACCGCTTGCAAATCTTGTATAAAGTTGTATAATATGCAGTATCAGATGAATAAATATTCACGACGACGGCAAGCAACATCCGGGCGTCCTGAACAAATATGATTGGGAGAGGTAAGAATCATGAAAAAGAGCAAACAAGACATCAAAAAAGTCGTTCTGGCATACTCCGGCGGTCTGGATACTTCCATCATCATTCCCTGGCTGAAAGAAAACTATAACAACTGCGAAGTCGTTGCCGTTTCCGGCGATGTCGGCCAGGGCACCGAACTGGACGGTCTGGAGGAGAAGGCCCTCAAGACAGGCGCTTCCAAGCTGTACGTCCTGGACCTGAAGAAGGATTATGTGGAAAACTACATCTGGCCCTGCCTGAAGGCTGACGCCAAGTATGAGGATTACCTGCTGGGCACCTCCCACGCACGTCCCTGCATCGCCGCTGCTCTGGCTGACATCGCCAAGAAGGAGCATGCTGACGCCATCTGCCACGGCTGCACCGGTAAGGGCAACGATCAGGTCCGTTTTGAACTGACCCTCAAGGCCCTGGCCCCCGAAATGGCCATCATCGCCCCTTGGCGTGAGTGGAACATCAAGAGCCGTGATGAGGAAATCGATTACGCCGAAGCCCACAACATCCCCCTGAAGATTAACCGTGAGACCAACTACTCCAAGGACAAGAACCTGTGGCATCTGAGCCATGAGGGCCTGGATCTGGAGAAGCCCTCTCTGGAGCCCCAGTACAACAAGCCCGGCTTCCTGGAACTGGGCGTCTCCCCGGAGCAGGCCCCCGATAAGCCGACCTACGTCAAGATTCACTTTGAAAAGGGGATTCCCACCGCTGTTGACGGGCAGGAGATGGATGGTGTGGCCCTGATTGAGTACCTGAACAAGCTGGGCGGCGCCAACGGCATCGGCCTGCTGGACATCGTTGAGAACCGTCTGGTCGGCATGAAGAGCCGCGGTGTGTATGAGACCCCCGGCGGTGCCATCCTGTACAAGGCCCACAATGTGCTGGAGACCATCACCATTGACAAAGAGGCTTTCCACTTCAAAGAGAGCATTGCCCAGAAGATGGGCGAACTGGTCTACAACGGCCAGTGGTTCACCCCGCTGCGTGAGGCCCTGAGTGCCTTCACCGACGACCTGCAGAAAACTGTTACCGGCGATGTTACCCTGAAGCTGTACAAGGGCAACATGATCAATGCCGGTGTCACCAGCCCGTACACCCTGTACGATGAGCAGACCGCTTCCTTCGGCGAGGATGACGATTACAACCAGGCCGATGCGAACGGGTTCATCAACCTGTTTGGCCTGCCCATTGCAGAGCGTGCCAAGCTGGCCCAGAACTGGCCCGCTCAGGACTAATCTGTCCAACGCTATAAGCACCGCCAGGAGGGCACGCGCCCCCTTGGCGGTTTTCTATACACTGTGCGTGCCGGGCGGCTGCACCGCCCCGCATGCACGCTATAACAAACAAAACAGAATTGGAGGAACCGTATGCCGCAACTTTGGCAGGGCCGTGCAAGCAAGGCCGTAGACAGCCGCGTAAACGACTTTAACTCATCCATCCGCTTTGATGCGCGGATGATTGAGCAGGATATCCAGGGCAGCCTGGTACACTCGGCCATGCTGGGCCGTCAGGGGATTATCTCCCAGCAGGATGTGGACGATATTCACAAGGGGCTGCACTCTATTCTGGAGGATCTGCACAGCGGTGCACTGGAAATTGACCCCAACGCCGAGGATGTACACACCTTTGTAGAGCAGACCCTGACTGCCCGCGTGGGTGATGCCGGTAAGCGGCTGCACACCGGCCGCAGCCGCAACGACCAGGTGGCACTGGACATCCGCCTAAATCTGCGGGAAGCCAGCAGGCATATCCAAGGCCAGATTAAAGAACTGATTACCGTGCTGTGTGACCAGGCCGAAAAAGGGGCCGGTTACGTCATGCCCGGCTATACTCATCTGCAGCGTGCCCAGCCCGTTACTTTCGGCCACCAGCTGATGGCCTACGCCTGGATGTTGCTGCGCGACCTGGGCCGCCTGCAGGACGCCACCGCCCGTATGGACGCCGAGTGCCCGCTGGGCTCCGGTGCTCTGGCCGGTACTACCTACCCGCTGGACCGCTTTTATACGGCCGAGCAGCTGGGCTTTGCCGCCCCCTGCGGGAACTCCATCGATGGTGTGTCGGACCGCGACTTCTGCATTGAGCTGTGCAGTGCCATGGCCACCTGCATGATGCACCTTTCCCGCCTGAGCGAGGAAATTATTTTGTGGTGCAGCTGGGAGTTCAAGTTCATTGAGCTGGACGACGCCTTTACCACCGGCTCGTCCATCATGCCCCAGAAGAAGAACCCCGACGTCACCGAGCTGATCCGCGGTAAGACCGGCCGCGTCTACGGCGACCTGAACACGCTGCTGGTCATGATGAAGGGCATTCCCCTGGCCTACGATAAGGATATGCAGGAGGACAAAGAGGCTGTTTTTGACGCGGTGGACACGCTGGAGCTGTGCCTGCGCACCGTAACCCCCATGCTGGCCACGATGACCCCGCTGCCCGCCAACATGCGCCGCGCCGCCGCCAAGGGTTTTATCAATGCCACCGACTGCGCCGATTACCTGACCAAGAAGGGCATGCCCTTCCGCGATGCCTACAAGTGCACCGGAACGATGGTAGCCGCCTGCATCCGCGAGGGCAAGACACTGGAAGAACTGACGATGGACGAGTTCAAACAGTACAGCGACCTGTTTGCCGAGGACGTGTATACCGCCATCGACCTGACTACCTGCTGCGAGGGCCGCACAAGCTACGGCGGCCCCACCAAAGCCAGCGTGCTGAAGCAGATCGAATTGGTAAAAGAGAAACTTGCCTAAAGGGATATTTGCGGCTCTGTAGGGGGCGATGCTTGCATCGACCCGCGGGCGGATGCAAGCATCCGCCCCTACAAACTGTGTGCTTGCCTACATGATAGGGGTGTAAAATGGGAAAGTATAAGATTTTTGTAGATGGCAGCTCCGGCACCACCGGGCTGCGCATTGCGGACCGTCTGGCCGAGCGGCCGGAATTCACAATCCTGCCTATTTCCGAGGCTGACCGCAAGGATGTCCACGCCCGCGCGGCGGTCATCAATGAGAGCGACCTCTCTTTCCTCTGCTTGCCGGACGATGCCGCCCGCGAGGTCGTGCCGCTGCTGCGGCCCGATGTCCGCGTGCTGGATACCTCCACCGCACACCGCACGGCTCCCGGCTGGACCTATGGCCTGCCGGAACTGCACGACACCCGCAAGGCGCTGAAAACCGCCACCCGCGTAGCCGTGCCCGGCTGCCACGCCACCGGCTTTATTGCTCCGGTGGCCCCGCTGGTGGAACTGGGCCTGGTGCCCAAGACCGCGCTGCTGCACTGCACCAGCCTGACCGGCTACTCCGGCGGCGGCAAAAAGATGATTGCCCAGTATGAAACCGAGCGTACCGACCCCGCGCTGAACGCGCCCCGTCCCTACGGGCTGGCGCTGCACCACAAGCACCTGCCGGAGATGGCAGCAATTACCGGCTTGACCACGCCGCCCACTTTTGTGCCGGTGGTGGCCGACTACTACGCCGGTATGGAGACGATGATCCCGCTGGATCTGCCCGCTCTGGGCCTGACCGCCCAGCAGGTGGCCGATGCCCTGGCCGACTATTACGCAGGGCAAAAGATGATCTCGGTCCATCCGCTGAACGAGGGTACCGACGGCGGCTTCCTGGCTGCTAATAAGCTGGCCGGGCTGGACCGGCTGGAGATCTTCTGCCTGGCAAACCCCGACGGCACCCAGATGGAACTCATCAGCCTGTTCGATAACCTGGGCAAAGGCTCCTCGGGCGCGGCTGTGCAATGTATGAACCTGATGCTGGGCCTGGACGAGACCGCCGGTCTGGCACTGTAAAAAGAATAGGGTAAACGAAAAGGGTAATTAGAGAATTAGAGGGAGACAATTATGGAAAACTTCAAGATGATCCCCGGCGGCATCTGTGCACCCGCCGGTTTCTCCGCCGCCGGTGTGCATTGCGGCATCCGGCATAACCATTCCAAGCTGGATCTGGCACTTATCAAGGCGGACGTCCGCTGCGCCGGTGCCGGCTGCTACACCACCAACAAGGTCTACGGTGCGCCCATCACGGTGGATCGCGAGCATCTGAAGGACGGCTACGCCCAGGCTATCGTGGTCAACAGCGGCAACGCTAATACCTGCGCCCCCAACGGCATTGAATTGGCCAAGGAGACCTGCGAGATCGTCGCCAAGGAGCTGGGCATCAGCGCCGACGACGTGCTGCCCTCCTCCACCGGCGTCATCGGTCAGGCCATGAGCATTGAGCCGTTCGCCAAGGGCATCCCTGAGGCCGCCGCCAAGCTGGCCGCCACCGCGGCTGGCAGCCACGACGCTGCCACCGCCATTATGACCACCGACACCCATTCTAAAGAGGTGTCCATCGAATTCACCATCGGCGGCAAGATCTGCCGCATGGGCGCCATCGCCAAGGGCTCCGGCATGATCCACCCCAATATGGCCACCATGCTGCTCTTCATCACCACCGACGCCAAGGTCGAGCCCGCTGTGCTGCAGGCTGCCCTGTCCAGCGTGGTGCCCGCCACCTTCAACCAGATCTCTGTGGACGGCGACACCTCCACCAACGACACCGTGCTGCTGCTGGCCAGCGGCCTGTCCGGCGCCGAGGTCCAGCCTGGCACCGCTGACTATGACACCTTTGTTGCAGCCCTGACCCAGGTAGCCGAGCAGCTCAGCCGTGAACTGGCCGGTGACGGCGAAGGCGCTACCAAGCTGCTGGAGTGCATCGTGACCGGCGCGCCCGATCTGCTGACCGCCCGCGCTGTCTCCAAGAGCGTCATCCACTCTGCCCTGTTCAAGGCCGCCATGTTTGGCGAGGATGCCAACTGGGGCCGTGTGCTCTGCGCCATTGGCTACACCCCCGGCGACTTCGACATCAGCAAGACGGCCGTTCGCCTCAAGAGCAAGGCCGGTGAGGTCTTTGTCTGCGAGAACGCCGCCTACCACCCCTACAGCGAGGACGAGGCCGCCAAAGTGCTGAAAGAGGACGAGATCCAGATCCTGGTCGACCTGGGCAGCGGCGACTTTACTGCTAAGGCCTGGGGCTGCGACCTGACCTACGATTACGTAAAGATCAACGGCGACTACCGCACCTGATACAGGCCGGGGACGGGGGAGAATGTGCAATGAAAAATGAAGAGATGGCGCTGCTTTTCAGCGAAGCTACGCCCTATATCCAAAAATACCACGGCAAAACGCTTGTCATCAAGTACGGCGGCAACGCTATGGTCAACGATGAGCTGAAACTGGCCGTCATGAACGACCTGGTCACCCTGACCCTGTTGGGCGTGCGGGTGGTGCTGGTCCACGGCGGCGGCCCGGCCATCAACAAGATGCTGGCCCGCGTGGGCAAGGAGTCCAAGTTTGTGGGCGGCCTGCGCTACACCGATGAGGAGACCATGGGCATCGTACAGCAGGTGCTGGCGGGCCAGGTCAACAAGGACCTCGTCGCCCTGCTGAAAGGCCGCGGTGTCGGCCTGTGCGGCATGGACGGCCACACCATCACCTGCAGCCGCAAGTCCGATGTGGACCTGGGCTATGTGGGCGAGATCGAAAAGGTGGATACCACGCTGATCGAGCATCTGCTGGCCGACAGCTTCATCCCGGTCATTGCCACTGTCGGCATGGACGACAACGGCATCCCCTACAACATCAACGCCGACACGGCTGCGGCGGAGATTGCCATTGCCCTGCATGCCGAAAAACTCGTCAGCATGACGGATATTGTCGGTCTGCTCTATGACAAGAACGATGAATCCACCCTGATCCCCGAGGTCGAAGTCTCCGAGATCGAGGGCTACAAGGCGGCCGGTGTCATTGCCGGCGGCATGCTGCCCAAAATCGAAGGTATGGCCGACGCCATCTATCAAGGCGTACACGAGGCCGTTATCATCGACGGCCGTGTGCCCCATTCCATCCTGCTGGAAATGTTCAGTGACCGCGGCGCCGGTACCATGTTCTACCGCCGCGGCAACCATTAAGGAGGGTACGCCATGCAAACCGAAAAAGTCATCAAACGCGATAACAAGTACGTTCTGCACACCTACGCCCGCAGCCGGGTCGTGCTGGCCGAGGGCCACGGCATGACCGCCGCCGACCCCGAGGGCAAGCGCTATCTGGATTTCACCTCCGGCATCGGCGTCAACTCGCTGGGCTACTGTCACCCTGCCTGGGTGCAGGCCGTCTGCGACCAGGCCGTCACCCTGCAGCATACCTCCAACCTGTACTACACGGCCCCCTGCGGCAAGCTGGCTAAAAAGCTGTGCCGCCGCACCGGCATGGATGCCGTTTTCTTTGGCAACTCCGGTGCCGAGGCCAACGAGGGCGCCATCAAGGCCGCCCGCAAATATTCTACTGATACTTATGGTGCTGCCCGCAACAAGGTCATCACGCTGGTAAACTCTTTCCACGGCCGCACGCTGGCCACCCTGACCGCCACCGGCCAGGATGTGTTCCACCAGTATTTCGGACCGTTCCCCGGCAACTTTGCCTATGTACCCGCCGGTGATTTTTCCGCCCTGCGGGATGCTGCCGACGACACCGTCTGCGCCGTCATGCTGGAGTTGGTCCAGGGAGAAGGCGGCGTGGTGGCGCTGGATGCCGACTACGTGGCCAATGTGGCCGAGCTCTGCAAAAAGCGCGACCTGGTGCTCATCGTGGACGAGGTACAGACCGGCGTAGGCCGCACCGGCAGGTTCCTGGCCTGTGAGCATTTTGACCTGCACCCGGACATCGTCACACTGGCCAAGGGCCTGGGCGGCGGCCTGCCCATCGGCGCCGTGCTGATGACCGCCAAGGTTGCCGAGCATATGGGCCCCGGCACCCACGGTTCCACTTTCGGCGGCAACCCGGTGGTCTGCGCCGGTGCGCTGGCTGTGCTGGATGCCATGGACGAAGCCTTTATGGATAACGTGCTGACCCAGACCGCCCGCCTGCGCACAGGCCTCAAGACCCTGCCCCATGTTACCGAGGTCAGCGGCCTGGGCCTGATGGTGGGCATCGCCTTTGAGGACGGCATCAAGGCCGCCGATGTCCGCGCCGCCTGCGAGAAAGAGGGCCTGCTGGTGCTGACGGCCAAGACCCGCCTGCGCCTGCTGCCGCCGCTGATTTTGACCGAGACCGATGTTGACACCGCGCTGGACACCTTGCGTACTGTTCTGGAGAAGTTCTGATGAAACATCTGTTGAAATTGAGCGCCCTGACCCCCAAAGAGATCCTGCACATTCTGGATGTAGCCGACGAGTACAAGCGCCTGCACAAACAGGGCGTCGACCCCAAGGATCTGCAGGGCAAGGCGGTGGCGCTGATCTTTGCCAAAAATTCCACCCGCACCCGCACCAGTTTAGAGGTGGGTATCTACCAGATGGGCGGCCTGGGCACCTACCTGAGCGCCAACGACCTGCAGACCGCCCGCGGCGAGCCTGTGCAGGACACCGCCCGCGCCCTGGGCCGGTACTATGATGCCATCGTCTGCCGCACCTACAAGCAGACCACGCTGGACGCCATGGCCCAGTACAGCGGCGTGCCGGTGATCTCCGGCATGACGGATTACGCCCACCCGCTGCAAGTCTTGACCGACCTGATGACCGTGCGGGAACGCAAGGGCAGGCTGGCCGGGCTGCGCGCCGGGTTCATCGGTGATGGCTACAACATGGCCAACAGCCTGATCGTGGGCTGCCTGATGATGGGCATGGACTTTACCATTGCCTGCCCGAACGGCTACCGTCCCTCCGCCGATGTGCTCTTCTTTGCGCGGGAATATGGCGACCACTTTAAGTTGACCACCGCCCCGGACGAAGCCGCCCGCGGTGCCGATGTGCTGTTCACCGATGTGTGGACCAGCATGGGCATGGAGCGCGAAACCGAGCGCCGCCGCCGGGATTTCAACGGCTTCTGCCTGGATGCAGCCCGCATGGCGCTGGCCAAGCCGGACTGTATCGTGCAGCATCCCCTGCCCGCCCACCGCGGCGAGGAGATCACCCCCGACGTTTTTGAAACCCATGCAGACGAGATTTTTGATGAAGCCGAAAACCGCCTGCATGTAGAAAAAGCCGTGCTGGGCATTTTGCTGGCCGGCAAATAACGCATAACCCTTTGCACCGCCCGCCCCTGAACAGCACCCCATTTGTTAGACAGTATGATATACTATTTAACAAGTGGGGTGTTTTGCTATGCCAAAAGGAGTACCAAACAAACGATATACGCCGGAATTCAAGAGAATGGTTGTAGAAACCATGAAAAAAGAACATCTGAGTATCTATGCAGCGATGCAGGAATTTGGAATTAACGACCATAAAATTATAGAGCGTTGGGAACGCATTTATCTGGAAGAAGGGCCGGAAGGCTTGACGGTTGAGCGACGGGGCCGCAGCAGCACTGGTCGGCCAAAGAAGCTGCCAAAAGAGGCGGAAGAAGATCTGCTGGCCGAAGTGCAGCGACTGCGTGCGGAGAACGATTACCTAAAAAACTTGCAAGCCTTGGTTTTGGAAGACGAGCGACGCCAGCGCAGAAAACGCAGGTAGTTCAAAAGCTGAGGCAAAGACATTCTCTGGATATTCTTCTCTCAATCGCTCAACTACCCCGTGCCACTTTCTACTACCATCTGAAGCGGATGAACCGTGCAGATAAGTATAAAGCTGTCAAAGCGGAGATCACGGCCATCTACCACGAAAACAAAGGAAGATACGGCTATCGCCGCATTACAGCAGAACTTCACAAGCGCAATTTCCTCCTGAACCACAAGACTGTCCAGCGGCTTATGAAAGAGTTGGGCTTAGTTTGCCGTGTCAGGATGAAAAAATATCGTTCTTATAAGGGCGAAGTTGGCAAAATCGCACCAAATCTGTTAAACCGGGACTTCCGCGCCGAAAAGCCAAACCAGAAGTGGGTCA
>ERZ773183.3085-NODE-3085-length-10033-cov-2.302866_pt1 | contig 10033 bp, 7 predicted proteins | sample MGYA00580532_ERZ773183 | MGnify/ENA primary metagenome ERZ773183 (study PRJEB29015, sample SAMEA2737791) | human gut metagenome | biome: human gut; feature: human-associated habitat; material: faeces | place: China | collected 2012 ... | reverse complement strand
TACAGACCGTTATTATGGCTTCTATATTTGGTATGTAGTAATAATCTTATTCAAGTTCGTGTATCAGACAGAAGGTATAATCAATTTGTATTAGGGATGAGTGTATTGATATCCGGCATTACAGTTTATAATGTTTTTGGAACGTTTTGCATATAGGGAAAGATTTTTTCTGATAAGGAGAAAAGAATGAATAAAGTAAAAAAATTTATATCAGTGGTATTGTGTATAGCATTACTTTCCGGAGTGGGAGTCCAGCAGGTATTTGCGGAGGGAAAGATTTCAAATGTGGAACAAAATGAAGAAGTAGTTCTGGATGATCAGAACGTGAAAGATAATAATGAAGTAATCTGGAAGATGTTTCAAAAGAAAATTCGGATATCGGTGATTCGGAAATTTCACAGGAAGACAATGAAAAACAAGAGCAAATTGAAATTAGAACGGATGAAAAGATAACTTCTATGGACGAAAATGGAAACATTACAGAAGTAGAGAGTGTAAATGGTACTTTGGCAGATCAAGGAATAGCATTGTTAAATGGTGACAGTTCTGCAAAGATTGTTAATTTTAACACAAAAGGAAGTGCTGTAACTGAATATACAGAATATAATACAGGATATGAGGGCTATACGAATGGAATGTATGGTGCAGATGCAGCTTATCTGGGTTATGAAAATGGAAAAGTGAAATTTATGTTGTCAGGAGTCATTGGACTTGTCAGTACAGATGAAGTACAAGTTATTGATTTAAACCAGGCAAGCTCAATTAGTTATTATACGGTAAGTAGTGGGCGTCTCTTTCATAAAGTGACTACTAATATTGCAAAAAATAATTATCAAACTTCACTTGATAATGGACCGGCACCGGCTTATTTGCAAGAGGGCGGAATATATTATAGTTATGATGGACATTATTTTTATACAAGAGACAGCTTTGGAAGCATGTTAGATGATTATAATAATAGTAATTGAAAACATTCAATCAATGAAACTCAACCATTTTATAATTATTTTCAATATCTACCGTTTCGAAGTAAAACAGATTATTCATCAGATCAGTTGAATAGTATTTTGAACAATAAGATAAATGGAAGAAATTCTGTAATGACCAATAGTGCAGGTTTGTTTTTGAATTATCAAAATCAGTATGGTGTAAATGCTATGCTTGCAATTGGTGTCGCTGCAAATGAAAGCACTTGGGGTACAAGTGATATTGCGGTGACGAAAAATAATTTATTTGGGTTGAATGCGGTCGATACTTCCCCAGGACAGAGTGCGAATACATATGAGAGTGTTGACTCATGTATAAAGACATTTATGGAAACTTATATGTCGAAGAAATATTTAAATCCAGGTGCTAGTCTGTATGCAGGAGGATATTTGGGAAATAAGGCAAGTGGTATTAATGTAAAGTATGCTTCAGACCCATACTGGGGAGAAAAAATGCTAATATTGCATGGATGATTGACAAAACATATTCGAACACAGAATATGCGAAATATACATTGGGAGTGAAGGATACAATTGGTACAGAGCATACTAATCTGAATGTCAGAACACAAGCTACTACGTCTTCAACAAAAATACATACAACAAAAAAGTATTCTAATCAATCATTTATAATTCTAGGAAAGGAAAATGATTTTTACAAAGTTCAAAGTGATGCAGTGTTAACTGATGATCGTTCATCCATCGCAAGCGTTGGAAATTATGATTATGATAAAATGTATGTTTATGTTAGTGCGAATTATGTAGAAGTTGTACTTGAAGGCAAAAATGGAATTGGGAAAAATGAAGAGGTGAAAGTCCCGGATTCTGTGAAGGATGCTGTTGAATATGAAGGATGTGTGCAGGGGTCTGGTTGGAATGATTATGTTCAAAATGGACAAATAGCAGGAACGACAGGGCAAAACTTAGCGTTGAATGCTGTAAAAATCAACATAAAAAATTTGGAACAAGTGGGAATTGAATATAGATCGCACGTAAGTAATGTTGGATGGCAGAATGTGGTCACTGATGGACAGACATCAGGAGATGAAAGTCAATCCAACTGGATTGAGGCAATTCAGGTAAAACTTTCCGGTGATAAAGCATCGGATTATGATATTTATTATCGAAGCCATGTGGCAGAAATGGGTTGGCTTGATTGGGCAAAAAATGGTGAGTTATCTGGTACACAGGGGTATGCTTATGCTGTACAGGCAATACAAATTGTACTTGTACCTAAGGGCAGCAGTGCACCTGGTAAAACGCTTGTTCCATTTAAAACAGGTACTGTAAATCTGCAGTATCAGGCATATATCCAGGATACAGGCTGGCAGGAAGCTGTCAATAACGGTGAAGTGGCTGGGATTACAGGTAAAAATTTAAAAATTGAAGCATTAAATGTGAAATCAAATACTGTAAAATACCGTGTATATGTACAGGATGCCGGTTGGCAGGAATTTAAACAGAATGGGGAGATTTCAGGAACAATTGGAAAAAATCAAAGACTGGAAGCTCTTCAGATAGAACTGACAGATGAGAATAAAGATAATTATGATATCTATTATCGAGTCCATGTACAGGATAAAGGATGGCTTGGATGGGCAAAAAATGGAGAGGCAGCTGGAACGGTCAATTATGATTTGAAAATAGAGGCATATCAAGCTTTGATGGTGCCAAAAGACACTCCAGAGATAAGCGATGGAACGTCAGCTTTTTACCAGGCACCTACAATTATACAATATAGTGCATGTGTACAGGATGTTGGTTGGCAAAATGAAGTAAAAAATGGAGCAACAGCAGGAACAGTTGGAAAAAATAAAAAAGTTCAGGCGCTTAAGATTCGCTTAAGAGGTCAGGAATATACAGGCGACATAAAATATTCTGTGAAAGCAGGTGGAGAGGACTGGCAGAAGGACGTAATATCTAATGAAATAGCAGGAACAGTTGGCGAGAACAAATATTTAGAAGCTGTGAAGGTAGAATTGACGGGTGAAATGAAAGAGCAGTATAATATATATTATAGAGTACACTTGTCAGATATTGGGTGGTTAGACTGGGCTGTAAATGGAAATCTTGCCGGAAATGAAGGATATAATAAAAAAATAGAAGCTATTCAAATTCAATTGGTGAAAAAAAATGGTGCTGCACCGGGAAATACAGATAATCCGTATTTAGTAAAAGTAGCAGACATTGTTTATCAGGCACATGTACAAGATATAGGCTGGCAAAAAGAAGTTGAAAATGGTACTATAGCCGGAACGACCGGAAAAAATAAGCAGTTGGAAGCGGTTAAAATTAAGTTAGATAATCAATCTGTAAGTGGAAGTATTCAATACCGGGCACATGTACAGGATATAGGCTGGCAAGATTATGTGAATGCAGACAAAATCATGGGAACTGTTGGTAAGAGTAAAGCGATTGAAGCAGTCAGTATAAAACTGACAGGTACAATTGCTGAGAGCTATGATGTGTATTATCGTGTCCATGCACAAGATTTCGGATGGCTTGGATGGGCAAAAAATGGTGAAGATGCAGGAAGCCAGGGATATGCAAAACATGTAGAGGCAATCCAAATTCAGTTGGTGAAAAAAGATGGCACGGCACCGGGAAATACAGATAATCATTTTTATAAAAGGTAAAAAATGGAAGGAATTAGAAAGTAATGCTTGAAAATCTGTGGCATACTCCGAAAGAAAAGATAGAACAGAAAAGTGTATTTTGGAATATGATGTCCAGTGGACTTAATTCAGTAGTATCCATGTTTTTATTGTGGATTGTGACTATGATAAACGGTGTCTCAGATGCAGGAATCTTTTCACTTGCTTTTTCAACATCACAGATGATGTTAACGATAGGAAATTATGGGATGAGGAACTATCAGGCTACAGATATACGAAATAAGTATTCTACGGGCGTATATTTATCTTCCCGTATTTTCACTAATGCTATTATGATGAGTGCAGTGGGGATTTTTGTAGTTGCAAAAGGATATTATTTTGAAAAAAGCTGTATCACAATTTTACTTTGTCTATTAAAAGCAACGGATGCGATGGATGATATATATGGTGGGTTTTATCAGAAAAATGGACGTCTGGATGTTGCCGGAAAGATGATGACTATAAGAATTGCTGCATATGTCATTACATTTTGTATATCGTTGGTTATTACACATAATATGATCTTTAGTTGTTGTATTGCAATTGCAACTGCAGGAACAGTGTTGGTGATATTAGTACAATCAACAAAATCGGAATTTGTGTTAGAAAAACCAATCTTTAACTGTAAAAAAATTGGAGAACTCCTAAAAGAATGTCTGCCATTGTGTATCAGTGCATTTTTACTTAATTATATGGGAAATGCTCCTAAATATGCAATTGACACATACATGACATCGAGTGAGCAGGCGTATTATACATATCTTTTTATGCCATGTTTTGTGACAAACCTTTTTGTAGGATTTGCATTGCAGCCACTATTGGTGCGTTTGTCTGAAAATTGGGTAAAGAAACATTATAGTCAATTTATAAAACTGTGTGGTGTTATATTTCTGGCCTCTCTGATTATTGCTACATTTGTAGTTGTTGCAGGAGGATGGCTTGGATGCCCGATTTTATCTCTTGTATTTGGAGTTTCTTTACAGAAATATCGTAAAGATCTAATTATTTTGTTGATAGGAGGTGCATTTTTCGCATTTGCAGTAATTGAGCAGGTGATACTGACGGTAATGAGAAAGCAGGTGTATTTATTACTCGGTTTTGTTCTGGCAAGTGTAACTGCATTTTTTGTTTCAAATCCACTGGTGAAAAAAATGGGACTGATGGGAGCTGGGTGTGCGTACTCTTTATCGGCAACAGTATTATTTGGAGTGTTAGGAACGATGATAGTTATATTTTTTATTAAGGAAAAAGGGGGAAGAAAATGAAAAGAAGGAAAAATATAAAAAGGGTTCTGGCAAGTTTGTTGACATTGCAAATGATTTTGTTTACTGGGTTTGTTGCATATCCTCAACAGGCATATGCAGAAGAGACGGTGAACAATCAAGGAAATGAACAATATTTATCCGAAGACAATTATGAAGGTCCGAAAGAACAGAATGATTCTGGACAGGAAGAAAAAGAAATACAGAAAACAGATGAAAAGCTGGAAGATTCTTTAGAAATACAGCAACAAGAAGAAAAGTCATCAATCACAGAAAGTGATGATATGGAAAATCAACAGACAGCAGAAAGTGCTTTTGAGGAGAGCGAAAGTCAGGATCCCACGTTGACTTATCGTGTGCATGTGAGTAATGTTGGCTGGCAGAGTGAAGTTGAAAATGGTGATGTGGCAGGTACGACTGGAAAGTCACTGGCTGTGGAGGCGTTGCAATTGAATCTGGGAGTGCCAAAGGGCAAGCAGGGAAGTGTAGAATATGCAGCATATGTAAGTGAGCTTGGCTGGCAGAATAAGGTTGAAAATGGCGAAATTGCTGGAACTGTCGGAAGAGCTAAAAGTGTAGAAGCTTTTAAGATGAATCTGACGGGAGAAATTGCAGATGAATATGATATTTATTACCGTGCACATTCTTCAGGATTTGGATGGCTTGGATGGGCTAAGAATGGAGAATATGCGGGAAGTGCCGGTTATGCAAAAGCGGTAGAAGCAGTCGAAATCAGACTGTACAAAAAAGATGTGGCAGAGAAACCACAACAGGATCAGAAGAGTTATATGGCTGAAACAAATCAAGGTAGAGTTATATATCAGGCCAATATGCAGAATGGAGGCTGGTTAGAAAACGTAACAGATGGAAATTTAGCAGGGACTGCTGAGGAAGGCAATAAAATACAGGCGTTGAAAGTAACTGTGGCAGATGATTTGAAATGTTATGGACAGATAAGTGGGTCTGTGGTGTATCAGACGTATGTTGAGAATGCTGGCTGGCAGAATGAAGTGAAAGATGGACAGTTGGCAGGAACGGTCGGTAAGAATAGACAGATAGAGGCAGTGCGAATTAATCTGACAGATCAATTAGCGGAGAAATACGATATTTATTATCGGGTAAATATTGAGGGATGTGGTTGGCTCGACTGGACTGCAAATGGTACAGATGCAGGAAGCGCTGGATTGGATTATGCGGTACGTGGAATCGAAATTAAAATCTGCTCAAAGGATGAAGAACATCCGGAAATTGGTGCGAGAGCTTTTGTTTCAAGTGAAAACTTTGGAAATATTGTATATCAGACTCATGTACAGAATATCGGTTGGCAAAAACAGGTGGCAGATGGAGAAACTGCTGGAACAGTCGGACAGAATCTTGGAATAGAAGGATTCAAAATCTATTATTTGGGTTATGGAGAAGAACCAAAGACAGAAGGTTCAGTTATTTATCAGGCTCATGTTAGTGATGTAGGATGGCAGCCGGAGGTAACAGAGGGGCAACTGGCTGGTACAGTTGGAAAAAACCAGAGAGTTGAGGCGGTCAGAATAAAATTAAGTGGTGCACTGGCAGAAAAATATGATATTTATTACAGAGCTCATGTTGCAAATTATGGATGGTTATCTTGGACAAAGAACGGAGAAATTGCAGGAAGTACAGGATTTGGGTGTGCAATAGAAGGCATTGAAATAAAATTGTATCTTAAAGACAGTACAGAAACTCCAAAAGAGGGAAGAAGTGCATTGACAAAAGAGGATATTCCGGTAATAACAGGACAGGCGCACATATCGGGAGATGGTTGGAAAGATAGTCAAAATACAGAAGAACTACTTGGAACAACAGGACAAAAAAAGGGGATAGAGGCAGTCAAATTAAATGTTGGGACTGTTGGGAACCAGTTTACCGGAGGAATTGAGTATCAGGCTCATGTGCAGGATGTCGGTTGGCAAAATTGGACTAATACAGGAAATATAGCAGGGACAACAGGGCAGTCTAAACATATAGAAGCAATGAGAATACGACTTACCGGAGAAGTGGCACAATATGCAGATGTATATTATCGAATGCATGTTGCTAATTTTGGATGGCTTGGATGGGCTAAAAATGGGCAGGATGCCGGAACCAGTGGGTACGGATATCAGGTAGAGGCAATGCAGATTAAGCTTGTACCTAAAAATACGGCAGCGCCTGGAAGTACAGCAAATGCGTTTAAAAAAGCGCCTCCACGTATTGTAAATGATATGCAGATCAGAGCAAACATGTATAGCAGTTCTACACCATATTTGATTTTAGTGAATAGAAGTACACATAGAGTCGGAATATTCAGAGGATGGCAGGGAAACTGGCAAAGTATTCAGTATTGGTCCTGTTCTGATGGGGCGCCAAGTACGCCAACGGTAGAAGGTGTATTTACAGTAGGAATTAGAGGTTATTATTTTGATTCTGGTGCAGCAAGATGTTATTGGTATACACAGTTCAAAGGTAATTATTTGTTCCATTCTGTACTCTATAATAAAAATGGTACTTTAAGAGATGGAAGATTAGGAATGGCATTGTCTCATGGATGTGTACGTCTTGATATAAATAATGCGAAGTGGATTTATGATAATATTCCATCTGGAACAACGGTTGTTGTATATCATTAGTAACAGAATATAATATGAGTGAACAGAGAATACACAGATTGAAAATTCAATCTGTGTATTCTTTATAACTGAGATTATTGGGAATTGCCTGTTAGTACTTTACGTGTTATAATTACGAAGGTTTATATAAAATAATTAAGTCAGATGAAAGAGTATTTCCTGAAATATTTATTTTGATTGTAAAAATAAGAAAGAGGTAGTTAAATGAAAGTTTTGCTGATTGTACCGGCATATAATGAAGAAGAAAATATTGTGCGGGTATGCAATAATTTGAGAGAAAATTTTTCGCAGTATGATTTTGTTGTAATTAATGATGGTTCATCAGATAATACGTTGAAATTGTGTGAAGATAATCACTTTCCAGTGATTTCCTTACCGGTGAATCTGGGACTTGCTGGCGGATTTCAGACAGGAATGAAATATGCTTATAGAACTGGTTATGATTGTGCTGTTCAGTTTGATGCAGATGGACAGCATTTGCCTGAATATATTGAAGCGCTGATCAAAAAAATAAATGAAGGATATGATATTGTAATTGGTTCTCGGTTTGTAACGGAAAAAAAACCGAAATCTATGCGTATGCTGGGGAGTAATATGATTTCATGGGCAATTCATATGACTACCGGAGTCAGAGTTATGGATCCGACATCTGGAATGCGTATATTTAATCGAAACATGATTAAGGAATTTGCCAGTAACATTAATTATGGACCAGAACCTGATACCATTTCATTTTTGCTTAAACAGGGAGCAAAGATTGGAGAAGTACAGGTGAAAATGGCAGAGAGAATTGCCGGCGAGAGTTATCTGAATTTTACAAAATCAATTTGGTATATGACGAAAATGCTAATTTCAATTATTGTATTGCAGAATTTTAGAAAGCGAAAATACGAGGTTGAGATAATAAATAGTGAGGAGGTCGAAAGATGATTTCTCTTGTATTTAGGATTGCCTTGATTGTTTGTTCTATTTTGACAACAGTTTTTATGATTAAAAAGATAAGAAATTCGAAACTTCAGATAGAACATGCTATTTTTTGGCTCATGTTTGCATTTCTTCTGATTGTAATAAGTTTGTTTCCACAACTTACGATTTGGGGTGCTAAACTGCTTGGAATTTATTCTTCTACCAACTTTATTTTTTTGGTAATTCTCTTTATTGTCATTATAAAATTGTTTATGGCAACAATCGAAATTTCAAATTTGGAATACCGTATTAAAGAATTGTCACAAAAAATAGCTATAGATGAGAAATTTGAAGCAGACAGTAATGATAAAGATCAAAAGGATAGTTAAAAATGAAAAAAGTATGTATTTTTTCAGCACAGTATTTACCTACCGTTGGAGGTGTTGAACGGTATACTTATAATATTGCAAAGCAACTGCAGAAAAAAGGGATAGATGTTACAATTGTTACATCTAGAATTTCAAAACTGAAAGAATTTGAAATCGAAAATGGGATTAAAATATATCGCCTGCCCTGCTATAATCTGATGAATGGAAGGTTTCCGACCGTAAAGTTTAACGGAGAATACCGTAAACTGATGAGAATGTTGAAGAAACAAAAATACGATTTAGTGATTACAAATACTAGATTTTATATTCATTCTCTTGTAGGAGTAACATTCGGGAGAAAGTATGCAAAACGCAATATTGTTATTGAACATGGTACGTCACATATGTCTGTACATAATGCGATACTGGATAAAATGGAGCGGATTTTTGAACATGGAATTACCTGGCTTGTAAAAAGGCAGTGCAATGAGTTCTATGGTGTATCACAGGCTTGTTTGGAGTGGCTTGGACATTTCCATATTAATGGTATTTCTACATTGTATAATGCCGTTGATATGGATGATATCAATAATTTGCTGAATCGGAAAGATGACATGAGAGACAAATATAGTATTCCCGAAAATGCTATTGTAATAGCATATACAGGCAGGTTGATTGAAGAAAAAGGGGTGCTGCAGTTACAGTCTGCTTTTCAAAATATTCAGAAGTGTTTTCCGAATAGTTATTTAATTATGGCGGGAGACGGAGTTTTATATCAGAGATTAAAGGAAAGTAATACAAAAAATATGATACTTATGGGGCGGGTTACTTTTGAAGAGGTTGTAAGTTTGCTAAAAGTATCTGATATTTTTTGCTTGCCATCTGTATCAGAAGGAATGCCTACTTCTGTAATGGAGGCTATTGCTTGCCATAACTTTGTTATAACAACTGAGCGAGGTGGTGCAAAAGAAATTATAGTAGACGATTCTTATGGAATTATTTTAGAAAATAACAAAAAAGATCTGGTTGAGAAGGCGTTACTTCGTTCAATGGAAAATAGGAAATATCGAATATCTGCAACTGAAAAAAGTTATGAACGTTTGATAAAAGGTTTTACGTGGGAAAAAGTTGCAGATAAAATAGAACATGAATTTTTATAAAAAGTAGTAGTATTGCATCCATCTAGTTTTTAAAGTATCGTTGGATATAGCTTTG
>ERZ773183.3082-NODE-3082-length-10042-cov-2.089917_pt1 | contig 10042 bp, 8 predicted proteins | sample MGYA00580532_ERZ773183 | MGnify/ENA primary metagenome ERZ773183 (study PRJEB29015, sample SAMEA2737791) | human gut metagenome | biome: human gut; feature: human-associated habitat; material: faeces | place: China | collected 2012 ... | reverse complement strand
GGCGTGCATCTCCGCCTGGCGCTCCTTCGGCATGCCCGCGAGAGCGCGCACCGCCTCGGCGCTGAGGTTGCCGCGGTCGGCCTCGGCGGCCCACTCGGGCGAGAGGTCCTCGGCGATCCGGCGGGCCAGCCTCTCCTCGCGCGCGATGGTCTTGCCGGAGACCTTGCGGCCCGTCTGCCGCTCGATGATGGCGGCCTTCACGTCGTCGACGCGCATGCCGGAAAGCGACGGGTCCTCGGAGCGCAGGCGCACGGCGTCGCCCCTGAGCGCCTCGGTCGCGGCGGCGCGCTCGGTCACGGTGAGCGCGCGGGTGAAGTAGTTCGCGGCGTGGAGCAGCGTCACCGCCCGCTCGTCGTCGATGCCCTCGATCACGCGGCAGGGCATCCTCTCGTAGGCGGGGTCGTCCTTGGCGAGCAGCGCGTAGGCGGCCTTGCGGCGGTGCCCGGAGACCATCTGCCACGAGCCGTCTCCGACCTTGCGCACGAGCGGCAGGTCGGTGAGGCCGTCCTGGCGTATCGACTCGGCGAGCTCGGCTATGCCGGCCGGGTCCATGGAGTACGCGGCGTTCGCCGGGTGGTCGGCGATGTCGGCCACCGCGATCTCGGACACCGGGTAGCGCCCGCGGGTGCGCGACGCGCCGTCGAGGAGCCCCGTGATGGTGAATCCCGCGGCCACCTGGCTAGGCGAGCTCACGGTACACCTCGTCGGCGAGGGCCTCGTAGTCGCGCGCGGGGCGGCTCCCCGGCTCGAAGGCCGCCACCGGCTTCCACTGCCAGCTGCCCTCGCAGACCTTGCTGCTCGCGTGTATGACCGTCTCGAACTGCTCGTCCGGGAAGAAACCGTCGAGCACGGCCGCGCCCGTGGCCTCGGCGTTGGTCATGCGGCCGGGCACGCAGGTGCGCAGTATCTTCCATCTGGGCGTGGGCATGCGCAGGGCGTCCGCGATCGAGCGCGTCGCCTCCACGGTGAGCGCCGTGCCGCGCATCACGGTGGAGTCGAGCTTCACGGGGATGACGACCATGCCGCCCTCCGCGGCGGCGAGGTAGGCGTTGAAGGCGAGCCTGCGCATCACGGGGCTGCAGTCGATGAGGCAGACGTCGTAGGAGCCCGAGGCGTCGTCGAGCGCGAACTTGAGGCGCTGCTCGCGCAGGAGCATCTCGTTCTGGTCGACGAGGTCGATGGTCGAGGCCACCACGTCGAGGTTCTCCGCCGCCGCGTAGGCGACCTCTTCCACGGGCGCGCCGCCGTAGAGCAGCTTGACAGAGGTGCGCCGCTCGGAGGCGGCCCGGTCGTAGAGGCCGAAGAAGTCGGTGGCGGACGCCTGCGGGTCGAGGTCGACGAGCAGGGTCCGAAGGCCCCGGGCGGCGAAGATGGCCGCCAGGTTCACGGCGGTCGTCGTCTTGCCGACGCCGCCCTTGTAGTTGGAAATGGCTATCGTGCGCATGGGTCGCGTCCTCTCTAGCGTGGGGCGCGCCTCGCCGCATCCGGTCCGGCGCGCCCCGAGTCTCGGAGCGTCGGGACAATACCGTACGGATTTGTCCGACAAGCGGAGTGTACCACGAAAACGTACGAATATGTACGCTTTCGTGGTACACGGGCACGGTTTCGGGGGAAAGCCCGGCCCCGGGAGCCCAGGACCGGGCGCGCCGCCTAGGAGAGCGGCTCCATCTCGCCGAAGCAGTTGACGTGGTGGCGCAGGAGCGCTCGGTTCTCCTTGACGACCATCATCGCCACCTCGTCGAAGCGGACCGGGGTGTCGGCGTAGTCGTCGCCGTTGCCGGCGAGCCACGTCGCCGCCAGCGCCTCGCGCAGCCCGCGCGCCCTGTGGGCCTCGGGGAAGCCGTCCGTCCCGATTCGGACCGTTGCGTCGACGAAGACCAGGGTCCCGTCCTCGTCCACCGCCACGAGGTCGATCCCGCCGATGCCCTCGGGGCCCTGCCAGGCCTCGTCGACGATCTCGTAGCCCTTGCGCTCGAGGAAGGCCTTGACCGCGCCCATCGCCTTTTCCTTCATGTCGTTCATGTCTTGCTCCTTAGACTCTTAAGGCCCGCCCCTGTGGCGTGCCTTGCGTCGCGTGAGTCGCGTGCAGTGCGGGCGTGCCGGCAAGGGAGGAAGCGAAGTCGGACGTGGTTATAGGAATCTCCCGACGTCAGTTTTTCGCGTTGTTCGCGCGCGCAGCGCATGGGGCGAAGAACCCGAAAAAGTGTCGCGGCCCTTGCGGGCCGCCTGCCGGCGTGCGACCCTGCGCGTCCAAGGAGCGCCGGGGCGGGTTTCGGGTCGGAGGGGCGGAGGCGCGCGGCATGGAATCGGGCATGGGCGCCAAGGCCCTACGGGCATGGGACGCGGCCCGTCGGCGGTTGCTGGACTCCCGCGGGGATTGGCGACGACGTCGCTGCGGGGACGGGGGCGAGTTCCCGAGTCGCGGCGCTTCGATCCGAAACGGGACGGCATTTCCCGCGCCGCTTGCGGCCGATATGCGCACGGGACAACTGGCGGCGAGGCGGCTCTCCATGCGGAACGGCTACGGTGCTGCGCAATACGTCCGTTGAGAGAAAGAGGTAAGGCGATGCTGGGATACGAAGAGAAGTTGGAGCGCATCGAGCTCATTGATGTTGTGTGCGATGCCGGGAGGCTGGCGAGGGGTCTGGACCAGCTGCTCGAGTCCATGGCGCACGCCGACCAGCTGGACCCGCTCGACGTCGAGGGCATAGTGGCCCTGAGGTCGATAAGCGAGAGATGCGCCGAGCGCATCGGCGAGGCCGCGCGCATCCTGGAGGCGCAGAACGAGGTTCTCTACGCCGAGGAGCGGGCAACGACCAGGGTCAAGGCGCTAGGCGCTCTTCGGCTGTAAATACCCCGTAGAAACGATATTCATCAAGCGGTTCGCGCCTCTCTTGTTTTTCGTCCTTCTGGAAACACGGCGGTGCACTATGGCGTACAATTACAATATATTGCACATTGCAAACATTAGGATGGACGATATGGGCTACGCCGATATGATCCGCAATGACGCGAATTCCACCGACATAAGGGAGTATCTGGTGAGTGGCGACCAGACCGCCATCACCATCAGGATTCCCGACACGCTGCGAGATGCTGCTAAAGAGGCGGCCGCGTTAAAGGGCACGAGCCTGAGCGCCTACGTCCGCGAAAGCCTCATCAAGGAGCTCACGAATGGCAGATAGCGAGCAGAAGTACAGCCTCTCTTTCACGAGCATCGGCGCCCGCAGGTCCGAGACCGTGGAGGTGGCCAGGGCCTACGTCGACTGCCTTGATTGGACCGAGGTCAGGCGGCGCATCGTCGAGGACAACATCATCAGCCTCAACAAGGAGAGCACGCGCAAGCGCGTGGGCAGCGAGCTCGTTAAACGCCTCAGGATGCTCGACACGGACGAGATGGCATTCTTAGCCGACGCCGTCGACGACGACCAGCTCGCCATGATTTGGGTCGTCATCTGCCGCACCTATCCCGTCCTGCGCGCGTTCTCGACCAACGTCGTCGCCGCGCGCTTCTCCAAGATGGTGCCCGACGTGCCGCGAACGGCGTGGACGGCATTCGTCGACGAGGAGTCGATGGACCACCCCGAGCTTGCACGCCTTACCGACAAGTCGCGCAAGCAGCTCGAGATCAGGGCTTTTGGGATGCTCCGCGAATGCCGCCTCCTCGACGACGCCTACAACATAACCCCGCTCTATCCCTCGCCCCGCTTTGCGACGCTCGTTCGCGGGCGCGCACCGTGGGACATCGAGCTATTCCCGAAGGCAGGTGTCCTATTGTGACCCGGAAGTTCGAGCATATCGGAGCGCCTGAAGCGCGCTCCTTCATTGTGGAGCGCCTCTCCGATGACGCACTGCTCGGCCGCAAGGGCTTCACCATGCGGCAATCGACCTACGTCCTGCCGTATCCGCCGTCCCAGAGGTCCTATGCTCGGGACCTCGTGGCGGCCGTCTGCGCCGACGACCTGCCCAACAGGGGCGTTCGCGCCGCACAGGTGAACCTCTACGACATCGTCCTCGACTACCTTGATTCGCAGGGCATGTGGGAACCCCTTTGCGAGGCAGAGCAAGCCGCCACGCGAGATGAGCTGATCATGATGCTGCAAGACACCATCAGCGTCACAAGCGTCATCAAGCCCGCCGTCGAGAGGCTCATCGGCGAGGCGGGGTGCGACATCGCATTCATCACGGGCGTCGGGGAGACGTTCCCCTACGTACGCACCCACACGCTGCTGGGCGAGATTGATACCGATACACCGATCGTGCTGGTGTTTCCCGGCGAATACCGCCAGAACGCCGACGGATCGACCTCTCTTGACATACTGAACATCCCCTCTGACGCGAACGGCGGCTACTACCGCGCGACGAGCGTGTTCGACCTTTAGGAGGCAATCCCATGAGATACGAGGACATGTACGAAAAGCCGATCGACAGGCCAATCGACGCGGTCGTGAAGGCCTCCAGCGTCGAGCACCTCGCCAACGAGCTTGACGAGTATGTCATCACCCCCGAACTTGCGGGGCATCTCGGCCGCTTCTTCGACGAGTACAACGACCCCGACGCCACCGGCAACGGAGCGTGGATCGCGGGCTTCTTCGGCAGCGGCAAGTCTCACTTGTTGAAGATCCTCGCCGTGATCCTGGAGGACCAGGAGGTCGCTGGCAAACGGGCCATCGACTACATCCTGCCCAAGCTTGAGGACGACCCCGCGCTGCGGGGCGCCATGGAAGTGGCCCACACCCGCCATCCGAGCGAGTCGATCCTCTTCAACATCGACATCATCGCGCCCAACCAGGGCCGCACCGAGGCGGGAGGTCTCCTTGCCGCCTTCATCAAGGTATTCAACCGCCATTGCGGCTACTTTGACGGCGACCAGCAGCATATCGCCAAAATGGAATATGACCTCGATCGAGAGGGACTGCTGGACGCATTCAAGGCGAGGATCGAGGCGGCAACCGAAAAACCGTGGGAGGACGTCCGCAAGGCGGCGCTCCTTTACGGCACCAAGATCACCGCGGCTTTCGACGAGGTGTGCGGAAACGAGCCCGGAACCAACGGCAACGTCGTAAGCTACTACCAGCAGACCTACAAGCCCGACATCCACGCCTTCGCGCTGCGCGTAAAAGAATACATCGACGCGCACGGACCCGGGTTCCGCTTGAACTTCTTCGTCGACGAGGCCGGCCAGTACATCGCCAAGGATGCAAACCTGATGACCAATCTGCAATCCGTTGCAGAGGAACTCGCCACCGTGTGCGACGGCGCTTCATGGGTGGTTGTCACCAGCCAGGAGAACATGGAGGACACCATCGGCCAGATGACCGACAGGTCCGCCAACGACTTCTCCAAGATTCAGGCGCGGTTCAAGGTCAAGATGCAGCTCACGTCCAAGGACGCCAAAGAGGTCATCAAGCAGCGTCTTCTGGCCAAGAGCAACAACGCCCTTCCCGCTCTGGGCGCAATGTACGACAGGTACAAGGACGACTTCCCGGTGCTCTTCGACTTCGCCGACGGCTCGAAGCGCTACGTGAACTACAGGGACGAGGACGATTTCGCGGACACGTACCCCTTCGTGCCCTACCAGTTCGAGCTCTTCATCTCCGCCATGCGCGGGCTTTCCGACTACAATGCCTTCACCGGCAGGCACCACTCGACGGGCGCCCGCTCGATGCTCGGAGTGTTCCAGGAGGTCGGCGTCGAGCTCAACCGAGGAGACGGCTCGACGGAGGGTCAGGACCTGGCGACGTTCGACTCGATGTTCGAAGGGCTTCGCAACTCGCTGAAGAGCGAGGTCTACGGCGCCATCAGCACCGCAGAGACGAACCTTGTGAACATGCCTATGGCCATCCGCGTTCTGAAGGCGCTCCTGCTAGTGAAGTACTGCAAGGACTTCAGGGCGACGTCGGGCAACCTTCGCGTGCTGCTGTACGGGTCCTTCAAGCAGAACACGGCGACGCTCGAGCAGGAGATCAAGGACGCGCTGGCCGAACTCGAACGCCAGCTCTACATCCGGCGAAACCCCAACTCCAACGTCTACGAGTATCTCACCGACGATGAGAAGGACATAGAGAAGGAGATACGCAACACGGAGATCCAGACCTCGGACGTGCGCGACAAGATCGGCGAGGCGTTCAAAGACATCGTAGGCGCTTCGCGCGCAGCATACGAGAACGGCGCTTTCTCCCACGTTTTTCCCTACAACCTCAAGGTGAACGGCGACGCCATCGGGCGCGGGGGCAACGACCTGACCCTCGACATCGTGACCGACGTCCCCTCCGGCATCGCCGACATCCCCGCCTCGGGTCCTAAGACGCTCACCGTCGCGCTGCACGATCCCAACGCGTTCCTCAACGACGTCGCCATGTTCGTGAAGACCAACAAATACGTGAACCAGGCGAGCGGCACGGGCGAGGTTCGCGGAACGATCATCTCCGACAAGAGGGCGATGCTCAACGGGCAGTCGCGCAAGCTCCGCTCCGACCTGGAAGGATTGATCGGGGAAGCCCGGTTCTACGTCTCCGGGGTCGACGTCACCGAATCCGTAAGCGGCACGGGAAAGACTGCAATCGAGTGCGCCATGGGCGAGCTCGTGCGGCGCAGCTACACGGGCTTGCAGCAGATCGCGCAGAACTACAGCGACAGCGACGTCTACAACAGCTGCCTGCCCGCCCAGGCGGTCATCGATCTTCCCCTGCCCGAGTACGCCCAGACCGTTCTCAGCTGGATCGGACTTATGGGCTCGGGCTGTTCCGTCACCGTCGGCGGTGAAGGCATGGCGAGCCTGGCGGCGCATTTCACGAAGGACGAGTACGGGTGGCCCGACGTCGCCGTTCGCAACGCTGTGGCGACGCTCTACGCCGCCGGCCGCATCGAAGTCCGCAAGGCCGGAGCGCTGCTTGAGGGCTCCTCCCTCGCGCAGGCGCTCAAGACCGGCCGCGACATGGAAAAGCTCGTCGTCTCCAAGGTCGAGGCCGTGCCTCCCGAGCGGCTCGCTAAAATCAAGAGCGCATACAGGAATCTCGTGGGCACCAACCCCGTCGGCGGGGACGCCAAGACCATCGCCGGCGAGCTGGCATCCCAACTCGAGCAGGAGGTCCCGACGTTCCGCGACGCCCAGGGACGTGCCTCGGCCTATCCCTTCGCCGCGGAGTTCGCCGAAAAAGTCGGAAAGCTCGACCACGCGCGCGGCGCCGTGAGCGGCGACTGGAAATGGATCGTCAACCAGTTCCCCGAGAGCGCGGACGGCCTCACCGAGGCAAAGGCAGATCTCTCAAGGATGAAGCAGTTCATCGAAGGCTCGCAGCTCGCTGCCAAGTGGAACGAGGTCAGGGAGTTCGGCGAGAGCGGCCTTTCCGAGATGCGCGACCTCGACATCGACGTCCCCGCCGAACTCGAGGGTGCGCTTGCGGTCGCGGGCGACCCCGAATGCTACAAGTCCCGCGAGATCCCCCGCGCGGCAGGCGCCGTCAGGCGCGCAAAGGACGAGATCGACCGCGCAAGGGAGAGCCTGCGCGCCGGCATCGCCGGCGAGCTCGACGAATACCGCGCCTCGTTCGAGAGCACATGCGACCTCAACGCTCTGCCAGAGAAGAGCCGACGCATGTTCGCCGAGCTCTTCGAGCGGGCTGCGGACAAGCTGTCGGCGGAACGGTCGCCGCTGCGCATCCGGACCTTCCTCGAATCGTTCAAGAGGGACAACGCCGATAGTCGCACTCCTGAACCCGCCCGAGCCCGAGCCCCCATCCGAGCCAGATGCCGCGGAGACCGATGAGACGGGCGGCGGCCCACGGCCCGAGCCCGCGCGGCCGCGGGCACCCAGGACCTGCGAGCTGAGCTCGCTCCGCGTGGGCGCCTACAGCAGGCCGACCATTAAGAGCAGGCAGGATGTCGACGACTACCTCGAGGCGCTGCGCGCCGAGCTCGAGGCGAAGGTCGACGACGGAATCATCGTTACGAGGTAGGACAGTGGACATCGACACACATGAAATAGAGGACAGGATCAAGGGACAGTTCGACCTCGGCCACGCGACGCTGTTCTGGGAAGACGAGCCCGGCGAGTACGCCGAGATCGTCGATGCCCTCGATCTGGGCAGCGGCGCGATCGTTGACGTGACCGGTGCGGAGCTTTCCAGCAAACGGACGATCCTTCGCGAACGGCCGGCCCGCAGCCTCGTAATCTATCGTTCCGGCCCCAAGCCCCGCCCACAGGATGACTTCCTCTACGACGTGAAGCTCGCCGCGACACCCTTCACGTGCAAGATGGAGGGGATCTGGGCAAGCGAGTGCGGCGTCCCCATGCCTCTCGCTGCCGTGCTTAGCGAGCACGGCAGCTTCTTCAACTCGAAGGAACGCCGCGGCGCCCTCGCCGCGACCCCGCTTCCCAAAGGCGACGAACGCGCCTTGCAGCTGGCGATGCTCGCGGCGTGCGCGGGGTCGAGGGCCGAGGCCCCGCGCGACGCCGTGCGCGACGTGGTGAAGAGGCTCCTCGTGGATCTCGGCCGCGGGCAGGGCAAGACCCTGCGCACTATCCGCGAATGCGGGCTCGCAGCGACGCTCTGGTCCGAGGTTCTCGAGGTCTTGGGTTACGCCGCGCCCGCCGGCGAGGACCCGACCCCCGAGGACCTGGCTCTCAGGATGCTCAAGGCCCGTTGCGCGAACCTCGCACACGACGGTGCGCCCCTCAAGGCGGACGCCTCGAGGATACTCGCCGATCTTGCCGCGAACAGCCGCACCCGCGATTCGTACGACGCGCTGGCACGCGAGTTCTCCGATGCCGTCAGCTCGTCGGTGCCGGCCGACGAGCGCACCATGGAGGCCGTCGGCGCAAACGACGCCATCCCCGTCTTCGATGACTGGATCGTCGCCGACATGCTCGGCCGCGCCCTCGACGGCACGTTGCGCGCAGCGGACGCCCGCGCAGAGCTGAACTCGCGCCTGCACACCCACTGGTTCGAGGACTATGCCTGCCAGTACGAGGCCTTGGCCGCCGGAGCGGCGGCGCTCGAGGGAACCGAAGCCTACAAGGACGCCTGCACCGCCATGACGACGGGGAGGGACATCTTCGAGGCGTACCGCGCCGACTGGCACCGCATCGACGGGGAGTACCGCCGATTCGTCGGCGCCATGCGCAAGGCGCCCGCAGGCTTCAAGAGGAGGGCCGGCGAGCTCGTGTCGCAGGTTGACGACGCGTATGGCAAGTTTCTCGTCGACCTCACCGACCGATGGCAGCTGCACCTCATGGACGCAGGCACCTACCCGCCCGCGGACATCCCCTCGCAGGCGGATTTCTTCTACGAGAAGGTGGAGAAGGAGTTCCCGAGCGCAGAGGACGGCAAGCGACTCGGAGTCATCGTCTCCGACGCGATGCGCTACGAGGTCGGCGCCGATCTGGCGGCGCGGGTCGCCAGCGGAGCCCTGTCCTTGGGCCGGGCCCGCGTGGGCGCGGACTGCGAGGCCATGGCCTGCATGCTGCCCAGCTACACCCAGCTGGGCATGGCCGCGCTGCTCCCGCGGGGGCCCATGACGGTCGACCCCGCGACTGAAAACGTGCTGAAGGGCGGCGACGCCACAGACGGGCTCGCCAACCGCCAGAAAGTGGTGGAGGCGGCGATGCCGGGGGCGGTGCTCCTCCAGGCATCGAAGGTGTTAGAGGGCGGGCTTCCGCCTGTCGAGGGCGCTCCGCTCGTAATGGTCTACCACAACGCGATTGACAAGCGCGGCGACTCCCGCGACACCGAGGGCGAGGTCTTCGCCGCCTGCGAGGACGCCATCTCCCAGGTGGCGAAGATGGCCGGCGAGCTCTTGCGCGCCGGGTGCGGCAAGGTGATCGTGACCGCCGACCACGGCTTCCTCTACCAGGACAGGGAGGTGGAGGAGTTCAACTACGCCGCAGTCGACGGGCTCTCGGACCTCGCCCATGCCCCCGGTCAGGGCGTCAGCCACGGCAGGAGGTACGCCATGGGCACGACCCTGCCGAAGAGCGACATCCTCATCGAGTACTCCTCGGCGGAGCTCTCGCTCGACGGTGCGGGCAGGTTCGCCTTTC
>ERZ773183.3074-NODE-3074-length-10086-cov-3.496162_pt1 | contig 10086 bp, 7 predicted proteins | sample MGYA00580532_ERZ773183 | MGnify/ENA primary metagenome ERZ773183 (study PRJEB29015, sample SAMEA2737791) | human gut metagenome | biome: human gut; feature: human-associated habitat; material: faeces | place: China | collected 2012 ... | reverse complement strand
CTGGTAGAATGATTAAATATTTATATACTATTGATAATAAATAAAATAAATATAAATTTATTCATTCTTGCCTCTATTTAAGTTTAATAGAATTTAATATATTCAAATGCGGCTCCGGGTACAGGAAAAATCGCTTAATTTGTTGGTTATGACAAGTTAAGCGATTTTTTGATTGTTCCCGCATGTGAAAATATGCTCTTGGGGGGGTTATCTTTTGTGAGGAGGCTGGAATATATCCAATGATTCGTCATAGATCGGGCTGTCGATCCCGAGGAATGACAGGACGCTGTGAAAGACATGATACTGCCCGACCTTTTTCTCCGGATCTATTTCCAGCGCTTCATCCGATGTCCACACGATGAACGGAATCTCGATCTGTTCCTTCGGCGCGACAAGTATGGGCACGCCGTGCATATACAGATTCCCCTCGCCGAGGGACTCTCCGTGGTCGGATACGAAGATCACGCAACTGCGCCTTTGGGGAATCCCGCGAAGAATTTCTATTACGGAATGAATGAGATAATCCGTGTAGACGATGGTGTTGTCGTAGGCATTCATCAGCTCCTTCGGATCCGCTTTGGACATCTCCACCGTAGTGCATACGGGACTGAACACCTCGAACTCCGGCGGGTATTTCTTATAGTACGTGGGGCCGTGGCTCGTGCTGGTATGGAGTACGACGAGCATCTTGTCCTTGCTGCCGGAGAGTATCTCTTCGCGGAGGCCTGCGAGCAGAATGCCGTCGTACCTGTCGTCGGCTTCGGGATTCCGCTCCTTGAGCTCTTTCGGCTTGTAGTATTTGTCGATGTGTACGGGAGGCTCTCCCCAATTGTTGCTGCGCCATACCACATCCACGCCGCTGCGGTTGAGATAGTTCGGAAGGATTTCGTAAAGTTTGTTGGACGGCTTATGGTCGAGAATGGCCTTCACGCCTGCCGTGGTGTAGGTCGCGGCCGCATCTGCAATCAGTGCGGTCACGCTGTCTTTCTCCAGAAGCGGATTGGTCGGCTTGCCGTATCCGTATAAAGAGAAATTCTCCCTTCTGGCGGATTCTCCTATTATCAGCACGCATACATCCTTGCTGTCGGAAACGATCTTCGCGTCGGGCAGGGGAATCTCTTTCCGGTTCTGCTTCTTTACGGAATTATAGTAGCGTACGGAATTGACCGTATACGACCACGGCATGACCAGGCTGCCGAGCTTGGGCGCGTTGCGGTCGATCCACGGCCAGTTCTGCATATTGACCAGCGCGATGGCCAAAGAAACCGCCAATGCGATGCCCGTGCGGGCGAAAAAACGCTTCCAGCTTCCGTAGTCGAACCGCCTTGCAAAAATGTAGATGCATGGAACCACCCCCAGGAAGAGGAGATACCATACGGCAGACCATGAAAAGAATCCGGAAGCCTCCGAATACCGGGTGTTGAATACGTTCCCCATCATCTTGTCCGTGATGAGCACCTGGTATGTGTTTATGAAATAGAGGCTTATGGCATTGCCTATGAATGTGAAGGCAAGGATGCACTTTCCGACGAAGCGTCCGAGAAAGAGCACGAGGTAATAGACGAGAAAATTGAGCGCGAACATCAGCACGCCCAGCCCTCCGGTGATCAATACGCCGTTGAAGCCCCCTTCGATGTTGCCGAGCACCAGCCGGAAGAACGGCCAGTGGAACGCCACGAGCGTAAACAGGCTGAGTACCGAAGATATGCGGGTGAGGTCGGTCTTTTCGTTCAGAAATTTTACCATTTGATAACTGTTTTATAAAATGTAAGGATCACTCCCGCGCACAGGACAAGAAGCGTAAAGTTGAAAAGAATCGTCAACGGGATGTTTACCGTATGCGCCGGAGCCATATAGGGAGTTTGTGCCACGGAAGCGTCGTATCGTGCGAACGGATTGGTGTAGATCACCTCTCCGTCGGGAAAGTAGGCCGTAATACGTGCGTAGGGGTCATTGTCCCTCATGGTATAGCTGGCCGCGGACGAGTTCCGGGCCAGCGACAGAGTGGTGTGATCCTGCCCTGTCACCTTGATACTGTCCGCCTGGCGCGACAAGGCGATGTAGATCGTTTCGCCGTCGAGTCCGATCTTCTCGACCGACGGCAGATTCCTGTTTCTGGCGTATTTCACCTCCCAGTCCCCATGTCCGTAGTCGGGAATGCGCATCGCATAATAGCACCCTCCGAGAAGCGTTTCCTTTATGTCTTCATACCTCGCCGACGGACAATGCAGGAAATTGCACCTCACGGCAATGCGGCTGGATTTGTCGGGGTAATGTAGGTCGTCGTTGGCCAGCCCGAAACTGTAATGCCCGGCGCTGAGGGCCCAGTCCCAGTACTCGTTTTCGGTGCTCTTTCCGCTGTCGAGTTCCATGATCCTGTAACCGCCGAGTTTTTGCATGTGGCTTTTCGACGTGCCCGTCGTTCTCAAGGGGTGATTCATCTGGATGAAATCGGACTCCTTTCCGAGCAGGTCTAACTGGAATTGTTTTTGGGAAGCGAAAAGCGGGATCAAATGATCGAAGCGGTTGACTTCGTCGCAACCGAATACCAGCTTATGGTATTTGAATAGGTTGATACCGTGTTCGTAGACATTGACCTGCAACAGGGAATCGTACGGATGTAGGGTCAATTCATTGTGATTCGAGAATGTTACGATGTCATATCCGAATTTCCGGTAGGCTTCATCGGTTTCGGCCGGCCAATATTCGCACTCGTTCAGGATGCCCTTTACGCGCGTATGCGTATGAAAATTGGCTCGTTTCCAGCATATGTCGGATTCCCCCCCCCAGTATGGGTTAAAAATGTCGGGGCCGCTGAAGGGTTTAGCCTCACTGAAATCATATACAGGGCTTACGCTTGTCACAAAGATTGCCAGCAAGGCGATCAGTATGAGCGAGACGATGGTTTTGCCTAATGCGACCAATATCTTTCGCAGCATGTAAATCAAAGTTCGTTCATTTGGATGCAATGCGTTTCCCATAAATTAATGGCTGAAGATAATTGCTGCAAAGTTAACAAAAATGCGGCAAGAGCAAAAGGGAAAATAGATGTGTAGAAACGACTGAATTCGGATTTGGTACATTAAAGTAATATTGGGGATGTTTTTGCGGGTGGAAGCGCAAGCCGGAATGGGATCCTTTCCGGCGCTTTCTGGCTGCGGTTGGTGAAAATAATCCGCGATTTCGGGCGGTTTCTCGGAAAGAAGCGTTATCTTTGCCGCAGGTTTGGTGCTCTCCTTCCCGGGCGTGGAAGAAGAGTGAAAAGGGAATCGGGTGCAAATCCCGGACAGTCCCGCTGCTGTGAAACTCCGTGAAGGCTCCGAACATCTCGCCACTGGCCCGCAAGGACCGGGAAGGCTTCGGAACAGGAGCAAGTCAGAAGACCTGCCAGGCCGATTCGACGTCAGGAAGCCCCGGGGGATGGGTATTTGACATCGGGTTATGTAATGCTTATTGTTTTATGTCGGACTTTGCCGCCGGGTGCTGCGCCTTTCGGCAGGCGGGATTTTTCCCGGACGGAAGCCGACCGGATGAGGATTGGATATGGAATTAATCGAACGATTGTTATTTGGCTCCGAGTCGCTTTGGGGCGGAGGTGTGGCCCACTCGGTGCTGATTCTGGCGCTGGTCGTGGCGTTGGGTGTCATGCTGGGCAAACTCAAGGTCGCCGGCGTGTCGCTGGGCGTGACGGGCATTCTGTTCGTCGGCATCGGCTTCAGCTATTTCGGCATGAACGTCGACGAACACCTGATGCACTTTCTCAAGGAGTTCGGACTGATTCTTTTCGTCTATTCGATCGGCTTGCAGGTCGGGCCCGGATTTTTCTCCTCGTTCCGCAAGGGCGGCGTCACGCTCAACAAACTGGCGGTGCTGGTGGTGGCGCTGGGTGTCGCCACGACGGTGGCGCTCTATTACATCACGGGCTTGTCCATGACGACGATGGTCGGCGTGATGTCGGGCGCCGTGACCAACACGCCCGGACTGGGCGCCGCACAGCAGGCTTTCAGCGACATGCACGCCGGAGCCGATGCCCCGGACATCGCCACGGGTTACGCCGTGGCCTACCCGCTGGGCGTCGTGGGAGCCATCCTCACGCTGATCGGGCTTCGCTACCTGCTGCGCATCGACGTGAAACGCGAAGAGGCCGCCGCCGGGCAGGATTCGGACGCGCAGAAAGACCTGACGACCCGGCGTCTTTCCGTCGAGATCGTCAATGCCGCCGTCAACGGCAAGACCGTCGCCGAGATCCGGGACCTTGCGCTGCGGGATTTCGTCATTTCGCGCATCAGCCGCGGCGGCGGAAGCCCCGAACTGGCTGACGCTTCGACGGCGCTTCATTGCGGCGACCGCATCCTGCTGATCGCCGCGCCCCGGGATGTCGAGGCGCTGGTGGCCCTGCTCGGGCGGGAGGTCGACGCCGAGCCGATGGTCCATGACAAGGCGATGATTTCGCGGCGCATCCTGATCACCAAGCCCGAGCTGAACGGCAAGACCCTCTCCGAACTGCGGGTCCGTTCCACGTGCGGCGTCACGATCACGCGCATCAACCGTTCGGGCATCGACCTGGTGGCCTCCGGAAACCTGCAATTGCAGATCGGCGACCGGGTGACGGTCGTGGGGCCCGAACTGTCGGTGGCCCATGCCGAGCGGCTTTTCGGCAACTCGCTCAAGCGGCTCAACCACCCCAACCTGATCCCCATTTTCACCGGCATCGCGCTGGGCGTTCTGCTGGGCAGCATTTCGTTCTGGATTCCGGGCATCCCGCAGCCCGTGAAACTGGGTCTTGCCGGAGGTCCGCTGATCGTGGCCATCCTGATCGGCCGCTACGGGCCGCACTACAAACTGGTCACCTATACGACGATGTCGGCCAACCTGATGCTGCGCGAGGTGGGCATCTCGCTCTTCCTGGCGGGCGTGGGATTGGGCGCGGGCGAGGAGTTCGTGCCGACGCTCGCGGCGGGCGGATATGTCTGGATCGCCTACGGAGCCGTGATCACCGTCGTGCCGCTCCTGCTGGCGGGCATTTTCGGACGCTTCTACTACAAACTCAACTATTATACGCTGATCGGCGTTCTTTCGGGGGCCTCGACCAACCCGCCTGCGCTGGCCTATTCGGCCGAACAGACCTCGTCCGACGCTCCGTCGGTCGGTTACGCGACGGTCTACCCGCTGTCGATGTTTCTGCGGGTGCTGGCGGCACAGCTTTTGATACTAATATTCGGTTAAACCGGAAAAGGAGCGGCAAGGAAACGGACACGTTGCCGCCATAACGGGTCGGACGCGATCAGCAAGCCGGCCGCGCCTTTTTCCAAAGACGAACGCTTATGAATATCGTGCTGTATGGAGTCCCGGCGAAGACCGCCGGCCGGATCGCAGGCCAGTACGGCCTGAAGGAGATCAACTCACCCGACAAGTTCGACGCCTCGGGAACGATGGTGCTCGTTCCGCCGATAAGCACTCCGCGCTACCTGCTGGCGTTCTACAACGCCATGCTGCGCCACGAGGACGATGTCGATGCGGTCATCATCTGCGGCATCGAGTCCTGCGAGGCCGCCTCGACGGTGCAGTACTGCACGCCTCCGGGAAAATTCTTCTCCCTGAACGGCGGGTTGGACGAGGAGGAGCTTCTCTCCGAACTGCGCCTGATCCTCGACTCCCTGTTTGCCGAGGGCAACCAGCTCAACGTCTGACCGCGCGTCAGGCTCCTTGCCGGTGCCGACGGTCGTCAGCACGCGATTATTTCGTATGCGCCCGACCGGACGGCCCGCAGCGGCGCGTGCGCCGAATTCTTGCCGCCGCGTTCCGGTTGAAAACCGCCCTTATCCGTTCCATACGACCGATTCCGCGTCGTGGAAAAATCCGCATACGAGCGTCAGGTACTCGGGCATGCGGCCTCCGCTGCCCCACTTCATCTCGATTCCGAACAGTTCGGAGGCCGTGCGTGCTACGTCGAACCCGCAGGCTTCGAGCGACGGCCGCACCAGTTCCGGATGGCGGCAGGGCCTGCCTTCGGGGCGCGTGCAACTCCCCTCGGGACAGTGAATGCACGTTCCGACGTAGGCGAACGAGCGTCCGCCGTATTGCCGTTCCATCTCCAGCAGCCGACGTTCGAGCCGCTGCCGTTCGGGCAGGATCAGGTGTCCCGCTTCGGAGACCGGGAGTCCCGGCTCCTCGGGCGTGATTCTGGTCGCGACGAGCAGCGCCGTGCCGTAACGCGTGACGTACTCCTCCATATCGAACCCGAACGGCGGGCATCCCCAGCTGCGGCCGTAGTTGCCGCACTCCCGGCAATAGCCGCCCACCCGTTCGGCGTCGCGGAAGCGGGCGACGTATGCTGCGGCGGGCAGTTCCGCCGTGAAATCCCGGGCGGTGTATCGAAACGAATGATCCATGCGGCAAAGTTATGAAAAAAACCGCCGTTTCAGGCGGTTTTCGCACCATTTGCCGTGGGAGCCGGCCGTAAGGTCGTTGCATGGCAGACAACGCTGAACTAATCTCTGAATTTCCGGCTCCCACCGGCAAAACGGCGTCGCGTCACGGCTTGCGCCGGAACAGCTTCGTGATGTCCTCCATCGTCCCGTCCGGTCCGACCCGGTAGAGCCGCTGGTTGGTCGTCGGCGCCGTCAGCGGACCCAGCGCCTCGACCCATCCGCCCAGTTTGACGTAGTCGAATGCCGCGGCCTCGAAACCCTCCGGCAGCTCCTCCCGGCCCGAATACCATGCCGTGCGCAGCTCCGGGCAGGTTTTCCGTACGGTCCCTGCCAGCCGGGCGATCTTGTGCGGCCCGGCGTCGCCGCCCATGAATGCGACGCAGGTCACCGAACGTCCGTAACGGGCCAGCAGCCCCAGCAGTTCCGCCTCGTCGAGCACGCGCCCTTCGTCCGCCTGCAAGTGCGGGCTGTGGCATCCCGGGCAGCGGTTGGGACAGCCCGTGATGTTGAGCGCCAGGGTCGTTTCGCCGGGAATCTCGGCGAACACCACGTCGAAATTGTGATACCGCACCATCCTACTCCGCCTTGGCGTAATAACGCCGCGCGGCCTCCTGCTGGCGAGCCGCCGAGAAGTTCGAAACGCGCTTCATGTAGCCGATCACGCGCGTCAGGTAGTCCACGTCGTCCGAGTGGCATGCGGGGCACTCCTTCAGGTAGCGTTTGTCGATGTGCCCGCACTTGTTGCACATCGTGTTGGGGATGTTGAACGTGAAGTAGTTGCATCCTTCGGCGGCCGCCACGCGCAGCAGGTGGCGGTACTGCTCCTTCGAGAGGTGCTCCTCGAGGTTCATGTGCAGGGCCGAGCCGCCCGTGAGATGCTCGATGTAGCGGCGTCCGTGGAGGCGGAACTTGTCGATGACGTTCAGCGACTCGTCCTCCACGACGTAGAAATAGGAGTTGTAGCAGTCGCGCGGCACGGCATATCCGTCCTCGCGGTCCCACTTGGCGTGCTTCACGCCGACGTTTTCCGCCGGGATCATCTCGCAGTTGAACATCACCTCCTTCGAGCGGTATTTCCGGTTGTAACGCTCGATCAGCCCCAATACCTCCTGCACGAAAGCGGCGTAGTCGTTGTTGTCGTCGATGCGGATGCCCAGGAATTCCGCAGCCTCGACCAGTCCGTTGACGCCGACGGTGAGATACTGCCGTGCGAGGTTGATGTACCCCGCGTCGAAGAGCGGCAGCATGCCCTTGGCCTTCAGTTCCTTGAGGTTCTCGTTGTAGGCTATCTGCACCTTGTGCACCAGGTCCACTATCTCCTCCAGATGGGCGAGGTAGTGCATGCCGTTCTTCACGGCGTACTGGATGCAGCGGTTCAGGTTGATCGTCAGCACGCTCTTCGAACCCGTCGAGACGCCTCCGGCGCCCAGCGTGTAGCTGAACCCGTTGTCCCGGATCTCGTTCCGCAGGCGGCAGCACGACGACAGCGAGTCGGCGTTGTCGCTGATGTAGGTGAAGAACGAGTGCCCCGCGGCGTACATTTCGGCCGTGAAGTCGCCCCACTCGCGGTCCATCACGTCGCCGTCGCGGGTCAGCAGCGCCATCGTCTCGACGGGGAAGGTCAGCACGGTTTTCGTGCGTTCGCGGTTGAACCACGTCATAAACCGTTTCTGCAACCACGACAGCGACTCCCAATGGGGTTTCGAGCCGTCCGGGAAGACGAATTCCCCGAAAAGCGACTCGAAATAGTAGCGGTCGTAGTAGGCGACGTTCCAGAACACGGCCTGGAAATTCCGCGCCCCGGTGGGCTGGTTGATCGAGTAGACGATCTGCTCGAAGCAGTCGGTGATCATCTTGTCGATCGTGCGCCGTTTCTTCGAGAGGTCGACCACTTCGTCGGCGCGCGTGTAGTAATCCTCGCCGTACTCCTGTTCGATGAAATAATTCATGTACATCAGGAATTCGGGCGTCGCGCAGGCTCCCGAGAGCATCGACGAGACGATGAAGACCATGTTGACGAACCCTCCGCAGAACGACTTGAGGTTGGTCGGGCGCGTCGAGTTGCCGCCCACCGACAGCGTGCCGCCCAGCAGCCACGGGTACATCGTGATCGAGGCGCAGTAGTTGGCCATCGACGTTTCGTCGTTCTTGTAGATGAAGTGGTCTTTCAGCAGGCGGAGGTATTTGTCCGAGAGTTCCTTGCCGTACATCTCCTTGATGCGGTCGGTCAGCAGCCGGCGGTTGAGCCGGATGAAGTTCTGTTTGGGCAGTTCGCCGATCAGCGTGGCGATGTTCTTGTTCTCGACGTTGGCGTTGGCATCGTATTTCGAACCCGTCGCGGGGTTCGAGGCGTCGCAGTAGTTGATCAGGAATTCGAGTTTTTCGCGGTCTTCGCGATCCTCTGTGTGCTTCTGGCGGTAGAGCATGTAGCTCTTGGCCACAGCGAAATAGCGTTCGGCCATGAGCGCCACCTCGACCTGGTTCTGTATCTCCTCGACATTCATGCCGTCGGAGATATGTACGCGACTGAGTACCGACGTGAGGTCGTCGTCGGTGGCGTATCCGCCTACCGAAAGGAATGCCTTGCTGATCGCGCGTTTGATCTTCTCGAGCGAAAAGGGGGCGCGCTTGCCGTCGCGCTTGACGATGTAAATTTCCGAAATGCCCATAATGTATCTGTATTTGTTTGTAAGTCTTGCCGTACGGAGGCGGCATCTCCGCCTGCGCAGTACGCAGGACAGCCATGTCCTTACCCCTGAATTGTCCGGTGTAAATATCTGTTCCGGGCACCGCCCTAAATCCCGAAGGCGGATGTCGCAGCTCGCAAGGCAGGTCTTCTGGCTCGCCCCATCCGCACGCCTTCCCGTCCCGGGGGACAGTGGCTCAAGAGAGTGCGGAACGCAATCGAGGCTTACAGCTACGGGAATAGCCCCTGATTCTCACAGGAGTTCCCTTTTGATCCCGTGCCGGCAGCCGCCGGCGGGGAACCTTGCTCCGGAACAAATGTAGACATACTTTCCCGGATCGCAAATATGCGTGCGGGCAATTAATGAACAAATTGTAAACAAAAAATGCAGGGACATTCCGGCCCTGCATTTCCTTTTCCGGGACGCCCGTCCGCAACCCGGTGAGCATCAAACCTCCTGCTTGTCCGCGCCCGTTCGCTACCCGCTTTATTTGCGCATCGAGAGCGAAATCCGCCCGCGGACGGTGTCGATCCCGGTGACCCGCACCTCGACCTGCTGTCCCAGGTGTACGACTTCCGCCGGCGAGGCGACATAGCGGTCGGCCATCTGCGAAATATGCACCAGCCCGTCCTGCTTGATCCCGATGTCGACGAAAGCCCCGAAGGCCGTGATGTTGGTGACGATGCCCGGCAGCGTCATTCCTTCGTGCAGGTCACCGATCGTACGCACGTTCGGGTCGAACGAGAAGGCCTGCAACTGTTCGCGCGGGTCGAGGCCGCGCTTGTCCAGCGCTTCGACGATGTCCGTCACGGTCGGAAGCCCCACCTGTCCGTCCACGTATCTTTCGGGTTTTATCGCCTTGCGCAGCTCCTTGTCGGCGAGCAGCCTGTCGACCGTCGTGCCCGCGTCGGCGGCCATCCGCTCGACGACATGGTACGATTCGGGGTGCACGGCGCTGTTGTCCAGTG
>ERZ773183.3065-NODE-3065-length-10127-cov-2.201152_pt1 | contig 10127 bp, 8 predicted proteins | sample MGYA00580532_ERZ773183 | MGnify/ENA primary metagenome ERZ773183 (study PRJEB29015, sample SAMEA2737791) | human gut metagenome | biome: human gut; feature: human-associated habitat; material: faeces | place: China | collected 2012 ... | reverse complement strand
GTCTCGGCGAGCGCGAAGCTCGCGCCTTTGCTGCCGCCGCTTGAGAATCGAGCACCTCGAAGTCCCGCCCTTTTCCCGCTGAAGACCCGTCGAAGTCCCTTTTGTCTCCTCGCGCCGACCGCTTTTCCGTCGCATAAAAATACGACTCCCGCACGGTCGGGGGAGGGAATGAACTGGGACATTCCCGCGTCATTTCTGCGGTTCGGCTCTCGTAAGGTTATCGGCGTCAGGCATCGGGCGCCGTACGCCAAACCTTCCAGCCCGCATTCCTTCGAGACACGGACGTCACGATTGCGCCCCACGCCTGACTCTCTTTCGTCAATCGAGCAGCGCGGACACGTGGCCGCGCAGAGAGGAGTCACCGTGGATTCACTCGATCCCGTCCCCGCGCGCCCGCCCCTCCAAGGAGGCCGTGCCCTTTTCAACATGGTTCTTGCCTTCCTACTGCTCGTGGGCCTCATCCCCGCGATGTGTGCCCCCGCGACCTCGGCAGTCGCCACGGAAACCGAGGGGGTGCCCATCATGTTCCACTTTAAAGACTCTGCGGGCGAGACCATCGACTTCGCCAGCATCACCGCGCCGTACGACCTGCAAGAAGGGCACATTGTCGCCACGGTCGACGAGGGCGGAACGCTCAGCCTCAACGAGGCGCTCGGCTTCGCCGTGTACGAGCACTACGCCACCTTCGGCGACCGCCAGCGCGACATTACCGATGAGTGCTCTCTTGATGCCGCTGCGGGCACCGTGAGCATCCCCGAGTCCTATGCGGACACCCTGGAAACCCTCGGCATCGTCTTCGAGCTGTCGCCCGCACATCCCGCCTATGAGCGCTTTGTGCTCGCCGACCTCGACACGAGTCCGCAGGAGCTCACCGTCGGCGAAGAGACAACGATCATCGCCTCGGACATTCCCGACATCCTCGCCGAGGCTGGCGGCATCGCCCCCTTCGCAGCCGCCTTCCCCGGGCAGGCCGAGAAGCACTACGCGCTCAACCCCTATATGCGCCTCGAAACCTTCGATGTCGACATGCCCCGCAAACAGGAGGCCTACGGGTTCCCCAGCGATCTGGTAGGCTCCTATGGGTTCGGTGCTTTCTTCGGCACCTCTCAGCACTGGGTGAACGGAGTTTCCCAGGGAACGAACTTCAACGACTACGTGCTGAACACTGCATCGAGCAGCTTCGACGCCGTCGTGGACGCGTTCCTTTACGAGACGATCGCCGCCCGCAACGGCGCCGATGTGCCCTTCGCCACCTCGCGCACCGGCAGCGACTACCGCGCTCGCTTCCTCACCACGGGCAACGACTACAAGGACGCCAACTACAGCGGGGGAAGCGCACCCACCAACCGCGCCATGGCCCAAGCCACCTGCGGTACCGCCGGCGTTTCCAACGGCTATGGCGCCGTGGCAAGCAACCCCAACGGCGACAACTACATCACTTACAAGGGCACCTACACCGGCTCGCAATCCGCGTACAACGGGTGGTACAAGTTCTACTACAAAATCGATGCTCGATCTGCCGCCACTAACAAGGAGTTCCAGGACGTTGTCGGCTATCTGCTTGTGGAGCCCATCAACACCGGGCGCGCCCAGGTCGTGAAAACCTCCGCCAACGCCGCCATCTCCAACGCCAACGGGAATTACTCGCTCGCCAACGCGGTGTTCGGTGCCTTCTCCACCCGTGCGAGCGCTGAAGCAGCGGCCGATCAGGCCGCCAAGGGCGTCTGGGGAAGCTGGCAGGCGGCCCGCACCTGGGCCCAGGCCAATGCTTCGTTTACCCTCGTCACCGGGGCGGACGGCAGAAGCGCGGTCGTCGAGGACATCGAGGGCGGCGACTATTACTTCTGCGAACTGTTCGCCCCACCCGGATTCCGCCTGAACAGCGCCGTCCAGAAGGCGACCGTGGAGGCAACCAGCGACGAGAGCGTCGTGTGCCAAGTCTCCTTTGCCGATGAACCCATGCGCGGCTCCATCGACTTGCTCAAGCAGTCGGGCTATCCCGAGGTCACGCTGGGGCACCCCGGCTACACCTTGGCGGGCGCCGTCTATGGCGTGTACGCGGACTCGGCCTGCACAAAGCTCGTCCGCGAAATCCGTACGAGTCTGAACGGCGATGCCGATGGCTACGGGCGCATCGACGAGATGCCCATCGGCTCCTATTGGGTGCGCGAGACCAAGCGCCCTCTGGAGGGCTATGCTCTGGATAGCCGAACCTATGCCGTGACCGTCGCCGATCGTTCCGTCACCCGCGTGAATACCACTGCCGTCAGCGACAAGGCAAAGCTGAATCCCCTCTCTCTTCTTATCCAGAAGAAGGATGCTCAAAGCGGTCAGAGCCATGCGCAGGGTGCCGCCACCCTCGGCGATGCCCACTTCCGCATCGATTATTATGCGGCCAAGAACGCTTCCCTGGACGCCCTTAAGCCCCTCGAGCCGCAAGCAAGCTGGGTCGTGCGCACCAACGATGAAGGTGCCTTCCTACTCGACCAGGCAGAGAGCAGTTTCACACACACCTTGGCCGACGGAACGACCGAGGAGCTTCCCTACAAGGTGGCAGGCGATGCGTTCTACAAGCTCTCCAACGGCCGCATCGCGCTTCCCATCGGCACCTATGCCATCCAGGAAGTGAAAGCGCCGCGCGGCTACCTCCGTGCATGTGCGCCATGTCACCGATGCCGACACCGATGGCGAGATTATCGAGACCTTCGATGCGGAGCAGAATGGCGATCTCGTTACCGACCGCGTTGCCCGCACCGATCTGCGCTTCATGAAGCGCGCCGACGGCGCCGCGAAGCTGGCCGGCATCCCCTTCAAGCTCACCTCGAAGACGACCGGCGAATGGCACATCCTCGTCACGGACAAGAACGGCCTCGCTTCCACGGAATCTACCCCGGGCCATCCCCACGACGCGAACACGAACGCCAACGACGCGCAGTTCACCGCTCCTGACGGCAGCTTCCAGATGCCGCTTACATTGGACACCGAGGCCCTTGATGCCACAGCGGGGATCTGGTTCGGTCTCAATGCCGAAGGGGCGTCCGTCGCTGCGGACAACGGACTGGGCGCACTGCCCTTTGACACGTACGAGCTGGAAGAGCTTCGATGCCCGGCCAACGCAATCTTCGAGATGATCCGCGATGAAATCGTGGTTGACGAGAGCGATGAGGGACTCGTCATAGACTTGGGCACTCTCAACAACACGGGCACCGGCAAGCCCACGATCCGCACGAGTGCCTACGACGGTCTGTCCGACGATCTGTACGACACGCAGATCAGCGCCGATACCAAGGCCGTCGTCATCGATCGAGTCACTTATTCTGGCCTAAAGCCCGGAGAGCCCTATCTGCTTCGGGGAACCCTCATGGACAAAGCCACCGGAGAGCCGTTCCTCGTGAATGAGGAAGAAGTCGCCGCCGAGCTTGAGTTCACTCCCGAGGATTACAACGGGTACGCAAACGTGACCTTCGCCTTCGACGCCTCGGCGATCACCGAGGACACCAACCTCGTCGTCTTCGAGACGCTTCTGCAAGATGGCGTCGAAGTAGCCTCGCACCGCGATCTCGCCGACCGCAAGCAGACCATCGCCGTGAGCCCTATCGCCATCGGCACAACGGCCGTCGACGCCGCCACCGGCACTCACGAAGGCGTGCCAGCCGAAGAGGTCACCATCATCGACACCGTCAGCTACCAGGGACTGACCCCCGCTATCCGCCGTGCTCATGCACAAAGAGGAAAACGCCCCGTGGCTCGTGGAGGATAAAGTGGTCATGGTAAGCCACCGGTTCATCCCCGAGGAATCCTCGGGCACGGTGGATGTCGAGATCACCATTCCCGGCACCAACTTGAATGGCGTGAGCCTCGTGGTCTTCGAATCGCTGCTGCACGACGACATCGAGGTGGCCCTCCACGCCGACATCGAGGACGAGGGGCAGACCGTCTCCTACGCCTATCCCGACCTGCCGCTGCCGCCGACCGGCGGCGACGAGCCGGAGGAGCCCACTGAGCCCGAAGCCGACGAGCCCGAGCCGACGCGCGTCGCCCAAACCTCGCGCCTCGCTCAAACGGGAGACGAGAGCCTCACGGTGATTTGCTTGGTCGCCCTGCTCGCCGTAGCCGGCGCCGGCGCTGCCTTCGTCGCCTACCGCAAGCGCCGCTGAGAACGCTTCCGGGGCGGCGCCGCTAACTCCGCCGCCCCCGGGCCCACTCGCTTGCGAAGGCGCGGGCCCATGCGTCGACGGCCTTCAGCTGCTCGAGGCTCTCCACGACTTGGACGCCTGCCCCTTCGTGGGCGTCCATGGTCGCTTCGACGCAGCGGGCGATATCGAGGTAGCCGATCTGCTCGGCGAGAAATGCCGCCACCGCCACTTCGTTGGCGGCATTCATGACGGCGGGCAGCGTGCCCCCCACCTCACCTGCATGACGAGCCAGAGAAAGACAGCGGAACGTATCCACATCGGGCGCCGCAAATTCCAGCGAGCCCAACGTCCGAAAATCGAGCGGTCTCACGGGAGCCTCCCACCGCTCGGGATAGGAGAGAGCAAATTGAATGGGAATACGCATATCGGTCGTGCCCAAATGAGCCAGAACCGACCCATCGGTAAACTCCACCATCGAATGGATGGCACTCTGGGGCTGCACTACCACCTCGATCTGATCGTAGGGCATCGCGAACAAGTGGTGCGCCTCGATGACTTCGAGCCCCTTATTCATCAGCGTCGAGGAATCGATGGAGATCTTCGCCCCCATGTTCCAGGTGGGATGGGCCAGTGCCTGAGCTGGCGTGACCGCCTCCAGGTCGGCGATCGTCTTGCCTCGGAACGGGCCGCCCGAAGCCGTCACCCACAGCTTCGAGATCTCGCGCGGATTCTCTCCGAGCAGACATTGGTAGATGGCCCCGTGCTCCGAATCGATGGGCATGAGCGCCCCGGCCGGCCCTGTCGCCGGAGCTACGCCGGAGGCCCGACGATCCGCATCCACCGCTGCTGCCAGCGGCATAATGAGGTCGCCACCCACCACAAGCGACTCCTTGTTGGCCAAAGCGAGCACCTTGCCCGCCTTCAGCGTCGTATAGCTCGCCTCCAAGCCAGCTGCCCCTACCAGGGCGTTCACGACGACATCCACCTCGGGCAGTTGGGTGAGAGCCACGACGGCTTCGGAGCCCACGCCGAAGCTCGCCTCCGCGTCCTCCTGGCCCTCGGGAACGGCCAGCGACCGCACGAGGGCCCGCGCCTCATCGCAACGGGGGTCGTTCGCCAAAGCGGCATTCCCCACCGCCAGATGGCGCACGCCGAATTCCCGGGCTTGAGCGAGCAGAACATCCAAGGAGCTGTTCACCGCAAGACCGACGATCTCCAGCTTATCGCCGTGCTGACGCACGACATCGAGGGTCTGGGTACCGATGGATCCCGTAGAGCCGAGTACCGCAATGCGCCGTTTGGCCATGAGAACCCCTTTCACTATGACAGGACACGCAAAGAGCGAACCGAAATGGATCGCCTAGAAAAGAGCATAGGGAATGCAACCGCCGGCTATCAGAAGGATAGCTGCCGTGATGGAGGTGAGGAACAGCGAGTCGCTCCGATCGAGCAGGCCGCCGTGGCCGGGCATGATGGTGCCGGAGTCCTTGAACCCGGAATTCCGCTTGATGCGGCTCTCCGCCAAATCGCCCAGCACTCCCATGCAGCCGGAAATGATGCCGAAGACAATAGCCTGAGGAATGGCCATGGTGATGCCGGGCACCAGCGTCATGAGGCACCAAAATATCACCGACCCCACCAGACCTGCGATGAACCCTTCCCAGCTCTTCTTCGGACTCGTGCGCGGTGCCAGCTTGTGCCTCCCGATTTTGCTTCCCACCAAATAGGCGAAGGCATCGTTGGCCCACACCGACAAGAACAGCAGAAGCACGCAGGCGCCGCCCCACGGCGCCGGCAGCGACACACGGATAATCACCAGTCCGCACAGCAGAAGGCCCGTGTAGGCAGCGCCGAAGAAGCTCACCCCCACATCGGGGATGCGGGCCCGCAGCCAGAACACGTACCACACCAAGAGGGCCAGCAGAAGAGCCAAGCTCACCAGCATCGCGCCCACCAGACCGGCAATGTACACACTTAGGGGATAGAGCACGGCCGCAATAATGCCGAGCATCTCGTTGGGCAGCTTCGCATCGGAGCGCAGCATGTAGAAGAACTCGCCGGCGCAGATGCCAGCGACAACCATCAGCATGAACACCATGGGGATGTTGCCGGCCAGCACGCAGATGACCGTCGCCGCCGTGTAAATTACCCCGGTACGGAAACGCACTTGAAGATCGGAGGGATTGCGCAGCTTGTCCGGCGTCTTGTTCAGCGCCTTCTGCTTCAGGCGATCGCGCTTCTCCTGGCGCGTCTCGCGCTTCTCCTCGCGGGCGGCGCGCTCCTCATCGGAGAGGTCGTAGTGCCAGGGAGGGCCTTCGGGGGCCGATTCCGCATCGCAGACGACGGGAGGCAAGTCGCGTTCCTCATCGGGCTGCAGTCGGTCGAGCAAATGAGTGCGCTCCTCCGAGGGCGCACTCACCTCGTCAGGGGACGCACTCATCCCGTCAGAAGCCGCCGCCCCACGCGCAGCTGACACGCTTCCGCGCTCTTCCGAACGCACACGACGGCCATGGTCGCCTCGGCGCAATCGCTCGCGTGCCGCTCGGGCTCGATCCCTCTTCTCTTCGTCGGAAATCCCCCCGCGCATTTAGGCCACGCCCCCGAAACGGCGGTTCCGCCCCTGATACTCGAGCAGACACTCTAGGAAGGTGTAGCGGTTGAAGTCGGGCCACAGCACATCGGTAACCACGAATTCGGAATAGGCAATCTGCCACAGCAGGAAGTTCGAGATGCGCATCTCGCCCGAAGTGCGAATGACCAGGTCGGGATCGGGCATCCCGAACGTGTACAGCCCCCGTTCGAACATCTCCTCGGTGGGCTCTATCACTTCCCCGGTCTCTTCGCCCAAAAGCACCGCCTCGCGCATGCAGCCCCGGCAAGCGCGCAGTATTTCCTGACGGCCACCGTAGTTCACGGCCACCACCAGCGTCATACCGTCATTGTCGCGCGTCTTCTCCCAGGCCTCGTCGAAAGCCTCGCGCGTCTCTGCGGGAAGCGCCGAGAGATCGCCGATCGTCCGCACGCGCACGCCCTCTTCATGAAGGCCATCCACTTCGGCGAGCATGGTCTTGGCGAACAGATCCATCAGCCCCACGACCTCATCTTCGGGCCGCTTCCAGTTCTCCGTGGAAAACGAGTAGATGGTCAGATAGCGCACCCCAAGATCCGACGCGCAGCGAATGGCCTCTCGCACCGCCTCGATGCCGGCCTTATGGCCCTTCAGGCGGTTCAACGCACGCTTTTTCGCCCAGCGCCCGTTGCCGTCCATGATGATGGCCACCGACTCGGGGATCCTCTCCGGATCAAGCGCCCGAGGATCAACCCCCTCGGGCGGATCCGGAAATATGTAATCTAAATCCTTGTTCATCCCTACCCACCGGTCGTCCGTGAAGCCAGTGAACCCCCTAGATCTCCATGACCTCGGCTTCCTTCTTCTTCAGAACCTCATCGACCTCAGCAACGAACCGATCGGTCATCTTCTGGATCTCGGCCTCGGCCCGCTTCGATTCGTCCTCGGGAAGGTTGTCGTTCTTCACGGCCTTCTCGATCGCGGTGTTCGCGTCGCGGCGCGCATTGCGCACGGCCACGCGCGCTTCCTCGGCGTAGGTCTTGCACTGCTTCACCAGATCGCGGCGGCGCTCCTCGGTCAGGCTCGGGAACGGCAGGCGAATGACCGAGCCGTCGTTGTTCGGGGTCACGCCCAAATCGCTCTCGAGGATGGCGTGCTCGATGGCACGCAGCATGCCCTTGTCCCAAGGCTCGATGACCAGCAGATGGGCCTCGGGCGTCTTCACGCCAGCCATCTGGTTCACCGGCGTGGGCACGCCGTAGTAGTCCACCTTGATGCGGTCGAGCACCATGGCGTTGGCGCGGCCCGTGCGCACGCCCATGAAGTTCTCCTTCAGCGCCGTGATGGCCTTTTCCATGCGCTCTTCCGCGCTCATCAGAATCTCGTCGATATCTGCCATGAGGGTTTCCTCCCTAATCACTCAGGGGCTCCTCCCCCTGAAATCCTTCTAGAATCCGCCGCGAGTTTCTCAACCCGCGGCATACGCTCGTCCTCGCTGTCGTGCCGACAAGCGGCTCCGACGAGCCCTGCGCCCCAGGCGCCTACTCGACCACCGTGCCCACCGGCTCACCCTGCAAAGCGGCCTTGATGTTGCCCGGCTTGGTGAGATCGAAGACGATCATGGGCACGTCGTTGTCCATGCAAAGCGAGGTGGCCGTGGCATCCATGACATGCAGCCCCTGGCTCAGCACCTCCATATAGCTGATACGGTCGAACCGGTGCGCGTCGGGATTCTTCATCGGATCGGCATCGTAGACGCCGTCGACCTTCGTGGCCTTCATGACGCAATCGACGTCCAGCTCACAGGCGCGCAGGGCCGCCGTCGTATCGGTCGTGAAATAGGGGTTGCCCGTGCCGGCCGCCAAAATGACGACGCGCCCCTTCTCCAAATGGCGGATCGCACGGCGGCGAATGTAGGGCTCGGACACTTCCTGCATATTGATGGCGCTCTGCACACGCGAGAAGATGCCGTGGCGCTCGAAGGCATCCTGCAGAGCGAGCGCGTTCATCACCGTGGCCAGCATGCCGATGTAGTCGGCCTGGGAGCGATCCATGCCCTCGGCCGATCCGGCCAGGCCGCGGAAGATGTTGCCCCCGCCAACAACCACAGCCAGCTGCACGCCATCGTGAACGATCTCGGCGATTTCCTCGGCAAGGTCATCGACCACTCGCGGGTCAATGCCGTACCCCTGATCGCCGGCGAGCGCCTCGCCAGATAGCTTGAGCAGCACGCGATCGTACTTGTATTCGTTCGCCATCGAGTACATCCCTTCGTCGGCAGGATCTTGTAAACGGATACATATTACCCGAAGTCCCTCGCCAACGCAGCGTCAGCCTTCCAAGATCAAAGAATTAGCTCAGGGCTGGGGCGCGAGCATAGGGGCTTACCCGAACCCTCTCCTGCTGAACCGCAAACCTCCGTGCAGACCACTGCGAGCAGAAACGCATATCGCGCAGACGCCAGGCAGCTACCCTTCCCGTGCGCCCATTCTTCAGAAATTGCCAAGTTATGTCATATATGACCTATGACTGATTCGTCATCAACGTACCCTTGGCCCCATGAACGACGAACAGGAAAAGGTGCAAGCCCGCATTCACTCGCTTGGTCAGCAGATCAGGGCGCATCGCATTGCCCAAAACCTTTCCCAGCAAAGGCTCGCCCTCATGGTGCACACCGACCAAGCCGTCATCGCCCGCATCGAGGCCGGCAAGCACAACACGGGCATCGCCAAATATATCGAAATCGCCGACGCCCTCGACGTCCCCTTCAACTCTCTCATCAACTTCTAAGGCGGAGAACTTCCGCTCACCCCGCCAATCGAGCGAGCGAGCGAAAGGCTCGCACAAGCTCTTAAGAATCTTTCCCGTGTCTTTTTAAAATAACAGCGATGGAAGGCGTCTCGTCGACGTCTGCCGATTCGGTCAGTCCTGCTCCTCGCGAGCGGGCGGCTCGTACACGAGTAAATCGCCCGGTTGGCAGTGCAACTCGCGGCACAAATCCTCCAGCAGCGAGATCCGAATACCTTTTGAGTGATTGCAGCGCAAGTGGGAGAGGTTCACCGCCGAACGCCCCACCTTCTCCGACAGCTCGTTGACACTGACGTCGCGGTCGGCCATGACCACCTTCAATTTCGACACAATAGGCATAGCATGCTCCCATCCGCTCAGAAGACCGCTTTTGCGTGCTCCTTCAGGTGCCCGCGCAGCCGTAGCTTCTTCACAGCGGCGCAGCGACCTCATGATGTACTTAACATACTAGCACGTTATCAATAATTTTTAATGTAATATTTTGATATCAGACAGACAGCACCCCTCCCCAGCGGAGGACATCCATCTTCCAGTGCGCTTCCTCTGATGTTTATTCGGCCCTTTCCAGCCCGAACTCCGCGAGCATTTCATCGCGATAGGCAGCATCCTCGGGG
>ERZ773183.3061-NODE-3061-length-10139-cov-3.130305_pt1 | contig 10139 bp, 6 predicted proteins | sample MGYA00580532_ERZ773183 | MGnify/ENA primary metagenome ERZ773183 (study PRJEB29015, sample SAMEA2737791) | human gut metagenome | biome: human gut; feature: human-associated habitat; material: faeces | place: China | collected 2012 ... | reverse complement strand
CCAAGGCGCTCGGCATCCGCATGGGACACCCCTATTTCCAGATCCGCGACCTCGAAAAACGGCACGGCATCGCCGTCTTTTCGAGTAATTTCAACCTCTACGGCGACATGTCGCGGCGCGTGATCTGGACGCTCCGCCGCATGGTTCCCGCCGCCGAGGTATACTCCATCGACGAGGCGTTCCTCGACTTGCGGGGCATCGAAACCGGACGGCTGGAGGAGTTGGGACGGCACATCAGCCGCACGGTACGCCGCAATACGGGCATTCCCGTGAGCATCGGCATCGCCCCGACCAAAACGCTGGCCAAGATCGCGTCGAAACTCTGCAAGGAGTACCCCAAGTTGCAGGGCGCCTGCCTGATGTACCGTCCGCAGGACATCGAAAAGGTACTGCGCAAATTCCCGATAGAGGATGTCTGGGGCATCGGGCGCAAGCACCGGCGCATGTTGCAGGCCGCCAACGTACGTACGGCATGGGACTTCGTGCAGCGTCCCGAGGCATGGATACGCGGCCGCATGGGGGTCACGGGGCTGCGCACATGGAAAGAGCTTCAGGGCGAGGCGTGCATCGACTTCGAGAGCGCCCCGCCGGCCAAACAGCAGATCACCGTCTCGCGCAGCTTCGCGCACGAGCTGACCCAATACGAGGAGATACACACCTCGGTGGCGGCGTTCGCCTCGATGGCCGCCGAGAAACTGCGCCGCCAGCAAAGCCTCTGCGGCGAGGTGACGGTCTACATCCTCACCAACCGCCACCGCGAGGAGCTGCCCCAGTATTTCGAAAGCCAGACCGTGCGCCCCGTGGTGCCGACCGACGACACGCTGGAGCTGGTGCCGCTGGCGGCAAAGGCCCTGCAACGCATATTCCGCAAAGGCTACGGCTACAAGAAAGCCGGGATTACGCTTTCGGACATTTCGTCGCGCACGGGGCTGCAAACCGACCTGTTCGACCCCGTGGATCGTGCCAGGCACGCCCGGCTGATGGACGCCATGGACGCGACCAACCGCACCTACGGCCGCAACAGGGTCGTGGTGGCGGCACAGGGGTTCGCTCCGCTGAAGATGAACCGCCAGCACCTCTCGCAGGAATATACGACCGACTGGAAACAGATCATCACCGTAAAAGCAGACTGAAACGACCAACCATGAATAGCAAGACCTATCCCCGCACGAACGACCGGCAGACGGTCTACCTGAACACGGTCATCGGCAACCCGATGATCGAGGTCGGGGACTACACGATCTACAACGATTTCGTGAACGACCCGACGCAATTCGAAAAGAACAACGTCCTGTACCACTACCCCGTCAACGGCGACCGGCTGGTGATCGGCAAGTTCTGTTCGATAGCGTGCGGCGCCAAGTTCCTGTTCAACAGTGCCAACCACACGCTGGGATCGCTGGCCAACTATACGTTCCCGCTCTTTTTCGAGGAGTGGGGGCTGGACAGGAAGGATGTCGCCGCGGCGTGGGACAACAAAGGCGACATCGTAATCGGGAACGACGTATGGATCGGGGACGAAGCGGTCGTCATGGCCGGTGTGAGGATCGGCGACGGCGCGGTGATCGCGGCGCGGGCGGTCGTCACCAGGGATGTCCCGCCCTACACCATCGTCGGCGGCGTGCCGGCCAGGGAGATCCGCAGGCGTTTCGACGCGGACACCGTAGCCAGGTTGCAGGAACTGCGATGGTGGGACTGGCCCATCGGGAAAATCCGCGAAAATCTGCCCCATATCATGCAGGGCGAGATCGGGAAACTCACCGAAGAATAGGCTTTGCACGCGGCAACGGCCTAAAACACAGCGACCTGTCCACAGCCAGAAGGCAGCCTGTCCACGGACGGAAGGCAACCAATCCACGGCCGAAAGGCAATCTGTCCTCGGCCGGGAGCGTTTCGTCGCAGCGGATTTTCAGAACCCTTCGGCGCCGAGGCCCCGTATCGCCCCTGGCCGGGATTACGCCCGAACGGCACGACACCCCGCTGTGAGGCGGGGTGTCTTACAATCGTATCGGAATCGGAAATGCCCTTACGGAGGCGGAAACGACACAACAATATGTCCGGGCATGAAATGCCGGGTACAATGCGGCGGCGGCACCCCGGCGCAAACTCAGAACCGCTTGGTATAGGCGTGGCAGTACGGCTGCGTACCCTTGCGCTCGTAGTATCGCTGGTGGTAATCCTCGGCGGGCCAGAAACGGCCCGCAGGGGTGACTTGCGTCACGACGTCGTAGCCTTTGCGCCGCAACTCGGCGATGAGCCTCTCAGCCGTCGCCTGCTGGGCGGGCGAGGTGTAGAATATCTCGGAACGGTACTGATCGCCGAGGTCGGGGCCCTGCCCGTTTTCCTGGGTCGGGTCGTGGATTTCGAAGAACAGGCGTGCCAGCGTCTCGTAGGACACCTTTGCAGGATCGAATACCACACGTACGGCTTCGGCATGTCCCGTACGGTGGCTGCATACCTCTTCATAGGTGGGATTTTCGGTCGTGCCGCCGATGTAACCCGACTCGACCTTCAGGACTCCGGGCACTTTCGAAAGCATATATTCCACGCCCCAGAAACAACCTCCGGCAAAGATCGCCGTCGCGCCACGCTCCGCGGCCTGCCCTGCGGGCGGCATCCCGTCCCCCGGCCGGGCGGCCGACGTCGAGTCAGCCCCGGACGCCTGAGCGCCGGGACTCCCGAATTGGGTTCCGGGCTGCTGCGTCTGCTTTTCGGGCTGCGAGGCAGCCCGGCCTTCGGATTCCGGGGAGGAAGCCGCGGGTTTTACGGCCGTTTCGGCTCCGGCGGAAGCTTCCCCTTCGGGTTCGAACACGAGCGAGACGGAGTTGACGCAGTGGCGCGTATTTTTGGGCGTAAAGCCTTCGCCCGTAAAGACATGCCCCAGGTGTCCGCCGCAGCGGGCACAGGTGATTTCGGTACGCCGGCCGTCGGCATCCGTCGTGCGCCTCACGGCACCGGGGATTTCGTCGTCGAAACTCGGCCAGCCGCACCCGGCATCGAACTTGTCCTGCGAACGGTACAGCGGCGCACCGCACTGGCGGCAACGGTAAACCCCCTCTCCGCGATGCTTGTAATAACGGCCCGAAAAAGGCGCTTCGGTACCCTTGTCGACGATCACACGTCTTTCTTCCGGTGTCAACGGCTTCATATCCTGTGCTTTTACGGCCCCGGCAAGCGCCAGGCCAATGATCAGAACCAACAATCTCATACGGCTCTCCCGTCAAATATTACGCCACGACCTCCTCGCCGCGCAGGAATATGCGGCTGATGAGCGGCGTGGTATAGGCATAGGGCATGAACGCCACCGAAGGCATCGGCACCGTGAGGAAGAAATTGGCGACCTTGCCGACCGTGACGGAGCCGTAGTCACGGCTAAGCCCCATGGCGTAGGCCCCGTTGAGCGTCGCGGCATTGATGGCCTCGGCAGGGGTCATCCGCATACGGATGCATGCCAGCGACACGACCATGCGCATGTTGCCCGAGGGCGACGAACCGGGATTGTAGTCCGAAGCCAGCGCCACGCCCAGCCCGGCATTTATCATTTCGCGGGCCGGCGGATAGCTCATCCCGAGGAAGAATGCCGCGCCGGGCAGCATCGTCGGCGAGGTCACCGTACCGTGCAGGGCTCCGATCTCGGCAGCCCCCATGCGTTCGAGGTGGTCGACCGACAGGGCATCGTACTCCACGCCCACCTGCACACCGCCCGAGACGGCGAGTTCGTTGGCGTGGATCTTGGCGCGCATGCCCAGCTTGCGCCCGGCCTTCATGATGCGTGCCGTCTGCTCCACGGTGAAGAACCCTTCGTCGCAGAACACGTCGACGAAATCGGCCAGTCCTTCGGCCGCCACCGCAGGCAGCATTTCGTTGCAGACCAGGTCGACATACTCCTCCTGCCGTCCGACGTAGGCGCGCGGCACGGCATGCGCCCCGAGGAACGTAGCGCGCACGGCCAGCGGCGCCGTCTCGCGGATACGCCGGATGACGCGCAGCATCTTCAGCTCGTCGGCCGTAGTCAGCCCGTAGCCGCTCTTGATCTCCACGGCACCCGTCCCCATGGCGGCGATCTCGCGGATACGCCCCATCGCCTGGCGGTAGAGCTCCTCTTCGGAAGTGCGGTGCAGCAGGTCGGCGGAATTGAGGATGCCCCCGCCGCGGCGTGCGATCTGCTCATAAGTCAGGCCGTTGATCTTGTCGAGGAACTCCTGTTCGCGGCTCCCGGCATAGACCAGGTGCGTATGCGAATCGCAGAACGACGGGAAAAGCATCCCGCCCCCGGCGTCGACCACCTCGTCCGCGGCCATTTCGCCCAGCGAATCCATGCTCCCGAAGGCTGCGATACGCCCGTCGTCGGAGAGCAGCCAGGCATCGTCGAACGTCTCCAGCCGATCCATCTCCCCGCCGCACAGGCGGAGGCGGCCGGCGGTCTCGATCCCGACGATCGTACCGATGTTCTTTACCAGCAGCCTCATAGTGTCCGGAGGAATTGGATGGAGGATTCGATATGGGGGTACATCACCGAGTCGTTGTCGATGAACGGCACCCGCTTGCGGTACTCGGCGACCATATGTTCGATCGTCGCGGAGGAACGCGCCGGACGGCGGAAGTCGAGCGCCTGCGCGGCATTGAACAGCTCGATGGCCAACACCCGCTCGGTGTTGAGCACCACGCGGTAGAGTTTGGTGGCGGCGTTGGAGCCCATGCTCACATGGTCTTCCTGCCCCTGCGACGAGGGGATCGAGTCGACCGAGGCGGGCATGCACAGCCCTTTGGACTGGCTGACGATCGACGCCGCGGTGTATTGCGGGATCATGAAACCGCTGTTCAGCCCCGGGTTGGCGACAAGAAACTTCGGAAGTTCCCGGGCGCCCGAAATCAGTTTATAGGTGCGCCGCTCGGAGATGTTGCCCAGCTCGGCGAGGGCTATGGCGAGGAAATCCATCGCCAGCGCGATGGGCTGGCCGTGGAAATTCCCCGCCGAGACGACCATGTCCTCGTCGGGGAAGACCGTCGGGTTGTCGGTGGTGCTGTTGATCTCGGTCGTCAGCACGCTCTCGACATAGTCGATGGTGTCCTTCGAAGCCCCGTGCACCTGGGGGATGCAGCGGAACGAATAGGGATCCTGTACGTGTTTCTTGGGGCGTGCGGCCAGCTGGCTGCCTTCCAACAGGCGCCGGATGTTGCGTGCCGTGGCGAGCTGCCCGCGGTGGGCGCGGATCAGGTGCACCTCGTCGCAGAAAGGCTCGATGCGCCCGTCGAAAGCGTCGAGCGACAGCGCCCCGATGCGGTCGGCCCACTCGCTCAGGCGGCGGGACTGGATCAAAGCCCAGACGCCGTAGGCGCTCATGAACTGCGTGCCGTTGAGCAGCGCCAACCCCTCCTTGGACTGGAGCTCGATCGGCTGCCATCCCAGCTCGGAGAGCACGCCGGCAGCCGGGCGCACAGCCCCCTTGTATTCCACTTCGCCCAGCCCCAGCAGCGGCAGGCTCATGTGCGCCAGCGGCGCCAGGTCGCCCGATGCGCCCAGCGACCCCTGCTGGTAGACCACGGGCAGGAGGTCGTTGTTGAAAAAGTCGATCAGCCGCTCCACGGTCGCAAGCTGCACGCCCGAATGGCCGTAGGAGAGCGACTGGATCTTGAGCAGCAGGATCAGCTTCACGACCTCGGAAGGCACCCGCTCGCCGGTACCGCAGGCATGCGACATCACGAGGTTCTTCTGCAACTGCGCCAGCTCGTCGTAGCCCACCGAAATGTCGCACAGCGAACCGAATCCGGTGGTGATGCCGTAGACCGGCCGCTCGGGGTTTTCCATCTTGCGGTCGAGGTATTCGCGGCAGCGGACGATGCGAGTCCGGGCATCGTCGCTCAGTGCCAGGGGAAGGTGCCGTTCGAGGATTTCACGGATGCGGGCAAGGGAAAGGTGCTCCGCGGAGATATGGTGATGTTCCATGTGAAGTGATAGGGATTTATTCGTTTTCTTTCAATATGTTACGTATCAATTCCTCATCGGCGACATTGGGCAGCGTGACCTGCAGGCCGGGGGTGCGTTCCATCTCGCGGCGGATGGCCGACATGGCACCCTCGTTACGCGCCCAGCTGCGGCGGGCGATGCCGTTGTTGACATCCCACAGCAGCATCTCCCGGATGTGGCGGTCGGCATCTTCCGAGCCGTCGACCACCATGCCGAAGCCGCCGTTGATGACCTCGCCCCAGCCTACGCCGCCGCCATTGTGGATCGACACCCACGTGGCGCCGCGGAACGAGTCGCCAATGACGTTCTGCACGGCCATGTCGGCCGTGAGATTCGAGCCGTCGTAGATGTTCGACGTCTCGCGGTAGGGCGAGTCTGTGCCCGACACGTCGTGGTGGTCGCGGCCCAGCACGACGGGGGCCGAGAGACGCCCGTCGGCAACGGCCCGGTTGAAGGCCTGTGCGATCCGGGTGCGCCCCTCGCTGTCGGCATAGAGGATACGCGCCTGCGAACCGACGACCAGCCGGTTGCGGCCGGCCTCGCGGATCCAGTGGATGTTGTCGTCGAGCTGCCCGGCGATCTCGGCGGGCGCCGTGGCGCGGATCTCCTCCAATACTTCGGCGGCGAGGCGGTCGGTAAGCTCGAGGTCTTCGGGGCGGCCCGAGGTGCAGACCCAGCGGAACGGGCCGAAGCCGTAGTCGAAGAACATCGGCCCCATGATGTCCTGCACATAGGAGGGATAACGGAAACGGCCGCCCTCGCCCATCACGGCAGCCCCGGCGCGCGAGGCTTCCAGCAAGAAGGCATTGCCATAGTCGAAGAAATACATCCCCCGCGCGGTGAGTTTGTTGATGGCGTCGACCTGGCGGCGCAACGACTCCTGCACGCACTCGCGGAAGCGGGCGGGCTCCTCGGCCATCATCTTGTTCGAAGCCTCGTAGCTTACGTCCACGGGGTAGTAGCCGCCCGCCCAGGGGTTGTGCAGCGAGGTCTGGTCGGAACCCAGGTCTACGGGGATCTCTTCGGCCGCCAGACGCTCCCAAAGGTCGACGACGTTGCCCACATAGGCCATCGACACGACCTCTTTCGCCTTGACAGCCTGACGGATACGCGGGATCAGCTCATCCAGCGCTTCATGCAGCTCGTCGACCCATCCCTGCTCGTGGCGTTTCTGCGCCGCCTTGGGGTTGATCTCGGCGACGACCGACACCACGCCCGAAATATTGCCCGCCTTGGGCTGCGCTCCCGACATGCCGCCGAGACCCGACGAGACGAACAGCATCCCGCGCGTATCGGTGCGGCCGGCCGTGAAGCGTTTGCGCGCGGCGTTCATCACCGTGATCGTCGTGCCGTGGACGATGCCCTGCGGCCCGATATACATGTACGACCCGGCGGTCATCTGCCCGTACTGCGACACCCCGAGGGCGTTGAGCCGCTCCCAGTCGTCGGGTTTCGAGTAGTTGGGAATCACCATGCCGTTCGTAACCACCACGCGCGGGGCGTCGGGATGCGACGGGAACAGCCCCAGCGGATGCCCGGAATACATGACCAAGGTTTGATTTTCAGTCATTTCCGAAAGATACTGCATCGCAAGGCGGTACTGCGCCCAGTTCTGGAACACGGCGCCGTTGCCGCCGTAGGTGATCAGCTCGTGGGGATGCTGCGCCACGGCCTTGTCCAGGTTGTTCTGGATCATCAGCATCACAGCCGCGGCCTGGCGGCAGCGGCAGGGATATTCGTCGATCGGCCGCGCATACATCTCGTAGTCGGGGCGCAGGCGGTACATGTAGATGCGCCCGTATTTGCGCAGCTCCTCGGCAAACTCCCTGGCCAGCGTGGCGTGGTGCTTCGCGGGGAAATAACGCAGTGCGTTCCGGATCGCCAGCACCTCCTCCTCGGGCGTGAGTATCCCCTTGCGCTTGGGCGCGTGGTTGATCTGTTTGTCATAGGGTTTAGCGGCGGGCAGCCGGTCGGGAATGCCCGCGCGGATGTCATTCTGGAACTCTTGCAGTGTCATATCGCTCAGATTTTACTTGCTACTATCTCCAACACCTCGCGCTCGGCCCGTTCGGCCTCGGCCGCAAGGCGGTCGGCTTCGGCCACGAGCGCATCGGCCGCAGCGCGGTCTTTCAGCCCGGCGGCATTGATCCGGACATTGAGGCCTGCGCCCAGCACGGCGCTGCGGGCGGCCAGCACCCCGACGCCCGCGTCGGACACCGAGTTGGGGTTGCCGACGGCTGCCATGGCACGCACGATTTCGAAAACCCCGAAGGCCGTCTTCATCGTCCGCAGGGGCACCTGCGTCGCATAGAGCGTCGCCTCCTGCAGGGCCGCGCTGCGGGCGGCCTTCTCCTCGTCCGTCGACTTGGGCATGGCGAAGACGGCCATGATGCGGTTGAATGCCGCCGTATCCTCGTCCACGAGGTGCAGCAACTCCCCGAGCAACGCCTGTCCCCGGTCGGCCCAATCGGAAAACTCCTCCCAGCGGTCGTCCCACCCCGCCTTATGCGACGAGAGGTTGGCGACCATCGTACCGAGGGCTGCGCCCAGCGCTCCCATGTAGGCCGCGATCGAGCCGCCGCCCGGTGCCGGGGATTCGCTCGCAGTCTCTTCGGCAAACCCTTTGCAGGTCATGTCAATAAGCCGTTTTTGCTTATCCTCCGCTTCAAGCAGATATTCGATTACTTTCTCGGCGGGGTCGAAAGGTTTGAGGTCATCCAACCCCATCGACCTGACGGCGATACGGACGATCTCCTGCTCGGCGATACCCGTCGAACGGCGTTGTTTGCGCAGGAAATATTTCCCGGCCTCGATGAGCGCACGTTTGGGGACGAGCCCGACGATTTCGGTGCCCGTGACGCGCACGCCGCGGGCGTCGGCCTTGCGGCACACCTCGTCGAAGGCCACGTGGAGCGGCGTGGTGGCAATGTCGGTGATGTTCATTGACACCTGTGCGATGCCGTATTCCTCGATGAACCAACCGATAGCCTTCGTGGCCGGAAGTGTGCCGGGCTGCATGACGGGATTGCCGGCGGCATCCTTTACGACCTTGCCCGTGATGGGATTGCCCTCGCGCACGGGGCGCCCCTTCTCGCGCACATCGAACGCAATGGCGTTGGCGCGACGCGTGGAGGTGGTATTGAGGTTGAAATTCACGGCGATCAGGAAATCGCGCGCACCGACGGTCGTGGCACCCGTGCGGGCTACCCCGTCGTCGAACGGCCGCGCCCCGAAATCGGGGGCCGTCTCCTTGTGCGCCAGTTTCTCGGGCAACGCCTCGTACTCCCCGGCACGGCAGACCGCAAGGTTGCGCCGCTCGGGGATGAAGGCCGCGGCCTCGTAGCAATAGGTCGGGACATGCAGTTCAGCGGCGATACGTTCGGCCAGTTTGCGGGCCAGCTCGGCGCACTCGGCGAGTGTGATGCCGCAAATCGGGATCAGCGGCAACACGTCGGTAGCCCCCATGCGCGGGTGCGCACCCTTGTGACGGCGCATGTCGATCAGCTCGGCAGCCCTCTTCACCCCCGCAAAGGCGGCTTCGACGACCGCTTCGGGCGAGCCGACAAACGTGACGACAGTCCGGTTGGTCGCCTCTCCGGGATCCACGTCCAGCAGCTTGACGCCCCCGGAGGATTCGATGGCCGATGTGATCTGGCGGATTATTGCCTTGTCGCGCCCCTCGCTGAAATTAGGGACGCACTCCACGATACGCTTTTCCATAGGTAATGAGGTTAGATTTATACTTTCAAAGATAAAGAAAATCCGGGAGAAATACGAAAAAATCGTAACGAAAAAAGCCACTCCGGATTCTGAAACAGCAGTTTCCGGGTTTTTTCCGCAGGAGAGGCGGGCACGGAGCCGGAAATTCCCGCAGGGAGAAAAAGCGAGCGGCGGGTCACGCGGTGCAGGAAAACGGGGGGGGGCGAAAGGAGGGGAAGATTTCGGAAAGAACAGGGAAATCGGAAAGATTAGAAAAATCGGGAGGTACGGGAAGCCCCCCCCCTCGAAGATGGTGCGCTATCCTGCCCCCGTTTCCCCGGCTGTCCACCCTGCAGGGAGAAGAGAAAGCCCCGAAGAAACGCTGTGCACGGCTGGCGGCCGGAGCCTCAAAAAAAAGCCGGCCGCGCAAGCAGGCAGCGGGATAAGGCAACGGATATTGCCTGTCACTCGG
>ERZ773183.3060-NODE-3060-length-10141-cov-2.876958_pt1 | contig 10141 bp, 5 predicted proteins | sample MGYA00580532_ERZ773183 | MGnify/ENA primary metagenome ERZ773183 (study PRJEB29015, sample SAMEA2737791) | human gut metagenome | biome: human gut; feature: human-associated habitat; material: faeces | place: China | collected 2012 ... | reverse complement strand
CTCGATGGCGGTCTGCACGTCGCTCATCGGGCGGCCGATGCGCTCAATACCCTTCTCGATCATGCGGGCAATCGGCGTGTCGGTCTTCTTGCACAGGTTCACGGCCGTATGGATCTTGCCGTCGGAAATGTAGTCGCGGATGCGGTTCATGAAATTCATGTCCAGCACCGACGCCTTGCGGATGGCCATGAAGCGCTCGACGAAGATGAAGATCGTCACGCCGCCCAGCGCCAGCAGCGGCCACATCAGCCAGCCGCCCATCGAAAACAGTTTCCAAAGTCCCATGCGGGTTTCTTCACTGGTGGCCACCGCCTCGGCGGCCTGCAAAAATGTCATCATAGTTTAAAGAAAAATTGTTATTGTTTGATTCGAGTTCTTTTTCTGCCGTTCAGTTGTTTTCGTCCTTCTTATCCATAACGGGCCGCAGGGCCGAAAGCGTATCCGCCGGCTGCCGCAGCCGCTCCTTTTCCTCGCGGGCGGCCTGCCGCCGGGCTTCGCGCCGCGCCTTGCGTTTCTTGTTGGTGAAACGCTCCCTGATACGCCTCCGCAGATCCCGGAAATTATTGAAATCCTCCTTGAAATAAATACCGATGCCGGTCTCCTGCAGACCCTGGTTCTCGTCGAAACGGTCGATGGTCTGCGTGAAGGCCTTGGCCTTGAGCGTCCCGGCTCGGTCGATCAGGTAGGTGATGTACGCCTCGCCCATGAAGTTGGACATCGAACTGTTCACAGCCTGCTTGTTGTCGATCAGGTAGTTGCCCTCGACCTCGACGAACAGGCGGTTGTTGATCAGGCTCTTCGAAAGGCCGAAGTCCACTTCGTCGCTGGTCAGTTCCGATTTGGGACGGTAGCGGATGACGATGTTGTAGTCGTCGTTCGAGAGCAGGTTGCTCACCATGTTCGACACGAATTCCAGACCCGTGGCGGCCGAGACCGAGGTGCCGATGTTCGACGACGACGAGCTGTTCTCGCCCATGAAGCTGTTGAACAGCAACAGGTAGGCGAACTGCGTATCGACCGTCTCAGGCGTGGTGAGGGCATTGGCGATCACGGTCTGCGTCTCGGGGTCGGTGCCGGGGACATGCACGTCGAAGGTGACGGCCGGGTTGGAAAGCCGCTCGCCGAGGTGGATGACGCACTCCACGGGCACCGAACGGTCAGCCGCGAGGTTGTCGGACGTACCCTGCAACAGGGGCTGCAACGACGCCTTGAGCTTGTAGATGGCGTTGATGTTGAGCATGGCATCCATCGGCGAGCCCGTCCACTGGATTGTGGAGCCATCCTCGATGACGAACTTCTTGTTGATGATGTTCTGCAGCGAGAAGAGGAAGCTCCCCTCGGTGATGGTATAGTCGCCGTACATCTCGAAGACGTTGGAACGGGGGTTGATCTGCAGGTTGAGCGTACCGTCGCCGCGCGCCCGGAGCGTGTTGCCCGAGACGGTGAGTTCGACCTCGACGCCCGGCCGCACGTTCAGCGCCAGCGAGATATCCATCCGGCTGCCGGCATCGGACTTCTGCTGCCGCTTGCGTTCGAACATCATCTTCTTGCGGGCGAGGTTGTCGACCGTATCGACCCTGGCCGGTTCTCTGAAGGTCACGAAGTCGGCGCTCGATATATTGGACTTGTTGGACAGCGGCATGAAGAACGACGAACGGTCGTCGGTCGTGGCGGCGATATCCATCTTCACGAGCCCCTTGTCGCCCGAAATGCGGGCGGAGCCCGTGGCGTAGACCTTGCCGTAGAAAGAGTCGTTGTCCTGCGGGGTGGTGTTGAGCACCATCATCTGCCGGGGTGCGACGCGTACGTCGTAGGCGATGTTCGAGAGGTGTTGCAGGCTCAGGTCGATGTCGAAGCGCCCCTCGTTGCCCTCGGGGTCGAATATCGGGACGTTCGAAGCCCGGAAGCGGTTGCCCCTGACGTTCAGCACCGCCCGGGGCATGGTGTAGGGCACCTGCGTGAAATCGACGCACGTCGACAGTCCCGTGACGCGGATTTCGCCCGCGAGGTCGGCTTCGCGGCGCTGCCCCTGGAGCACCAGCTCGGCGGAGGCGTGCCCCCGGGTATCGGAAATGACGCCCGTGAGGATCGGGTCGAGCAGCCCCATGTCGAGGCTGTCGACGTCCAGGCGGGCATAGTAGCGCACCTGCGACGGGACGTAGAACCCCCGCACCAGCGTATCGCGCTTATGGCGGTCGGTGACGGTAACGCCCGCACGGTTGCGCAGGAAATCCCAGCGCGAGGTGAGGCGCAGCGGCGGCGCGGGTATGTCGTTGACCTGAAGGCTGTCGAGCAGGATGTCGGCCGTGATCTCGCCCGCATGGAGCGCTGATTTCATCGTCGCGGAGCCGTTGGTGCGCCCCTCGAAGACGTAGCCCATGCGTTCGATGACCTGCGTGAAGGGCGCGAGGTCGAAATTGCGCAGGCGAAGCGTCACCGAATCCTCGCGGCTGCGCGAAGCGATACCGTCCAGCAGAAGTTCCTGCTCGCGGTTCATCACGAAGAACTTGTCGATCACGACCTGCGCCGTGTCAAGCTGTATCTTGTGGGCGAAGATCTGCCAGGTCTTCGAGCCGCGGGTGATGTGCGACGGCAGGATGCGCAGGTCGACGACGCGGCCGTTGGGCCCGTGCTCGTCGACTACGTCAGCCCGGACGCCCACCAGTCCGGATACCTTGCGCAGCGTATCGTTGAAGCCTGCCGAGAGCTGCACGCGCCCCTGCTTGGCGCCGCCCGTGAGCGAAAGCCCCGGCAGGTGGAGCATACCCGCATAGAGGTCTTCGGCCGAAGCGTAGACCGTGAGCGAGTCGCCCCGGTTCGAAGCGTTGACGTTGAGCCGCGTGGCCAGCATACGCTTGCGTTCGATATATTCCGAAGTCGCCTTGAGCGAAAGCTGGTCGCTCGCGGGGTTGAAAAGCAATTGCAGCGACGAGCCGTCGGCGACCTGCAGGCCGGGCGAGATGGCATCTGCGATCGGGTCGATATGGCGGATGTCGACCGAGAGGAGCGAAAAGTCGTTGGCCACGGCCATCCCAGATGCGCGGGGCCCCGACTCCTCGTCGCCGTGCCGCAACAGGGGGAGGTATTTCCAGGCACTCGCACGCAGGTAGCGGAAGACCTCGCGGTAGCTGGTCTTGCTGCGGAACGTGGCGTCGGCGAAGTCCGAGCGCAGTTCGACCAACTTGCTCCGGGCCGAGTTCTCGCCCGTGACGGTCATGCTCTTCGACGTGAGCTGCTTGTCGTTATAGCGGTAGAGGACGTCGGTGACCCGGATGCGGCCGTTCAGGTCGTCGAGCGAGCGGCCGCCGGCCTTGGCGACGATATGCGCCGAAAGTTCCGAGACCGAGTCGCGGCGGTTGACATGCAGCCGGGCCAGGTCGGCACGGCGCAGATCCATCGTAAAGTCGTAACGGGGCACCGAGTCGTTGAAGTCGACCATGCCGAGGAAATCGAAATCGAGGTTGGGGTCGCGTGCCGTGATACGGCCGTCGAACTCGCGGTTGCGCAGCCGCCCGTCGAGGCGCAGCGAATCGTAGACATAGCCGTTGAATCCCAGCTGCGTGACGTTGCCCACGACATTGGCGTCGGTGAAACCACGCCCGACGACGCCATCGACGAAGGCCGTAAGCGTGGCGTTGCCCAGCAGGTCGCGGCGGCCGAGCAGTTCGCCCAGCCTGAGGTTGCGCGCGGCCACATCGCCCTTGACGCTGCTGCGCCCGTCGCGCAAGGGGCTCATCTGCAGGTTACAGTCGATGCCGCCCACGTCGGTCTTGGCACCCACCCGCATGTCGAACGACGAGAGCAGCCCGCGGAAACGGGCGTTGACGTCGATGTCGCCCGAATTCCCGAGGATCGCGACCAGCTTGTCGGAGAGCGCACGGCCGCCGATGCCGGCAGCCAGGGCGTCGATGGATTCGGCCGTGGAGGTCAGGCGCGGGATCGTCAGGTCGAAATGCGTCGCGCGGATGTCGGGCAGCCCCTTGATCGCGGCGTCGGCCGTGAACCACGTCCCCTGGCCCACCTGTAGGCTCCTGACCTTGCCCGTGAAGTCGGAGACGACGCCCGCGACCTCGATGTCGATATTGCTGAAAACGGTATGCCACCCGCGGAGCCGCGGGGCGAAATAGGCGATGTCGTCCGTGGAGACGGTGCTGTTGCGCAGCTTGCCGTCGATGCGCACCTCGCCCAGGAAATCCTTGTAGCCGGCCCACGAATCGCCGACGAGCGAAATGTAGGGGATGTCGACGTTCGAACGGGGCGTGACGACGGAGGTATCCTCGAAGCCCAGCGCACCGTTCGTGAGGTAGAAACGTCCCGAGAACCGGTCGAGCACGAAGCCGCTGCGCTCACGGGCCGACATGGCCTCGATGGTGGTGTAGATCGACTGCCCGTCGATGGTGAAGTCGCCGACACGCGCCGAGATGCCGTAGAGGTGCATGTGGCTGAAGTCGATGCCGAATTCGGGGTCGCGCCGCGTGAGCCGCTCCAGGCAGAGATCCATGCCTTCGATGGAAGCCTTGCGCAGCGACAGGCGGAAATTGCCCTTCCGGGGCTTGTCGGGGTCGCTGATGCGGTTGACGATCTGCTTGATGTTCATCTCCCCCTCGGGGGTCTCGCGCAGGTAGAGCTTCGCCCCACCGATCTCGCCGCGGCTGAGTACTACCCCGCCGCCGAAAATGCCCAGCCCCGTGATGTAGGCGTCGAGGCTGCCGACGTAGAGCAGCGTGTCGCGCTGGTAATCCTCGACGTAGAAACCCTTGACCTTGACCTTGCTGAAAAGCCCGATGTCCACGCGGTCGATGCTCACGGTGGTTTCGAGCTTCCTGGACACCATGCGCACGGCTTTCTGTACCACGTAGTTCTGCACGGCGGGAATATCGAGCAGCAACGAAAGCACCATGGGCAGAATTATCAGCAACAAAACCGCTACCGAGAACACCTTTCCCAATATTTTTATACCTTTGCGCATTGATAGGTCGTTATAACCTGCAAATTTAACTAAAATAGTTAAAAAAAACGAAAAACCGGATGGATATTACAATTCTCGGCATCGAATCCTCGTGCGACGATACGTCGGCTGCCGTGATCCGCAACAACCTGCTGCTGTCGAACGTGATCGCCTCCCAGGCCGTGCACATAAAATACGGCGGCGTGATCCCCGAACTGGCTTCGCGGGCGCACCAGCAGAACATCATACCGGTGGTCGACACGGCACTCCGAGAGGCCGGGCTCACCGTCGGGGAGATCGATGCCATCGCCTTCACGCGCGGCCCCGGGCTGCTGGGTTCGCTGCTCGTCGGGGTATCGTTCGCCAAGGGGCTCTCGGTGGCGCACGACATCCCGATGGTCGAGGTCAACCACCTGCAGGGGCATATCCTCTCGCACTTCATCGACCTGCCCGACCGCGAACTGCCCCATCCCGGCTTCCCGTTCCTCTGCCTGCTGGTCAGCGGCGGGCATACGCAGATCGTACGCGTGGATTCGCCGCTCGATATGGAGATCATCGGCACGACGATCGACGACGCCGCAGGCGAAGCGTTCGACAAATGCGCCAAAGTCATGGGCCTGCCCTACCCCGGCGGCCCGGTGATCGACCGCCTGGCAAAGGAGGGCAACCCCAAGGCGTTCCGCCTGGCACACCCCCATGTCGACGGCTACGACTATTCGTTCTCGGGGCTCAAGACCTCGTTCCTCTATATGCTGCGCGACGCCGTGGCCGGCGACCCCGATTTCATCGAGCGCAACAAGGCCGACCTCTGCGCGTCGCTCCAGAGCACGATCGTGGAGATCCTGCTCGACAAACTGGTACGGGCGTCGAAGGACACGGGCATCCGCGACATCGCCATCGCCGGGGGCGTATCGGCCAACTCGGGACTGCGCAACGGCATCGTCGAGCAGGGCCTCAAGCGCGGCTGGCGCACGTTCCTGCCGGAATTCAAGTTCACGACCGACAACGCCGCGATGATCGCCATGGCAGGCTACTACCACTACCAGCACGGCGACTTCTCGTCGCTCGACGTGTCGCCCGTGGCACGGCTCGAAGAGCTGTAATGCGGCCGGGAAGATGAAACGGCTCGCGGCATTCGTGCTGCTCCTGGCGGGGATCGGCAGTGCATACGCCGGCGACGGCGATGCGGAGCGGCTTCGCGCATGGCGCGCCGGGGAAAAGGTCTCGGAAGAAGCGGTGGCGGAATACGGCATCGACCGCTGTTTCGCCAGTTCGGAGATCGGCGACGCACTCTCCGCGCGCATGTACGGCAAATCCTACAAGCCGGACTGCACCGTCCCCCGCTCGGAGCTCCGCTACCTGCGGGTGCTGCACCGCAACCTCGCAGGCGAAACCCTGCTGGGCGAGCTGGTCTGCAACGAAGCGATCTGCGGCGACCTGCTCGATATTTTCCGGGTGCTTTACGACACCTCCTACCCCATCGAACGCATGGTGCTGATCGACGAATACGACGCGCAGGACGGCCCTTCGATGCGGGGCAACAACTCTTCGGCATTCAACTTCCGGTTCGTCGCAGGAACCGGGGTGCTCTCCAGCCACAGCCAGGGCATGGCCGTCGACATCAACCCGCTCTACAACCCCTATGTCAAAACGAACGGCGGCCGCACGGTCGTCGACCCCGCGGAAGCAGCCCCTTATGCCGACCGGACACGGGATTTCCCTTACAAGATCGCCGAGGACGACCCCTGCTGCCGGGAGTTCCTGCGCCACGGATTCACCTGGGGCGGCCACTGGAAAAGCCTGAAGGACTACCAGCATTTCGAGAAAAAGCAATAGCCGCCCGGAAGCCTCAGCACTGCGCAGGGAGGCCACCGCGGTTATTTCGGGAGGGCAACGATCGATTCGGGAGCGCTCCCGGGTATTCCGGGACAGCATCCGGCCAGTTCGGGACAACACAAAGGCTCCCGACCTTTCGAGGTCGGGAGCCTTTTTTCCTCCGGGCATCCCCGGATTTTCCGGAGACCGGATTATTTTACGCCGAAGAGTTTTCCCTTCAGCGAAAAATTGTCGTACTCGGCTTTGAGCGAAGCCATCAGGTCGCGCACCGACTGGATCTTTTCGGCCCGCCATGCGTTGGCGCCGCAGAAGGCATAGCCGTTCTGCAATTTTCCCTTGAAGGCGTTGTAGAGCGCCAGCATGATGCAGTAAGGGCTGTGCGTCACGTCGCACGTCTTGATGCAGTCGAACGGGCAGTTCTTGGGGCGTTTCAACCCCTCCTTCACCCGGTCGAGGAACGAGCTGTGGATGGCCCGCCCCGGCATACCCACGGGGCTCTTGATGATCTCGATATCCTGCTGCGTGGCATCGAGGTAGCTCTGCTTGAACGCCGGGTCGGCGTCGCACTCCTCGGTCGTGACGAAGCGGGTGCCCATCTGCACACCCTCGGCGCCCAGCGACATGATGCGGTAGATGTCCTCGCCGGTGTAGATGCCGCCGGCCGCGATGACGGGGATATGGCAGCCGTGCTCGGCCTCGAACGCATGTACTTCGGCGACGATTTCGGGAACGATGCTCTCGAGCGCATAGTGCTCGTCGACAAGCTGCTCCTCCTTATAGCCGAGGTGGCCGCCCGCCTTGGGGCCTTCGACCACGATGGCGTCGGGAATGTACTTATATTCTGCAAACCATTTCTGGCACAGCAGTTTCGCGGCGCGCGCCGACGATACGATGGGTGCCAGTTTGGTTTTGGCTCCTTCGGTAAGGAACGACGGCAGGTTGAGCGGCAGCCCTGCGCCCGAGAAGATGATGTCCGCCTTCTCGGCGATGGCGGTTCTGACCATGTCGGCGAAATTGGACATGGCGACCATGACGTTCACGCCGACGATGCCTTTCGTGGCCTCGCGGGCCTTTTTCAGTTCCTGTTTCAGACCCCAGATCGAGGCCGTACGGTAATCTTTCGAATAGTCTTTGTAAATCACTCCCAGGCCGGCCGACGAAATGACGCCGATGCCGCCCTGGTCGGCGACGGCCGAAGCCAGCCCTGCGAGCGATATGCCTACGCCCATACCGCCCTGCACGATGGGGACGGGAGCGAGCAAATTTCCGATTTTCAGTGCTTTCATTTTGTTGTGGATTAGTGCAAACCTAATTAACCGCACCAAAGGTACGAAAAACAAAACGGAACACACCATATCCCATACGAATTAATTGTTAATTCTCTGCCGGGCGGCGCCGGAACCGTCGGGAAGGCACGGGCGGAGGATGCAGCGCCCCGTCATGCCGCCGGGGAGCGGGAATTACAGGAACCGGACACCTCTCACCCGGGCGCGGTTGCGGCCGGGGGCTTCGCGCTCGACGATACCGGTCACCACGTCGGCGGCATCGTGCCAGCGGTTGGCGCGGAACCGGCGGCGGTAGGTCGTCAGGTGGGCGTATAGCTCCGGCCAGCGCAGGTTCCAGCCCCGGGGAAAGCGCACGAGGTGCAGCGCCGTGGCCGAATTGGAGAGGATGCGCGCCTCCTTGTTGGCGCCCTGGTGGAACCATTCGATGCGCACGGAGGGTGCCAGCGAGCGTGCAAAACCGCGGCCGCCGTTATTGCTTTCGACGGCCGCCTGCCGCGTATCGGAGCGCAGGAGCATCCCGGCCACGAGCGGTTCGGTGACCTCCATCGGTTCGCGCGAATAGACGGCATCGGTAATGTAGACCACCCCGTCGGCATCGACTGCATACGAGAGCGAACAGAGGTAGTCGTCGCCCATATCGGCCGTATCGGTATAGTTGGCGCGGCGGACGATCTCGTGCGGCAGCTGGTCGTACTCGGCGAAGTTCAGCCCGTAGAGCAAACCCTCGCGGGACGAGGGATGCCCCTGGTACATACTTTCGAATTGCAGCGGGTCGAGCCGCCGTTTGGCTTCGAGCAACGCACGCCCCTGCTGCCCTTCCCACAACGCCTCGCCAGGGACACGGGGGTCGACCTCGGTGGGCGGCGAGGCCTTGAGCGCCTCGAAATTCAGGTGCAGCCACGTGTCGGGAGACAGCCCGTCGAGCTGCGCCCAGCGGGTGAATTCGACGACGGGTTCACGCGCGGCGAGCGTGCCGATAAGGTCTTCCTCGTGCCAGCGTGTGAAGACGATCAGTTCGCGCGAGGCGTTGTGCATGCGCGTCCGCACGACCGAGGTATACCACTCCCAGCAATTGGCGCGGACGATGGGCGAATTGGCTTCGAGGGCATCCTTGTAGAGGTCGTCGAGGATGAAGCAGTCGACACGGTTACCCGTGAGCGAGCCTTCGCGCCCGACGGAGAGCAGTCCGCCGCGGCGGCCGATGACCTCCACTTCGTCGACCGTACGGATATAACCGGGCGGTTTCGCACCCTGTTTGATGGTCGTGGCGGGAAAAAGCGCGGCATATTCGCGCGATTCGACGATGCGCTGCACGCGGCGGTTGAATTTCGAAGCCAGCGCCCCGGAATAGGAGGCGATCGCAACGCGCAGGTCGGGATCAAGCCCCAGCACGTAGGCCGGAAGCAGTGTCGTCGCGCCGACGCTCTTGCCGTGCTGGGGAGGCATGGTGACGATCAGACGCCGGATGCGCCCGGCCGCAAAAGCCTCCAGCACACGGTAATACGCCCGGTGGAAGGGTTGCAGCTCGAGGAAGGGATAGACCGCCAGCGCGAATGCGCCGAACGAAGGGGGCACACCCGCGACGGAGGGAAGAGCCCCGGACGGCCCGGCTCCATCCGTGCAGACCGCCCCGTACCCGGACACGGCGGGCCGGCCGGCAATGGCACCTTGGGCGGGGGAAACAGGCCGGACGGACACAGCTGGAAGGCCGGGTGTGACGGGCTGACCGGAGGCGACGGAAATATCGCCGGGAACGGACTGATCGCAGGGAACCGATTGGGCGCAGGGAACGGAAGATCCCGAGGGATCGGGCTGACCGGAGAGTACAGACTGGACGCAGGAAAGGGGCTGGCCGGGCGCGGCGCGAAGGCCGGGGAAATCGGGATCGAGGATGGCGGCAGGTACGAAAACCTCTGCGGAAGGAATTTCCGCAGAGGCCGGGTCGGTTTTAACAGACATTGGTTTGATTTTTGAACCCTATGCGCGGCGCCGCGGCGGGAGGTTCGGAAGAAAATGCCGTTCCGGCGGCTGCGCCGGGCCCGGAGGGATGGCCGGAACGGATGAGGCGGAT
>ERZ773183.3035-NODE-3035-length-10196-cov-3.124741_pt1 | contig 10196 bp, 6 predicted proteins | sample MGYA00580532_ERZ773183 | MGnify/ENA primary metagenome ERZ773183 (study PRJEB29015, sample SAMEA2737791) | human gut metagenome | biome: human gut; feature: human-associated habitat; material: faeces | place: China | collected 2012 ... | reverse complement strand
ATATCGTGTCGCTGCGGGTCGATGAGCAGGGCCGCAAACTCCCGCACGATTTCGAAGCCCGGCGCTCGATGGAGATTCTGCGTGACTTGGAGCGCAAATACGGCCTGCATCCGAGTGTCAAGGGAGAGGAGCAGGCCGACAAAGTGGGATTGCATAGGGTAAACTACAGAGAAGGCAATGTCAAGCAGCAGATCTCGTCCGTTGTGAGGTCGTGCCTGCGAAATTACAAATGCTCGTCCTACGGAGAGTTTTGCACACTGCTGGAACTGTTCAACGTCTCGGTCGAGGAACGCACCGGAACGATCGACGGAAGAAACTATGCAGGTAGTGTCTCGGGCTCTGACCGACGACGGCTACGGCATCGGCACGCCATTCAAGTCGAGTCGTATCGGAAAGGATGTCGGCTATAAGGCCCTTCAAAAGTATTACGGGATGTCGAAAGACAACCTGAAAAAGCCGGGCGCGCTCGATCGTCTGCGGCAGACGGTCAAAGACGCCATGAGCCCGCATAACACACGGGACGAGTTCCGACAATTGCTCAAAGCGGAAAGTATCAACACTGTTTTCCGGATCAACCCCGTAGGAAGGGTTTACGGCGTAACGTTTATCGACCACACCAATGGCATTGTCGCCAACGGTTCGGTGCTGGGAAGGGAGTTCTCGGCCGGTGTTTTCAACGAGCTGTTCCCGACCTCCCGAAAAGAAACACTGCATACCGCAGAACAGCACGCGGAACGCCAATACGAACAACGAAGCCGCACGGCAAATCCTGTCTCAGGAGTTGTCGACACGTTGTTGGACTTGGTCGATGCGCGGGCTTTCGAGGAACAGCAAAGAATCCAGCGACGGCGGAGAAAAAGGAAACTGCATCGATAATAACTAAAATTGAATTCTGATTAGGCAATCAAACCGTAATGTATAAATAGTCAAGACTTATTCTGACAGTTGAATCACTATCGGACAAAAACTGTCGGATTAAGTCTTGACTAATTCTCGTTGAGTATAATTATTACTCGTTGTTCCTATGCTGTCACTGTCATGCCATGCATTGGCGAGTAATGGAAACCCTCCGGCATTTCATCTCATAAAGAACCGAAAGCTGCGCGGATTTTCTGGGAATTTACCATTATTCGCTTTTTAATAAGCTTCTAACCGTTTAGATGTGCGTTGGGTCTGTTCAAAAATTGTTCGGGGCTGTTCACTTTGAAGCAGCCGTTCGCACATGGCGGAGATTATGGGGCGCTGATAGGATCGTCCGAACCATCCCAACGCCTCGACGGCCGCTACGCGCAGCGGCTCTTCGAGCGCGGCGTCTTCGGCCAGGGCGATCAGTTCGGGTACGCAGTAGTGGTGGCGGTAGAGGCGGAAATAGGTGATTTCGCTCAGGCGCCGCTTCATCTTGTTCTGCGGGTCGCGGATGAATTTGAACGTTTCCGTCTGTTCGGCCTGCTTGTCGGCTATGCGCTTCAGCCGTTTCTGTAGCGACTCTTCGTTTTGGTAGAGTTCGTGTTTGGCCGCGGACTGACGGCGGAGCTCAGCGCTCACGGCGTCGGGATTCATGAACATCATGTTCTCATCGGCATGGTAGGCCACGCGCAGCGAGAGTTCGTCGTCCAGCAGCATCTCGACGGCTGCGGGAACCAGCTCGTCGTCGCCGCAGTCGCCGATCCACTGCGACACCAGACGGCGCACCAGTTCGTAGCTGTCGCCCGCCGCCTGCACCAGCATCGCGTTGAAACGCGGCGAGCGGCTGGTGCTCATCAGCCTGAGGGCTTCGAGACGCACCGGTCCGTAAGGAGATTCGGCGACCCGTTTTTCACACAGGTCGGCGGTCTTGTCGTAACCGTTGTCGGCCAGCTTGCGCAGGGCGATGGCCTGCACGTCGGCGGGCATCGTTTCGGCGGCCATCCGGAGCCAGTATTTGTTGTCCGATGCTTTTGCCGTGAGTGCCGTGTTTAGGTCGGTGCCGGGCAGCGCCCGGTTGATGAAACGGTAGGTCGGGTCGCCGATCAGGTGTGTTTCGAGGTAATGCACGTGGCGTCCCCACTGTCCGATGCGCACGCCGCAGTCGAGCAGTCCAATATAGCGGTCGGGCCATTTGTCCTGCAGGGCGTTGACCGAATTGCCCTGGGTGACGATGCAGTCGCCCGGACCGAAGATATAGCTCGCGGCGATGCACTCGTCGAGGTGGAACGAGCCGTTGTAGCAGGCGTCGAACATCACCATACGGGGATTCATCGGCCGGTTGTAGAGGTCTTCGATGTGTACGTCCATGGCCTGGTCGAGCAGCGAATCGGCCGTGTGCAGCGAATCGGAGAGCTGGCACCACGCTTCGGGCACGCCGTAATAGCGATCAGCTCGGCCTTGCGTTTTTCGGGGTCTTTGTGTCCGTCGATTTTGCTGCGCAGGAACCGTTTGATGTTCTCGATCGAAACGTTCATGCCCGAACCGTTTCGGTATCCGTTCAGGTATTGCGTGTCGGGAGCGCCGTGGTGGTGGCACAGGGCGACATCGACGCCTTTGCGGGCCATCTTCTCCAGCAGGTAGGGCTTCATGGGCCAGCGGCTTTCGAAATCATAGAAACGCACGGTGCTGCCGGTGCGGAAAAGTGCGGGCAGCTGTTCGCGCAGCGCGATCTGCTCCCCGGCCCAGGCTTCGGGAGCCTCGGAGTTGTAGCCGTGGCCGCGGAAAACGAACAGGTTGTCCAGCTCGTTCTGTTCGGCATGGGCCTTCACTACCTTGCGCAGGTAGGCACGCAGCAGTTCGTCGGAATCCGCGCCTTCGCGTTTGGGCGGCTTGATGCGGGCCGAGTAGATCGGCGACGCGATGTGCTGGCGCGATTCGGGCGAGAGCGAATAGTAGAAATAGAGCGGTTCGTCGGCGTCGCGGCGCAGGAACTCGAATTGCAGTTCCGGATCGTCGTAATAGCGGTCGGAGGGGACCGACGAATCTTTCCAGTCGCGGTCCTGACTGCTCTTGAACGCCGATGTGAGATGCTGTCCGTCGCGGATCATGGCAATGGGGATGTCGCCGACGAACACCACGCCTTCGAGGTGCGGCTGCGCCTCCGTCATCCGGATGATCTCGCTGCGCACGCTTTCGGGGTTCTGCCACTCGTCGATGAGCAGGTAGGTCCCCAATCCGTCGCGCTCCACGGCGGCGCGGTAGGCGTCTACCTCGGCGGCTGCGGCTTCATAACTCCGGCTGTCGATGAAAATGGCGAACGTCGTGGGGCTTTTCACGCCGGGACGGACGATCCGCGGTGCCGCTGCAAGCGACAGGGCCTGCAGGCAGACGGCGATCAGTAAGACGATTCTTTTCAATTTCATGGTCATGTCGGATTATCGGGTCGGTACGGATACGGTGCTTTCGAGCCGGATCGCGGTTTGCGTCAGCTCGTCGCGGAGCTCTTTCTCCAGGTTTTTGTCGGCGGCTGCCTGCCGGCAGGCGTCGATGATCTCGGCACGGCGCGGGGTATGCGCGAACCAGCCCAGACACTCGGCCGTGTTGACCCGCAGTTCGAGGGGCTGCGAAGCGTCGGCCACGAGTTTCAGCAGCTCGGGCACCAGTTCGTGGTAGGTGTTGTTGCGCATCGAACGGATGGCCGAGATGCGGCTTTTGAGCGTTTTGCCGTTGAAAAGCTGATTCCGCTGCCGCTCCTTCATCGCTTGTTCGCCGGCGACCTCTTCCCAGAGCTCGGTGAATTTTGCCTCGCTGTCCGCATACGGCGAAGCCTCGACGGCCGTGCGCAGCGCCTGTTCGACCTCTTTTTCGGGGAACAGCTCCAGCCCCTTCATGACAATGTAGGCTACACGCTTCGATTCGCTGTCGTTGACATAAGTATCGGCCAGCGCGGGCAGCAGCTCCAGACGGCTCGATTGCCAGGCATAGGTCGCAGCGTTGCGGCGCAGCAGTTCATAACGGTCTTTCAGTCCCCGGATGATGGCTTGCGCGAAGATCTCCTCGTCGCCGAAGCGTCCGATGAGTTTGAGGCACTCCATACGGGTCGTCGCCAGCGGCGACTGTTTCATGAACTCCAGCAGTTCGCCCGCCGAGATCGCACCGGCGTCGGTCAGCATGCGCAGCGCGAGGCTCTGCACGTCGGCCCACGGGCTTGCGAGCAGGCTGCGCCAGTAGGCGGCGTCTCCCTTGCGGGTTGTCATGTCGGTGGCCAGCGTATTCGGCTCGACGGGCTGGAACCGGAAGGCCGGGTCGCCGATGATGTGTCCTTCGAGCGATGCGATCAGCCGGTTATACTGCCCGACACGCACGCCGTGTGACAGCAGGCCGACCAGCTCGTAGGTCCAGCGGTCCTGCAGTACGTTGACCGTATTGCCCTGCGTGGCCACCGTGCGGCCCGGGCCGAAGATGTAGTAGCCCGTGATGTAGCCGGGTTTGTGGAACGAACCGTTGTAGCAGGCGTTGAGCATCACGAAACGCGGCTGTGCGGCCAGCGTCTCGAGGTCCTCGAGGCTGACGATCGTCTGGTCGCCCTTGGCCTTCGTGTCGTCGTCCGCCTCCGTCTTTTTCGTTTCGAAGAAGGCGTCGGTCAGGTGGTATTTCTCCTTGAAATACTGTTTGGCGCCCTCCACGTCGGCTTTGTCGCCCTTGCGGCGTTCCATATACAGGGCGATCATGACTTCGGCTTTGAGCTGGCTGTACTGGCCGTCGAAACTGTCGGGTTCCGTCGTATAACTGCCGACGTGCTGTTTGTCGGGCGAACCGTGCTCGTTGAAGAACATGGCATCCACCTCCGGGCGCACCAACTCGTCGAAAACCCGGTATTTCATGTAATCGTCCATCCGGAAATTGAGCTGGCGCAGGTTTCCGGCCTTGCGGGTGTCGGTCAGCGGGAAATTTTCGTCGATGGCAACGCGCTCGTCCATCCAGCAGACCAGACAGTCGGAGTTGTATCCGTCGCCGGCGTAGGTCACCAGATTGTCGAGTTGGTCGACTTTGCCGCGTTCGGCGACGACCTTTTCCAGATAGCGGGCAATCCCTTCGTATTTGTCGCCTCCGAGCTGTTCGGGATAGCGGATGCGTCCCGAATAGAAGGCCGGGTCGAGCCGCTGCGGCGAGTCGCAGGCGAGGTTGAAATAGGAGAGCAGACGGTCGGTCGTGTCGCGGGCGATCAGCTCGAACTGCAGGTCCGGGCAGTCGTAGTAGCGGTCGGAGGGGACCGACGACTGAATCATCGGGAAATTGTCCTCGTCCATTTTGAACGCCGTGGTCAAGTGCTGGGCATTGCGCACCATGGCGATCGGAATGTCGCCCACGAAGACCACGCCTTCGAGCGGCGAGCGTTTGGCGGTTTTGCGCATCAGCGCGATGAGTTGTTCGCGCACCTGCTCGGGGGTCTGCCAGTTGTCGCGGAGAATGTAGGTCGAGAGTCCGTCGGCCTCCAGGACATCGCGGTAGGCATGAATCTGGGGCGCCGTTTTGTCGTAGGTCGCCTGATCGACGACGATTGCGAACGCCGTCGGCTGTTTGCTGCGGGGCTTTTCGACTGCGACTTTGGCTTGCAGGATGAATGGCAACAGCAGGACGATTGCCAATAAATATCTTTTCATAGCTTTCATTACGGATTATTTCTTGGATTCTACGCGGTTAATCATGCGCTGCACCTCTTTGGCCAGTTCCGGTGAACAGTTGCCGCGGGCGAGCAGTTTGCGTCCGGCATCGGCGATTTCATGGCGCCGCACCGAGAGGTTGAACCACGCCAGCGCCTCGGCCATCCGCACACGCAGAATCTCGGGAACCTGCTCGTCGCCCAGCAGGGTGAGGTATTCCGTGACGTGCTGGTGATAGGGGCGGTTCTTGAGGAAACTGATGCGGGCCTGCCGCCAGCGGGGCTTGCCCTGGGGGTCGAGAATCTCCCGCGTCGAGGACTCGCCGGGCGAGAGCTCGTTGCGCTCGATGAGTTTGTCGAGCAGCTCCTGTTTCTCCTCCCGGGCATGGTAGAAATTCTTGTCGGCGAAATAGGTCTCGATTGCCTTTTCGACTTGCTGTTTGTCGAAGCAGCGGATCGCCTCGCTGATGTTGAAAACGATGCGGGCGGCATTGCGGTCCCTGACATATACGTCGATGAGCACGGAGATGAACGCCTCGTCGCCGATACGTCCCATGCGTGTGACGGCGATACGGCGCAGGAACTCGAAGCGGTCGTAGGCGGCCAGCATCAGCGCCTGCTTGTATTCGGGGCCGTTGAGCGACTCGAGCAGCCGGAAGGCGTTGTAACGCACGACGCTGTAAGGCGACTCGGAGCACTTGTCGAGCAGGATGGCGGGCAGCTGCGGGTAGTCGTTTTCCCAAAGCCGGATCATCGCCAGGTTCTGGATGTCGGGTATGGCATTGTCGAGTTGTCCGAGCCAGAAGCCGTTGTTGCGCTTCAGCGCCATCGAATTGATGTCGAGTTCGGGATGGGCGGCCTTGAAGCGGTAGGTCGGGTCGCCGATCACGTGCGACTCGAGGATGTGGATGTTCTTGGCCCAGGCGCCGATGCGCAGCCCTTCGCCCAGCAGTCCCAGCAGGTCGAAAGCCGACTTGTCCTGAAGCACGTTGACGCTGTTGGCGAACGTCGTGACGCAGCGTCCCGGAGCCATGATGTAGTGTCCTGCGATGAAATCGTCCTCGCGGTAGTCGCCGTTGTAGCAGGCGTCGAAGACCACGAAGCGGGCATTCGGGGCGATGGCTTCGACCTCTTCGAGGATGATGCCCGTGCGCAGGTCGGCGATCGAGTCGAGACGGAGCATTTCGGGCTCCTCGGCCCGGTTGTACCACGTGGAATCGAGTCCTTTCTCCGCGGCGCGTTTGGCGGCCGATTCCCGGCCGCTGCCGGGACGGCGGGCCAGTTCGCGCAGGCTGCGCTGCATCTCGGCGGCGGCATCTTCGGCCGATTCCACATAGGGCGTCCCCGAAAGGTACTGCCGGTGGGGCATTCCGTGTTCGTGGAAGACCATCATGTCCACGTCGTCGCGGCGGACCTCGCGGATGAGCGACTCCTTGACGAAGGGCTGCATCGAGTAACGCAGGAATTTGGCGTTGTGGGTGCGGCTGAACACGTTGCCGAACTGCTCGTCGAGCAGCTGCTGTTCATCGCGCCAGGCGATGAGCGAATTGGAGTAGGAGCCGTGGCCCGTGTAGGAGACGAACTGGTCGAAAGGCGTCGCGTCGCGGTGTTCGGCCACGGCTTTCTCTAGGTAACGGGCAATCTGTTTGTAGGGATCGCCGTAGGCTTTCTGCGCCTTGATGCGGCCCGAATAGATGTCGCAGGAGATGTACTGCGGCGAATCGGGCGACATTTCGTAATAATGAAACAGTCCCTGCGAGGGAGTGCCCTGCGGGACGAACTGCAAATCGAAATCGTCGTAAAAGCGGTCCGAAGGAACCGAGGTTTCGTGGAGCGGGTGGTCGCGTTCGTCCATTTTGAAGGCCGAGGTGAGGTGCTGCGCCTTGGTGATCATGGCGATGGGCACGTCGCCGATGAATACGCATCCCTCCAAAGCGTTTTCCGCATAAAGTTTGCGCAGGACGTCACGCACCTGTTCGGGCGTCGTCCAGTCGTGCGAAACGATGTAAACGGGCAGTCCTTCGGCTTCGAGCGTCTGTTTGTAGGCTGTCATTTGGGGCCGGCATTCCCGGGCGGTTCGGGAGTCGGTGATCACGGCGAAGGAACTCGATCCCTGTATGGAGGGGTTTTCGAACGTCTGCGATCGTCCCGGCGCGGCCGAAAGCAGCAGAACTCCGGCCAGCAGGACAAAAAACGGTTTTCTATAATTCATATGGAGCAGTTATTTGAAACCCTCCGGGGAGGATATGTGTCGTCCTCTCCGGAGGGTTCCAGTTTTAAAACATCAGTCCGATTTTAAAATTGGCGTAAAAGCGGCGGTCGAACAGGTCGCGGTGGTCGTCGGCACGCACATAGTCGCCCGAGGCTGCGGCAAAGACCGAACCGCGGCCCTTGAACAGCCGGGCGAACGAATAGGTGATTTCACCGCCGAACGCAGCGTATCCCGACCCGAGGTAGTAATAGTCGCGGAGCGTGAAATCGGTGTAGCATTTCGTGTCGGCCTTGTAGCCGTTGTAGTCGATGTCGCTGCTGTTGTTCATCTTGTAGGAGGCGCGTATTCCGACGAGCAGCGAGTGCTTTTCGTTGAAGATGAAATTCTTGCGTCCGAAGATGCCGATCTTGCAGTTTTCGATGTCCTGGGTGCTGCGCGGGAAATAGTAGATGTCGCTGAGCTTCTCGGTGGAGAATTCGACGCCGGCAGTCCAGTTGTAGGAATCGCCGCGGGTGGTGCGCATATACTGCAAACGCCCCTCGAAACCGGCCTTCGAGCTGTTCGAACGGACGGATTTCGATTTTATGATCCACTTGGCGACCTCGAAGGAGTTGTCCCACTCCTGTACATACTGGATGCCGTCGATGCTGCGGTCGCCGTAAGCGGCATTCAGGAAGAACGTATTCTCCTTCGAAGGCTTGTAGACGGCGTTCAAGCCGATCGACCAGCGTTCGTCCCGGGTCGTGCCGACCATTTTGGGCGTCGTGTAGCTGTTGGTGACATCCTCTATTTCCCGGGTGTACTTGCCCGATACGAGCAGGCGCAGTTTTTGGGTCGTGAACGAGTACTGGCCGCCGACGCCCATGCAGTTGGCGTTGTAGATGCGCTGGTTGTCATCCGTGCTGCTGGAGATGGAGGCATCGACGTAGAATCCCGGGAAGTTGAAAATATAGACCGGGTTGGTGCTCATCGAGATTTTATTCGAGGCGGTTCCGTCTTCGCGCCGGGAGTAATACTGGTAGTTAGCGCCGATGGCGTGCTTGCCCAGCGTGACGGTCACACCCGGTTTGATCTCGAATTTCGAAAGGCTGACCAGCGGACGCGGGTCGTGCTGTTTGGCGCCCTGGCCGTTCTGATAAGTGGCTTCGATTCCGAAGATCAGGCGGTCCCACAATTTGGGCGCCGCAGCCTTCACGGTCATGTCGTAGAGCTGGTTGATCCATTTGCTTTTGTAGGTGTCGGCGATGAAGAAGGGCGTGCCGCGCAGCGGGTCGATCAGCGAGGCGTTGTACTCGGCATCGCGCAGCTGGTCGCGCGAATATTCGAAACTACCCCAGATGAAAGCGCCCTTGAGGGCCTTCATCGTGCCGCCGCCGTCGGTGAAGAAGCGGTACCCGGTGTTGTGTTCCCCCTCCTGCGCCCGTTTGAACGAACCTTTCTCAATATCGTATCCCAGTCCGACCTGGCTGTAGTAGTCCATCTGGTCGAGCTGGATGCCCGACGCGTTGTCCGAGTAGCTGAACTGGAGACTCTCGCTTTTCAGCCGTTCGACGGAGGCCTCGGTATTGATCCGCTGCGCCGAGGTGCAGAGCGGCGCAAGGGCCGCAGCCACGAGGCATCCCGTCAGTTTGATGTAGCTATATTTTATCATAACTCATTCGATTTAGGGGGATTATTATTTCAGGGACCAGTTCCAGGCGGGCATCTTTTCGCCGTTGCGGCGGAACTGCGGGACCTGCGTTTCGAAATCTTCCGTCGAGTTGTTCGTGTCCTGGTAGATCGGGGTGCCGTCGGGCCGTTGGCCGATCACTTTGCGGCACACGCTCTTGCCGACGTAAATTTCCTCCGTCGAAGCCGCTCCGGCGTCCACGAATCCGGGAATACGCTTCATGTTGAGGCTGTTCGATGTCGGGAGCATCTCCACGCCGTCGATCAGCTGTTCGGCCGGAATGCGGACGTACTCCTGCGTTTTGCCCACCTGTCTCTGGGTCGTCTCTCCCACCACGCCCGTATTGATGGTCGGGAATTCGAGGTGCTTGCCGGGCTGGTAGATGCAGAGTCCCGGACCGCTGACGGTGTTCAGCCACTGCATGGTCACGATGTATCCCGACCAGAAAACGTACTCGAGATCAGGAACGTCCGGGTTGACACGCTGCGGATTGCCGGCCCACGTTTCGAATTCGGACAGCGAAGTGTCGATCAGTCCGCCGTATTTGCTGTGGTCGGCATGGTTCGCGGCCTCCTGGGTGATGATGAACGATTCGCCCGGCTTGAGCGGGTAGTCGGTTCCGTTACCCGGCAGCTGCCAGACCGTCACGGCATAGACGTAGTTGTTCAGTCCGTCCTCGGCGGGCCATTCTGGGAGCGTCGCCGTTGCGAATTCGGGCACGAGACGCGCGAAACAGAGGTGGTCGA
>ERZ773183.3027-NODE-3027-length-10214-cov-2.941923_pt1 | contig 10214 bp, 8 predicted proteins | sample MGYA00580532_ERZ773183 | MGnify/ENA primary metagenome ERZ773183 (study PRJEB29015, sample SAMEA2737791) | human gut metagenome | biome: human gut; feature: human-associated habitat; material: faeces | place: China | collected 2012 ... | reverse complement strand
AGATATAGAACAAAATCATCCGGAGTGGAAACCGGAGGTTTATGATCTCTTCCCTGACGCGCATAGATTCTTTGCTGCATATACCGGTGATGGTGTGGCGGTTCTTGCTAATTCACAGAATCAGGCGCGGGCTTTTATGGCGCTGGATCTTATGAAATTCGATCCGGACTTATATTATCTTATTCGTCATGGTATTAAGGGAACTCACTACGATGTGACAGAAGACGGAATGTGGACTCCCGGCCCGGATATGAACAAAAATGCTTATGGAAACGGATTTTCCTGGGGCTTTAAGAATTCCATGTACGATATGACGAGAGAAGGTACCTTTAAGGACCAGTACGAAATAGGTGAAGTATGGAAGGCGAAAGCGATTGAAGGCCCTACTACCGCATTCTCTTTTGATGACAGCAACGTAAAAAATGAGCTTGCCAATCTTCAGAGTGTTTACACCCAATATGCACCGCTGCTGGATCTCGGATTAGTGGATGATGTGGAAAAGACGCTGGCTGATTTCAACAAGCAGGCCGAAGCTGCCGGACTCCAGAAAATCCTGGATGAAGCGAAAGCGCAGGTTGCCGCTTTTCTTGAAAACAGCAAATAATCAGCAAGGATTATAAGGATGCACACAAATGCGGGATCGTATTTGTGTGCATTTCCCTTTATAATCGGAATCAACAGTCAAAGAGCCTTTTGACATAAGCAGCTTCTGCATGGATAATAGAGGAAAACAGGACAGGAGAGAAAAAAGATGAAGCTCGAAACAAATGACGTTTCCCATTTGGAATGGATGTCCGAGGAAGCGGACAAGGAAAATAAATATGAAAAGCCGTGGAAAAACGGCAGCCTGCGGGTGACGAAAAACGGCCGTTATTTCTGCTGCGGGGATACTCCTTTTTTCTGGATGGGAGACACCGCATGGCTTTTATTCCACCAGCTTACTTCCCGGGAGGCTTATTGCTATCTGCGAGGCCGCAAAGAGCTGGGCTATAATGTGATTCTGGCGGATTTCCTACATACTCCGGAACAGATAAACATGGCAGGGGAAAGCGCTTTGGAGGAAGGGGATTTCTCACGGATAAAGAAAGACGGCGGCTTCTGGGAACACGTGGATCAGGTGTTAAAGATGGCTGAGGAGCTGGGGCTTTATATGGGGCTGCTTCCTGTATGGGGCAGCAGTATTGTGGCCGGCGGGAGCCTGAATGACGGAAATCTGGACGGCTATCTGGATTTTATCCTGGATCGTTATCATGACGCGCCCAACCTGATCTGGATCGTGGGCGGAGATGTGAGAGGGGATGATAACAGCGAAAAGGAAGGCTGTTTCGGAGAGGACTGCTGGAGGTATGTGAAAAGGGATTATGAAAAACTGCCTGTGAAACCTGTCCTGGATGGGGAGCCCTCATATGAATGGGTGGTTCAGGGGCTTCATGACCTTACCCAGCCTTACTGGAAGGCAGCGGATGTGCGCCGGTATGCTTACTGGGATGTGTTCGCGGGAGCCGCGGGGCATACCTACGGACATAATTCCATCATGCAGTTTTACCGGGATCTGTCGCAGAAAGGCGCATTCGGCGCCAAATATCTGTGGTCGGATGCCATTCACCATCCGGGCGGAGCCCAGATGATCCATCTGAAGAGGCTGATGGAGTCGGTGGATTATGGAAACGGAAGGCCCGCTCAGGAATTGCTTCTCATGGAAGAGGGATTGAAATATGATTATGTGAGTGTATTTGCAGGGGAGGACTTCCTTTTTGCCTATACCTGTACAGGGAGAGCCATCCGCCTGTCCTTAACGAACTTTAAAGGAAAAATAAAGAGTGCCTATTGGATGGATCCTGTGACCGGAATGCAGACTTTTATCTGCGAAGTGACCGGAAAGGAAGAAGCAGTATTCCTGCCTCCCGAACGGGAGGACGGAAGTGATAGTGTATTGGTGATCCGATAGGAAGCTGTCATATCTTTTTCAGCCGGTTCTATGATACAATCAGGATACAATTCCGCCGTATAATGAACTACAAATTTTCAAAGGAGAATCCTGATGAAGCTGTTAATCGTGGAAGATGAGGAATACATTGCAGATTTTATGATGATAGGCCTTGAAAAGGCCGGCTATGAATGCGAAATTGCATATGACGGGAAGGCAGCGGCTGACGTGCTGGAAGAGAAAAGATACGATTTAATCCTGCTGGATATCATGCTTCCTGAAGTGAACGGTTTTGAACTGATGGAGTATATCAGGGAATACCATACTCCTGTCATTTTTATCACCGCCCGTTCCCGTCTGGAGGATAAGGTAAAGGGGCTCGGCCTGGGCGCAGATGATTATATCACCAAGCCTTTTGCACTGGCCGAACTGATTGCGAGAGTGGAATGTGTGCTGAGACGCTATCACAAGGGACAGGAGAAGCTTTTGTTTCGAGATCTGGAAATCGATGCGGTATCCCGGGTGGTCAGAAGAAATGGTGAAAACATAGAGCTTACCATGAAGGAGCTGGATCTTCTTCTCTTATTCCTGCGCAACCGCAATATTACCCTCTTTCGGGACAGAATCTATGAAGAGGTATGGGAAGGGGAATATGATGGGGAGAGCCGCACTGTGGATCTGCATGTGCAGCGGCTCAAAAAGAAACTCGGCCTTCATACATCCATCATTTCTGTCAGAAAAATAGGTTATCGGCTGGAGGATTGAAGGAGGCGGATAAATGAGATTATCACAAAAAATCGGTATCAGTTCGCTGCTGTTTTTCCTGCTTGTCTATCTGACAGCCGGCATCGGTATTATAGAAAATAACAAAAAGACTGCAATGAACAGGATACTGCAGTTATCGGCAGATGAGCAGAACAGCATTTCTTCCGGAATAATAAAATATGTTCTGGTGAACCGTGCAAAAAACAATACGGGGATGAATATTGATGATTCCGTTTACATTACGGAATACCTGGACAGCCGGATCAATTCCTGGGGGATTTATCTTATTCTTTTAAAAGGGGAAGAGGTCCTTTACAACAATCTTTCCTTTGAACTGTCGGATATAGGCAGCATTGACTATGCCGGTAAGGCAACCTGGAGAGTACAGGAAATTGAGGACCAGCCATATCTGGTGATATTGAGCCGCATCCCCTTATCCGACGAGAATTTATGGAACATTTACGTGAGGAATATCAGCGATATATATGCTGACCGAAAAGGTCAATACACCCTTTTTATCCAGCTGGGCCTTGTTGTTACCGTAATACTGTCGGTTGGGCTTATTTTTATCACCGGGCATCTGACTCGATCACTGCGTCTGCTTACAGAAGCAGTTCAAAAGGCGGGCAAGGGCAACTATAAGGAGCGGATTCATATCAAAGCAAAGGATGAAACGCGGACTCTGGCAGACAGTTATAACGAAATGGCTCAGGCCATTGAAGAGACCATACAGAAGCTGGAGGACAAAACAAAAGAGCAGCAGAGATTTATCGATAATTTCACACATGAACTGCGGACGCCTCTGACCGCCATTGTCGGTTATGCGGATTTGCTGCGTTCCACTTCCTGTGATGAGGATATGTATCAGAGGCTTGGGGAGCGTATATTTAAAGAAGGGAACCGGATTGAAAAGCTTTCCCGTTCCATGATGGATCTCATTTTTTTGGAACGGCATTCCTTTGAACTGGTTCCATGCAGAATCGGATTCCTCCTTCAGGAAGCCGCCGAAAGCTTTGAACCGGCCGCAGCAGGGGCCGGGCTGCGGCTTTGCTGTATTCTGCCTGATTCCTCAGTAATGATATCCGGGGATCGGCAGCTATTGCTGAATCTTATCGGCAACCTGCTGGATAATGCAAAGAAAGCGTCCGATGAGGGAAAAACCATCTGGCTGAGGAGCCGCAGGGAAAAGGATCAGGTTATTGTTGAAGTGGAGGATCAGGGAAATGGCATCCCGGCAAAGGATCGGGATCGGATATTTGAAAGCTTTTATATGGCAGATAAGGTACGGAACAATAAAAATACGGGCATCGGGCTGGGCCTTGCTATCTGCGCTGATATTGCCGCCATCCATAATGCCCGTATCAAGCTGGACAGCGAAGAAGGAAAAGGAACCCTGGTACAAATTATTTTTCCGGGATACAAACAGGATACAAAACAGCTTTATGATGATAACTGTATTCAATAATTCATTATCGTCAGGAGGATAATACAAATGAAAATCAACATGTTATGTAAGACCTTATTGCTGGCAGGACTGACAGCGGCTATGCTTACCGGCTGCGGGAAATCAGGGATACCGGCGGAAACGGAAGTCCCTGCGGCCGCACGGGAGCAGGAGCTTTCCGAGGCCAAACAGGATATCATCGAAGTTGTGCAGGCCGATACAGGGGCAGAAACTGCTGCGGCAAAAACCAGTGCCGTTGGCGGTGCAGAAGCGAAAAGTGAAAGCAGCTCGGGAATGACAATGATGGGCGGAAATGATATGGACGACCCGGTTCTGATCGAACAGTCCGCTGAAGCGCTGAAAAAGTATCTGGGTGTTTCTGTCGATACATCCCAATACGAAATCAGCGTCACCTTCTTTGAGGCTGTGGATGAGGAAGATGAAGCCAGCTATTTTGTATTCTTTGAGGCGCCGGCAAACAGGCCGCTGCTTCTTCCGGAGGAAAATATCGGGCCGGACGGTTTCCCGCTGCCGGAAATTTACAGACAATTAACACCCGAGTACAGCATATCCTTCTCGGAAAGCAAGGAAATTACATCCCTGCAGTCGATGTATAATCAGGCTGACAGAACAGCTCCGATAAGCATGGAAGAGGTGAAGTCCCTTGCAAAGGATTTCGTGCTTGCCCATAAAATGACTGCGGACGGGAAACTGAATATCATGGGTTCCGGTTATGGTTCCAACATTGCCATGGTCCTGTACGAAAATGGAAAAGACGGGGTGGTTCAGGTTCAGGTCAATCCGCTTTCCGGGAAAATAGAAGGCTTTTCCTATATGACGAAAAGCCGTGCACAGCTTTTGATGAACCCGGTAGAAGAAGGGTTTGGCATAGGCTGAGAAGCGGTACGGGAACAGCTGTTATTCCTGCCCGGTCCTGCGCTGCCGGTATTCCCTCGGGGAAACCTGCTCAAACTTCCGGAAAAACCGGGACAGATAATAAGCGTCACAGAAATCCAGCTCCTCTGCAATACTGCAGAGGGGCTGTTTTGTGGTAAGCAGCCGTTTTTTGACTTCCTGTAGAAGAAGCTGTTCCATATAATCCTTCAGCCCTATCCCCGTATCCTGGCGGAAACCGCAGGAAAGGATATGCCGGGGGATTCCCAGCGCCTGGGATATTTGGGAAACACGAAGCCCGGCGTTTAAGTGGGCGGTGATGTAAGCAAGGGTTTCGTGCTGCTTATAAAAACCGGCATAATCAATCCCATACTCTTTTTCTTTGACCGCCTGCTCCAGAAATCCTGAAATAATGTCCAGGAATATGGATTTCAGCCGCAGAAGGGAAGAAAGGGAGCCGTTCTGAGCGAGGGAGATCAGGCTGTCCGGACAACCGTCAGGACAGGGAGCGTCCAGATAATCCCGGAGCCCGTTAAAAAGATCCACACCAGGAAGAAGCTCCAGTTCAAAATGAATATAAAATTTTTCTATCTGAGAGGTGCAGACATAATTATACCGGGAACCGGCAGGGATCAGATACATTCTTCCCGGCAGCAGCGGGCAGCGGTGTCCGTCCCGCTCTATATAGGCGTTTCCGCTCCGGATAAAATACAGCCGGCTGAAGGAGGATACCACATCATTGAACATCCAGCTTTTATCCCCATGAAATACTCCGTTTTCAATAATGCGGAGCTCAAGCCGGTTCAGATCGGTGTTAAGCAGTGTAAAAGATTGATTGCTCATTCTAAAAGTCCATCTTTCTGTTCTATAAAACAATGTACATTTCCATAACAGATATTATAATGGATAACAGGAAAAATAGCCAGAGGGATGAAATGGCCCGGGGAGGTAAAAACTATGTCGTTTAAAGACGGAATGGCAGCTATATGCCTGGAAATGCCGGATAAGGTACCAAGGACGGAATATTCCGCAGATTTTCACTGGGAACTGGTAAGCAAAGTGACCGGTATTGAGGTGGATTCCAAAAGTCCATCTGAAATCCAAAATCGTGCCGCTTCTGCATTCCGCAGGGAATGGGATTACGGGTTTGTATGGAATACCCTTATAGGAGCCGACGCGCTGGATTCATGCAGAACGCGCATGGGGCACGCGGAATATGCGGCGGGCGGAACGGATTACAGCACCCGTGTGGAATGCCCCTTCGAGGATCCGGAGGAAGCGTTTGACTTTTCACCGGAGGAGGTATACGGCCTTCCGGATGAAAGGCAGCTTACCGCCCGATTTAATGAAGACTACCGAAGGAAAATGGAGGCGACGCCAGATGCAGTGAATACAACGGGAGTATACATAACCATGATTTCCGGGCTTCTGGAAATTTTCGGCTGGGATATTCTTCTTATGGCTATGGGGATTGATGCGAAAGCCTTTGGGGAGACTGCCAACAGGTATGGAACGTGGATTCAGCATTATTTTAATGCCCTCGCCCGGTGTGATGCGCCGGTAGTGAAGGTACATGATGATATCACCTGGACATCAGGTGCTTTTGCCCGGCCCGACTGGTATCGCGAGTTCATTTTTCCCAATTATAAACGGCTGTTTGCACCCCTTCGGGAAGCGGGAAAGAAAATTATTTTTACCTCCGATGGTAATTATACGGAATTTATCGATGATATCGCCGACTGCGGAGTGAGCGGGTTTGTTATGGAGCCTTCCACGGATATGAAGTATGTGGCTGAAAAATATGGAAAAACCCATTCCTTTATCGGAAATGCGGACACCAGGATTCTGCTGAGCGGAAGCAGGGAGGAAATTTACAGCGAAGTGAAACGCTGTATGGATATCGGAAAAGCCTGCCCCGGTTTTATCATGGCAGTGGGAAACCATATCCCGCCCAACACGCCGGTTGAAAACTGTCTCTTTTATAATGAAGTCTTTGAGAAACTCAGGCGGCGTTAAATTTTCCCGAGGGGGGACGGGAACTACCGTAATGTTTGAACAGCATATAGGAAAGAAGAGGATGACAGAATATGAATAGTTTGGAACGTTTTTATGCAACGGCGGAAAGAAGGCCGGTGGACAGGCCGGCGGCATGGCTTGGGATGCCGGATCCTCAGGCTCTGCCCGGATTATTTTCCTATTATGGAGTAAAGGATATCCATGAACTGAAAATGGCGGTAGGGGATGATTTTTATGCTGTGGAGGTGCCGTATGAATCGGAAACTGCCCATGCCATTTATGCCGCGTTTGACTGGTATAAAAACGGGGAAGTGGATGCCCTGAACCGGACTCTGACGGCGCCGGGATGTTTTCATGATGCGGAGGATATGGAAGATTTGGTGTTTGACTGGCCGGATCCGGCGGCTTATATTGATGCCGCAGAATGCAGGAGAAGAGTGGAAATGGCGCCGGAAGGCAAAACGGTGCTGGGGATTCTCTGGTCTGCCCATTTTCAGGATACCTGCGCGGCCTTTGGAATGGAGACGGCACTGATGAATATGATAGCGGCGCCGGAGCTGTATGAAGCGGTAAATAAAAAAGTACTGGAATTTTATCTGAAAGCCAACCGGATCTTTTATGAAGCGACTAGGGGAAAGCTTCATGCGGTTTTGATAGGGAATGACATGGGGAGTCAGCGGGGACTGATGATATCTCCGGAGCTGGTACGCCGGTTTGTTATCCCCGGCTGTAGGCGTCTTGCAGAGCAGGCGCACAGTTATGGACTCAAGGTGATTTATCATTCCTGCGGTGCCATTTCGGATATCATTCCGGATTTAATAGATGCGGGAGTGGACATTATTCATCCCATCCAGGCGCTGGCTGCGGGAATGGAGCCGGAAGGGCTGAAGGAAAAATTCGGAGACAGGGTTTCTTTCTGCGGAGGTGTGGATACTCAGGAGCTGTTGGTACACGGTACGCCGGAGGATGTGAGGAAGAAGGTGGAAGAACTGAAAAGGCTGTTCCCCACAGGTTTGATTCTTTCCCCGAGCCATGAGGCGATTCTGCCGGATGTACCGCCGGAAAATATCGGGGCGCTGTTCGATGCGGTCCGCCGTTAAGAAAAGCAGGAAAATATAAGGAAAAAGCCAGGCCGTTTTTTTCCCCGGCAGAATACGGGGAAAGAGACGGCCTTTATTGGCTTTACAGCGCCGGCACATACTTCCCTTACATAGACCAGAGCAGTTCCTTATCCGAATACTGTTCCGCTATGGAAAGATTCGGTTTTTTATAGTTCTCCATTTATATTTTCCTTCCTATATATAATGTATCAGGCAGTGATAAAGACGGCAGGCCCCAAATCATTATCGGATAGCCGGTTCAAATCCTCATGTAGGCCGGTATTTTCCCGAAGCTCCAAAGCATAGCTGAATTCACCGAAGCCGGACAGATCCATTTTAAAATTGGTTTCCCAGGTGTTATTCATGATCCAGCTGTAAACCGGCCGTTTATTGTTTATTTCCCGGTTGTCGCACAGGACGATGGGATGATGTTCCATAGGCCCCATATAAAGAAGGGGGGTGTCAAGAGTATTAATAAGCACGCTTTCTCCGTCCGTGCGGTAGAGAAGGCCTTCATCGGCGATATAATACTCCATATTGCTGCCGGGCAGCTGATCCACGCCGGGGCGCATGGGGACACCTCCGTTTTTGATATATAGTTCCGCTTCCGGCAGATGAAGGGAGAGCGGAAGATATACGCTTTCTATTGCCTCGCTTAAGGTTTTGGCAATGCGGAGGGTAAACTCTATTTTCGGAAGATGCCGGTACATCTTAAGGATGACACTGCTGTGCGCCGTCCCTTCCAGCTGAAAGTCCAGTTCCACCCTCGTAAAAACCGGACCGTGATCCAGTATCCGGATGTCCTGCAGGGTTCCCTGGAAGCAGCGGGCATGCAGGCCGCGTATATTCCTTCCCAAAAGCCGGCGTTCTTCATACACGTCCCTTCGGATTTCCGTCCGTTCGTAAAGCGGGGTAAAAAACGCTTCCGTTCCGTTTTTCAGCAGCTGCCTTCCGCTTTTTTTGTGGAGGAAGGAGGTGATTCCTTCTCCGATACGGTAGCCTATGAAGAACCATTCGTTTTCCAGACAGTAAGGAAGGCGGCAGGTTTCTTTGTCATATTCGCTGACGATGTCACGGACACGCTCCGCACCCACATAGGCTGTGCGGGTATAGAGCTTCCCGGAAGGGGCAGGCTGTTCTTCGTAGGAAAACAGCTTTTCTTCAAGAGGTTCAAATTCCGATAGAAAGCTCACCAGGACGCCCCGGGGATGGGCGGAAAGCTGTACGGGAAGCTCTTCGCCGGGCTTGTTTTGCGGATATCCAGATTGGTTACCATGGTATCATAGGGATTGGTAACCGTAGCGGAGTGTCCCCAGGTGTGTTCCGCATAGAGGAGGGCATTATCCCGCACGGTTTCCTTCAGTTCCGCGTTATGCACACCGGTTTTTTCTTCCAGCCGATCACACAGATGGGAAAGGCGCAGTGCCTCTTTATAATGCTTTACCGCATAAGGCGTAGATCCCACACCGTTTCCCCACCAGTCATTGAGCGCGCCGCGGTATACAGGCGCATCTGACGTTTTGTCACGTATCAGGTCATAAAGCTCCTGAAGAGTGACCATCTGCAGTGTCACTTCTTCTGCATAACGGCTGTTGAATTCATTGACGGCCGCCAGAATGGCCGGATTGACCGGCGCGTTGTCGGAGAATACGCCGGAGACGCTGGTTATGTAAAAGTCATAGGGGTATCCGCTGTTTTCATATTCTTCCAAGCTTTCCTGAAGGTTTTTGTGCAGTGTCTCCATAGGGGTGCCGGGGCCTTCCTTCCCGAAATAATTTTCGGTCATAAAGTTTACATTTTTGGAAAAAACAATCCCCAGCGCATTTCCCAGATTATAGTGTTCACCGTTCCAGACGAGCATCCTGCGTCCGCAGCCGTCTTCCCATAAATAGGCATTCTGGTTCTGATAAAGAGGATACATTCCGTGGTGGGTATGGATATTGGTGTATAAAAATTCAATGCCGTTATTCAGAAGAACATCCCGCGCGCCTAGGGAAATCCCGTTTATATCTGCAGTCATAGCCGTCTTTACGAAAATCCCCTCCCGCATGAAAATATCCCGCATTTC
>ERZ773183.3017-NODE-3017-length-10235-cov-3.417387_pt1 | contig 10235 bp, 7 predicted proteins | sample MGYA00580532_ERZ773183 | MGnify/ENA primary metagenome ERZ773183 (study PRJEB29015, sample SAMEA2737791) | human gut metagenome | biome: human gut; feature: human-associated habitat; material: faeces | place: China | collected 2012 ... | reverse complement strand
GAGTAGGTGGCCATGGCCGTGCCGACGCTCTCCAGCGGAACGGTCAGCAGGTTCATCGTCTTGCTGGCGGCGGTGACGGCGGCGACAGCCGTGCTGCCCAGCACGTTGACGGCCCACTGCATGATAACGCTGCCGATGGCCGTGATGCTGCACTGCAGGCCCATCGGCACGCCGATGCCCATCAGGCGGATGCAGGCGCGCTTGCTGAAGGCGAGCTCGCCTTTCTGCATATGCAGCACCTCAAACTTGCGGCACAGGAAGCCGAAGCTGACCACGCCGGAGATGGCCTGGGAAATATCGGTGGCCAGCGCTGCGCCGAGGATTCCCATCTTGAACGGCACGATGAACAAAAGATCCAGGCCGATGTTCAGGGCGCTGGTCAGGATCAGGAAGTACAGCGGCGTTTTGCTGTCGCCCAGGGCACGCATGATGCTGGCGACCATGTTGTACAAAAAGATGAACGGGATGCTGGCGAAGATCCAGCCAATATAGATGACCGCGCCGTCCAGGATGTCCTCAGGCGTCTGCATCAGCACCAGCAGCGGGCGGGTCAGGGTCACCGTGGTGATGGTAAGCACTACGCTGAATGCGATGCACAGCCAGGCGGCATTAGCCACATGGCGGCGCAGGTCGCTGTAATCCCGTGCGCCGAACAGCTGAGCGATGGGGATGGCAAAACCATTGCAGATGCCAATGACGAAGCCCAGGATCAGGTAGTTGATGGAACCGGTGGAGCCGACCGACGCCAGCGCACTGACGCCGCAGAAACGGCCTACGATGATGGTATCTGCCAGCGCGTAAAACTGCTGGAACAGATTGCCCAGCACAAGCGGCAGGGTGAAGAACAGGATCACTTTCAGCGGGCTGCCGCCGGTAAGGTCTTTTGTCATAGTGCGTTTATTCCCTCTATACTCTCTACTTTCCAAAATGCGTTCTCTATCACTGCGGCCCTTATAAATACCGCGGCTGTTATTATAGCACGCGCGGCGGCAAAATCAAGGGGTGAAACCATGCAAATTTTGCGTTTTTTCGCAAGAAAACCGCCCTGCAGAGAACACTGCAGAGCGGTGTGGTTGCTGTAGGCTGTCAGGCGGCCGGTTCCCTGTTAGTCGTTGGAGGAAATGTCGGTGCCGAAGTACTTCTCACTCAGATCTTTCAGCTGGCCGGAGGCACGCAGCTCGTCAATGGCGGTGTTAATAGCCTCACGCAGGGTGGCGGTCTCGTCGCCCTTGCGCAGCGGGATAGCAACCTCGTTGGCGTCCTGGGTCAGGACTGCGATCTTGACGTTGGCGTCGGGATGCTCTTTGGTGTAGTCGTAGAAGGTAACCTCAGCGTTCAGGGTAGCATCGATGCGGCCGCTGTTCAGCAGTTCGAAGGTCTGGTTCAGGTCGTCCACGCCGGTAACGTCGGCGCCGTACTGCTCAGCCAGCTGGGCGTAGGTGCTGGAGATGGTGTTGGCGGTCTTTTTGTCCTTCAGATCTTCCAGGCTGTTGATGGTGTCGTTATCACCCTTGGTGATGACGGCGGTGCGGTTGTAGGCGTACGGCTCGGAGAAGTCGTATTTCTCGGCGCGCTCCTCGGTGATGTCCACGCCGTTGACCATGATGTCGTAACGGCCAGCGTCCAGACCGGCCAGCAGGCCGTCCCACTCGCCCTCGATGAACTCCGGCTCAACGCCCAGCTTCTCGGCGATCAGGGTAGCAACTTCCACGTCATAGCCGACGAGGTTGTCGTTTTCATCGTGGTAGGTCCAGGGGGCCCAGGTGCCCTCCATGGCGACGGTGATGGTGCCGCGCTCCCGGATCTGGCTCAGCAGGTCGGCAGAAGCGGCGGTATCGGTGGTGGCGCTGTCGGCGGCGGAATCAGCAGCCGGGGCAGCGGAAGAAGCGGCAGAGCTGCCGCAGCCAGCCAGCACGGCGGCGGAAATAGCGGCGGTCAGGGCCAGGGCGGTGATCTTTTTACGGTTCATCAGGTAAAACTCCTTTGTTTGTAATTCTGCAGGAACTCCCGGGTGCGGGGCTGCTGCGGGTTGGTAAAGAAAGTTTCGGCGTCGGCCTGCTCCACGATGACGCCGGCATCCATAAAGACAACGCGGTTGGCCACATGGCGGGCGAAGTCCATCTCGTGGGTGACGACCAGCATCGTGCGACCCTCATCGGCCAAACGGCGCATGACGGTCAGCACCTCGCCGGTCAGCTCGGGGTCGAGGGCCGAGGTCGGCTCGTCGAAATAGAGGATCTCCGGGTCGTAAGCAATGGCGCGGGCAATGGCCACGCGCTGCTGCTGGCCGCCGGAAAGCTGGCTGGGATAGTGGTCGCAGCGGTCCCCCATGCCGACTTTATCCAGCGCGGCACGGGCGATCTCGTCGGCCTGGTGCTTGTCCATCTTGCGGGCAATGACAAGGCCCTCGGTCACGTTTTGCAGCGCGGTCTTGTTGGCGAACAGGTTGTAGTTTTGGAACACAAAACCGGTGCGGCGGCGCAGGGCGTGAATCTGGGCGTGGGTGATGCGGCTCAGCTCCACCTGCTGGCCGTCAAAGACCATGGTGCCCGCATCGGCATGCTCCAAAAAGTTCATGCAGCGCAGAAGCGTTGTTTTGCCGCTGCCGCTGGAGCCGAGGACGGCCACGACATCGCCCTTCTGGATATTGAGATTGATGCCCCTTAAGACATGCAGGTCACCGAAGGATTTTTGCAGATCATGGATTTCCAGCATCGTATCAACTCCTTTGTGCGCCGCGGCGGTTCAGCAGCTTCTCGCCCCAGGCCTGCACGCGGGTCAGCACCGTGCAGAACAGCAGGTAGACAAGGCCGACCTCCAGATAGAGGGCCAGCGGCTCGTAGGTGCGGGCGACGATGCGCTGGGTGGTCATGAACATTTCGGTCACGGTGATATTGGCCGCCAGAGAGGTATCCTTGACCATGGCGATCAGGGAGTTGGCCAGCGTGGGGAACGCCGTGCGCAGGGCTTGCGGCAGGATGATGCGCCACATGATCTGCATGTAGCTCATGCCCACGCACTGCCCTGCTTCCAGCTGGCCCTTGGGCACCGATTCCAGCGCTGCGCGGATAGTCTCGGCACCGTAAGCACCCTCGTTGATGGAAAACACCAGCACCGCCGCAGGGAACGGCTCGATGAGGATGCCGACACCCGGCAGGCCGTAGAACACTACAAACAGCTGCACCAGAATGGGCGTACCACGGATGATCCAGATGTACAGGCGGGCCAGCTTGGTAAGTACCGGCACCTGGGCAAACTGCACCAGCGCCACCGCCACGGAGATGACAAGAGAAATAGAAAAGGACAGCGCCGTCAACGGGATGGTGACGGTAATGCCAGGGATCAGGATCTTAAAAAAGGAATCCGCCAATATCTGGGCAAGGCGTTCTGTCATGATGGGGATGTTCCCTCCTTGGGGTTTTATTTCCTACTTTTTTAGTATGCTTGCAAAATCAACTGCTCTATCATACATGCAGCCGGCGGGTTTGTCAAGGCCGCAGGTCTTCAACCTGCCATAAAACTATAACATGGAACCGAGGTTTAAGTTCAAGCGACATTTTTGCTGTTTTTGTTTAATTTTTGCAGTGTCTCTCCCTCATACACAAAAAGCCTGCGACAGGAAACCTGTCGCAGACTTTTACGCTTGTCTGGATGTGATAAAAGAGATACCCTTTTTTATTCTTGAAGTTGGGGAAAATCCTTTAAATGTTTGACAACATTGAAAAGTATAGCATCAAAAAATCCTGTTGGATATGCGAATTTTTGCCGTTGCAACAAACAAAAAAGTCTGTGACAACATCTATGTCACAGGCTTCAATCTAAATGTGATAAAAATGATACCCTTTTAATGCTTAAAATAATAGTAAAAATTCTGAGCACTTGGACAACATTGAAAATTATAGTATCAAAAATCTGGTTGGATATGCGTACTTTCCGCGTTGCAACACATAAAAAAGCCCGTGACAACATCTATGTCACAGGCTTTGTTGTGAATGTGATAAAAAGGATACCTTGCTTATAGAACTTACTTACTCTAAATCAGCGCCGTTGGAGCGGAGCACCTTTTGATACCAATAGAAGCTGTCCTTGCGGGTGCGGTCATAGCTGCCGTGGCCTGCATCGTCAGCATCCACATAAATGAAGCCGTAGCGCTTGGACATCTCCCCTGTTCCACCAGAGACAAGGTCTATGCAGCCCCACATCGTATAGCCAATCAGGTCAACGCCATCCAACGCGATGGCATCGTGCATTGCCTGAATATGCTGCCGCAAATAGTCGATGCGGTAGGGGTCGTGTACTTTGCCGTCCTCAAGAACATCCTTTGCGCCAAGACCATTTTCCACAACTATAATTGGGATCTGGTAACGCCCATAGACCTCATTCAGATAATGGCGCAGCCCCAGGGGATCGATTGTCCAGCCCCATTCAGAGGCCCGCAGATAGGGATTCTTTTCCGTGACAGTCAGATTTCCGAGCGTCCGATCGCCGCCGCCATCAGCAGAAATGCAGCCGGAGGAATAATAAGAGAATGAATAGAAATCCACCGTGCCGTTTTTGAGTTCTTCGGCATCGCCGGGTTGCCAGTCCAGCGTGATGCCCTCATTTTCAAAATGGCGCAGTGCGTAGCCAGGGTAAGCGCCGCGCACCTGCACATCACTGCACAGGAAAGTGTTCATCATCATGTTTTGCTGACAGGCAAAGGCATCCTCTGGCTTACATGTCAGTGGATAGTTGGCCTGGCCCAGGATCATGCAGCCAACTTTGTTTTCCGGGTCGATCTGGTGCGCCAGCTGGACCGCCTTTGCGGATGCCACCAACTGGTGGTGCAGTGCGTTGAAGCAGTCATTGATTTGTGCAGGTGTGCGCGGGCCGAAATCCATCAGCGGCTGACCATCCTCGGGCAGGATACCACCGGGAAAACCCAACCCGCTTGCCAGACCATTGATTTCGTTAAAGGTCAGCCACCAATGGACTTTGCCCTTGTACTCCGTAAACAGAGTACGGCAAAGATTCAGGTAGAAGTCAACCAGACGTCTGTCACGCCAGCCGCCGTAGTGTTCACACAGGTAATATGGCATTTCCAGATGGGAAATTGTGACCAATGGTTCGATACCGTATTTTTTACATTCATCAAATACGCTATGGTAGAACGCAATACCCTTGGGGTTCGGCGTAGTTTCATCGCCATGGGGGAACAGCCGCGGCCAGTTGATGGACAGGCGGAACATCGTAAAGCCCATCTCGGCAAAGAGGGCAATATCCTCTTTGTACCGATGGTAGAAATCTACTCCCTTATGGCAGGGGTAAAATACATCGGGCCGCAGTTCCTTGTGGAAAATGCGCGGGTTCTGGCGAGAGCCGGCAGTCAGGTGGTCAACAAAACAGGCTCCTTTGCCATCCTTGTCCCAGGCACCCTCGCACTGGTTGGCGCTTGTCGCGCCGCCCCAGAAAAAACCTTGCGGGAAAGTGGTTTCCATCGTGCCACACTCCTTACTTTTCGATTTGATCAAGCGTCTTCTTCGGGTAGCCGAAGAAGTAGGTCACAACGCAGGATATAACAAAAGCGATTGCACAGGTAATAACTGCATTGATGACAGAAGCGGTTGTATCGCCAAACATGGCCAGGCAGGAAAGAAAGTTGGAGGCAGGCGGCAGCATATGGCAGGCTGTGCTGGTGAGACCTGCGTACAGACCGGCAGCGGCACCTCCAGCAAACAGGCCGACAAAAGGAGTTTTGTATTTCATAGCCAGGCCGTACAGACCAGGCTCGGTAACACCGCCCAGACTGGATGCCACAAAGTAACCGGCGGCTTCTGCACGGGCGCTTTTGTTTTTCAGCTTCAAGGCAGAGGCAAGGCACATACCCATAATCGTAAAGTTGGAGGTGATACCGGCCACAAAGAAGAACGGGTCGTAGGCTGTTGTCAGCAGCTGCACAGCGGAAAGTGTGCCCAGGGCAACGTGCATACCGGAAATCGTCAGCACCAGCGAAAAAGTGCACATCAGAACCAGAGCAACAAGACCGAAAGTGTTATAGAAGGCCATGATAGCATCGCAGATCAGGTTGCCAAGGTAGTTGCCGATTGGGGCAAAGAAGCACAGAACAAACGGCAGAGAAACAACGAAGGTCAAAAACGGCGTAAAGCTGGTTTGCAGGACCTGCGGCAGCGCTTTTTTGAAGAATTTTTCAATTAGGCTGACAAACCATACGCTGAGCAGTGCCGGCATGATGGTAGAGCTGTAGTCGAACAGTGTGCAGGGAACGCCGTAAACGCTGAATGCAGGATTCTCGCCCCCTGCAAGGGCCAGCAGCGAAGGCTCGATAAGGATGGCACCGACCAGCATGCCCAGGATCGGTGTCATACCAAGCTTTTTGGCAGCGGTATAGCCAACAAAAAGCGGCAGGAAATAGAACGATGCGTTGTATACGGCAGTGAGGGCAACATAAAGGTTGCTGTCCGCAGCCATAAGGTTCAGCATATTGGGTCCGAAAATGACGGTGATGCAGCGGAACAGACCGCCAGCCATCAGGACAGGTGCAACGGAGAACATCGAGACCGACAGATAATCAAGGATAGCGCTAAACACCTTTTTGACGGTGATCGGCTCCTTTTGCGGCTTGGTGTCCGGGTTTTCATCAATGGCAGCTTCCGGGGTAAGACCGGTTTCTGCACAGAATGCGTCATAAACCTTTTCAACGCCGGGTCCGATGATGATCTGGAACTGCTGCCCGACCTTGTTCACATTGATAACGCCGGGGATTGCTTTCACCTTGTCGGTATCAAACTTGCTTTCGTCTTGCAGATTCAGGCGCAGACGGGTCATGCAGTGTGCTGCAAAGGTGATATTGCTTTTACCGCCTATATTTTCAATGATGGCTTTTGCCAGCGCGCGATAGTCGGCATTTGCATTTGTTTTAGCCATAACGGCTGCCTCCTCACATTTTGTGGGGGCCTTGAAGCGGATCGTCAGACGACTTCGGCGCAGTTGTGCCGAAACAACACCTGGCAAGTTCTGTACAGCATCTTCCTCTGCCAGACCGGCATCCTTTAGGGTGACGTACAAGGAATCTCTCTGAAATTCACACAGACTGGTATTATCTTTGCCGCCAATCAGCGGAAAAAGCTGTTGTAAGAACTGTTCACGGTCCATAACTTCACGGTCTCCTGTTTAAAATTATCTATCTGCAACCGTGTAGGTGCGCGCATACCCACGCGGAAACATTCTATATTATAATGGAAAGCTCTTTCAGGCTTCCTCATGGATTTGTACACGGTGGATATGCAGCATTAAGTAGAGAATTTCCTCTTTGCTGCACTGCCAGCTGTGTTCTGCTTGTAAACGCTGCGCCACTTCGGTGGCACATGCGTATATATCCGGGTATTGCCGGGCCAAATCTTCCAGCAGTTCCCCACTTCCGTCATGTGCCGGATTACCTGCCTGCAAGCGCTGCACCAGAAATTGCAGGTGCATGGCAAAACGGGCATAGCTGTAGCTTTCGCGGTCAAGGCTGATGTGGAGCTTTTGCTCTACAATGGCAGTGATTTCTTCCAACACATCCAACGCGGTAAGCATTGTGTGCAGGTCGCCGCTTTCCAGCTCCGCGCTGACAATATGCAGAGCGATGCTGCTGCCCTCGGCTTTCGGCAGAGATTCTTTGGTATGCTGGCGAACAATTTCCAGCGCCCGCAGCCCCAGCTCATATTCCTGCGGGTACAGGTGCTTTACATCGAATGCCAGCGGCATGGCCAGGCGAATTCCCTGTTGCTCTCGCTTGATGGCAAAGGCAATATGGTCTGCCAAGGTAAAAGGAAGATTCGGATTCAGATCGCATCCCAGGCTGATTTCCGCCTGTTCTATGATATCGGCCGAAGCAAGGACCACATCCTGCGGAAGGCTGCCAACAACATCAAAATATTTCGGGTCAACATCATAAAATGTACGATAGACAACAGACATATCGGTAAGCTCATAGGGAAGCTGGCCAAAGCCGACCCCACGCCCCAGAACGACCATTTCACGGCCTCGCTTATCCTGTGCCACTGCTGCATTGTTGTTGATCCTGCGGATGATTTTCAAAATAGATGCCCGCCTTTCTAGATAATGGCAACAAAAAAACCCCGGATGCAAACCACCACACCAAACAAAACCGCACAGTATACACTGCTGGCGCAAAGTCCGGCTGGTAGCGCCTCCCGAGGAGTAACGACCAGTTTTATTGTCTGCAAACAGAATAGCAGATTTAAAGGGAAATGTCTATTCTCAATTTTAACAAAGAAAAAGGTACTTTTTTGGTGCATACTTCCAAGGGGCGCTGTCAAAATCCAAGAGATCGGATATTCCCGCTGACTGGGAAGATAGGATCTTCCCATGCTCTCCTGAAAAAATGTGTACTAAAATGTGTGCTTGAAAAAGAAAAATGCCGTAGATTTCTACAAACCTACGGCATTTTTTGAATCTAAATGTGATAAAAATGATACCCGCTTTTATGGTTAATATAGTAGTGAAAATTCCGAATGTTTGGACAACATTGAAAATTATAGTATCAAAGAATCCTGTTGGATATGCGCGTTTTCTGCGTTGCAACAAACAAAAAAGCCCGTGACAGCATTTATGTCACAGGCTTTTGGAGCTGGTAGCCAGACTTGAACTGGCGACCTGCTGATTACGAATCAGCTGCTCTACCAACTGAGCCATACCAGCACACAAGGGCAACAAGATTATTATACTGATTTTTCGGCATAAGTCAAGTGCCCCGCGGCAAAAATTACGGTTTTGGCCGAGTTTAACGGTTACACTTCCGGGAACGGGAACTTTTCTTTATCGTGGACACTGATGTCGCGGCCAAGCTGGACTTCCATCACTTTCAGTTCGGTGTCGGCCACGATGGTGTGGCGGCTGCCGGCGGGCATCTTCACCACGTCCCCTGCCTGCACGGTGGTCTTTACGCCGTCGACGATGGCATAGCCGCGGCCGGAAATGACCGTCCACACCTCATCCCGGCGGGCATGGCTGTGGTAGTTCATACGGTGGCCGGGGTTCAGCGTGATCTTGATGGTCAGGCTTTCGTCCTCCACGTCCAGCACGCGGAAGCTGCCCCAGGACTTCTCGGCAAACATGATCTGCTGGTCGATCTTATCCACATAGGGCTTGATGTAGCTGGACTGCTCTTTATCCGATACCAGAATTCCCTCCGGGCTGGCAGAGATCACCACATCATGCAAGCCCATGGCCAGCACCGGCACGTTCAGCTCGTTCACCACATGCACGTTGGTGCAGGTATCGTTCATCATGGCCTTGCCCACGCTGGGCTCGCCCATCGCTTCGGTCAGGGTGTTCCAGGTGCCAAGGTCCTTCCACTGGCCTGCAAACCGCATAACCTGGATCTTGGGTTCCTTTTCCACCACAGCATAGTCAAAGCTGATTTTGTTCAGCTCGGCATATTTATCAAACAGGTCCTTATAATCGGTAAAGTCGATCAGCTCATGGGCCTTATCCAGCACATAGCGCAGCTTGTAGGCAAACACGCCGCCGTTCCACAGCGCTCCCTGGGCGATGTAAGCCTTTGCCGTTTCGGCGTCCGGCTTTTCCTTAAAGGTTGCAACATCGCTCACGGCGCTGCTGTTTTTGGGGATAATATAGCCGTATTTTTCGCTGGGGTAGGTCGGCTCAATGCCCATCAGCACCAGGTTGGCTTCGCTTTTGGCAGCCTGCTCACTCAAGGCTTTCAGTGCCTCAAAGTAGTCATCCTCCACATAGGGGTCCACCGGGCAGACCACCACCGGCTCCTCCGGGTCCACGCCTTGCACATCGGCCAGATAGGCCGTTGCCAGCGCAATGGCGGGGAAGGTATCGCGGCGGCACGGTTCCACCGAAATACCCACTTCCTCCCCCAGCTGGTTGTGGATGGCGGAAACCTGGGTCTTGCTGGTGGCAATGGTCACAGTCGCCCCTTTGTCTACCTGTTTGATCTGGCGGTACACCCGCTGCACCATGGATTCATAGCTTCCGTCCGGGCACTTGAAAATTTTAATGAACTGCTTGGAACGGATATCGTTGGATAGCGGCCACAGGCGCTTGCCGGACCCGCCGGAAAGCAGCACAATATTCATAATGGTTTCGCCTTTCTCAGCGCTCAGCACGCATGGGGTTATTCAAAAAGTCCTCATAGGCAAGGCGCAGGCCGTCCTCCAGCTCGGTCTTGTAGGTCCAGCCCAGGCCCGTTGCCTTGGAAA
>ERZ773183.3015-NODE-3015-length-10240-cov-2.847914_pt1 | contig 10240 bp, 6 predicted proteins | sample MGYA00580532_ERZ773183 | MGnify/ENA primary metagenome ERZ773183 (study PRJEB29015, sample SAMEA2737791) | human gut metagenome | biome: human gut; feature: human-associated habitat; material: faeces | place: China | collected 2012 ... | reverse complement strand
GGTACTGTTCCGCACTATATAGATATCACTCTCCCATCTCCTGTAGAGCAGTTTAAGATACAAACTTACTACCGTGGTGGAAAGTATGGTCAATGTCCTGTAGAGATTACCGTATTAGGAAGTAATGACGGTGAACAGTGGAACAAGATTGCAGAAATAGAAGATGAAGGTAAAAAGTTAGTATAATTACCATCCACCAAATATTCTATATATTTTCCTTCATCTGGATCGGGTTTATTACAGAGCAGGTTGTCTTTACCTAATAATACCTTATCGGTGATTTCCTTTACCACCGGCTGGACAGGAAGTGCGGAAGCTCTTACTTCCAACCTTTCACCCACATCTTGGGTTGAGCTGACAGGTGTGGCATGGAATGTGTATTCACCATCTTTTGCCAACATGCCCTCAATAAGCATGGTATCGCAAAAGACACTGGCATTCTTATTCACACGTTTGCCTGTGACAGGATGAGTATAATCTATCTGTACATAGAACAGGTTGGAATCGACGGGAACTTCCCATTCCAGCAGCACTCCTCCCTCAAGAGGAGTTGCTGTCAGATTGCTAATAGCCGACGGTAAGACAGCTGCATTGTCATCATCGTCGTTACAAGCAGATACCATAAATATGGTGGCTAAACATGCCATGAAAAAATATTTCTTTTTCATCGTAATTGCTATTTTAATGATTAATAACCCGGATTTTGCACAATCAACGTATTCTTATTCAATTCCGAATCTGCAATCGGAAGCAGATAATGAGTCGGTGAAGTGAACTTCCAAGCACGATCCAGTACCACTGGACGGAAGAAATCCTCATCCGACACACCATCTGTATTAAGAGCAGATGGATTGTGGTCTAAAACATGCTCCAATTCTTTCCACCTTGCCATGTCCCAACGGTAGTGTCCTTCGAAACTCAACTCGATGATACGTTCTTGACGAATTATTTCAATTAGCTTATCTTTTGTCAACGTAGCAATTCCTTCCCATGATTTTTCCACAGTCGGTATGCCGGCATGTTCCCTTATCTTGTTCAGTGCTGTCTTGGCAATGTTTAATTCACCTGCTTCTGCTGCAGCTTCTGCAAGATTCAAATACAGTTCACCCAAGCGAATAACAGGCCACGGATAATTCTGGAACCCGTTGCGGGTATCATAAGTAGGCGTGCACCATTTCTTTACTAAATATCCACTCAATGAAAAGTCCGTAGAACGGTTTTGTTTTCCATGATTGTCTGATTTACGGAACATAGTAACAATTCTACCTTCATTATATCCTTCACGCTGCATTTCAAAATATCCGTTATGGAATGAAACCCATGAATAGAAACGAGGTTCACGTTTCAAGTTGAGGTTACACGTGGTACGTCCTTCATACTGTCCTATCTTAAAATAATCACCAGGAGTGTAGTATTTCGGATCTTCGTCAATCGGGAGTCCGTTTTCTGTATAGAATACTTTCACAAAATCCAATGTAGGACCTACTCCATTCCAGCTATTACCTCCATTCACCGGATCACGCGGAGCGGATTGGTTTTGTGGCCCATAAACACCTTCCGTACGGGTATCCGCCCAAATGACTTCCATATTTTTCTTATCCATAATTTGCATCTTCAAAGCATATTGGATTAAATCCTTGGGCCAACATTCTTCAGGAATTTCGCTTTCATTAGCAATCTGAAACTGGGTGTATTTCTGTTCATTCGCCAGCGTCAACGCTTCTTGACAAGCCGTAAGCGCAGTATTCCATTTAGATGGATTATAATCCAACGGCATCAATGGCTCATTTGTCTCCGGATCGTAAAGAGATGAGTTGGCATAAAAACTATTGCCATTGAAAAGAGGAGACGCCGCATACAAATAAAGCCTTGCTTTCAGTGCTTTAGCAGCCAGCTGTGTAGCTCTGCCGTAGTAGGATGATGATTGAACGGCAAGCAATCCGTTGTTGCAAGCTTCGTCATACTTGTCGGCAATCCATTTTACGCATACGTCAAACGGACTTCGCTTCAGTTTCTCCGTGCTACTTACACTAACCTCGTGATCCATAATGATAATCGGACCATACGCACGTAGTAACATGAAGTGATAATACGCAATCAAAAAATTAGCTTCTGCCTTATATATGATTTTCAGTTCTTCTTCCATACGTGGCACAGCATCGACATTGTTTATCAGCGTATAACAACGACGTATACCGGCATACATACGACTCCAATACGCGAAATCACCTATATTGGCCGCAGTATGAGTTCCCTCAAGAAATTTCCGGTCATAATCGGTGAGACAATCACCTCCTTGATATAGATAGCACCCCTCGCGTTCTTTGGGCATAAAAGCATAACAAGAATACAAATAGCGTTCAGCTGCATTTTTATCTTTAAATGCATCTTCCTCAGTCGGACGTTCATCAGGAACGATGTCCAAATAGTCGCAAGAACTTATCCCTGCTACCAGAAAAATAAGCAATAGAGCTTGGTATAGTTTGTTTTTCATAAATCCGGTTTATTTATTGATTGAAAATTGAACACCCACATTAAACACTCGTTGAGTCGGATAAGACAATCCACTACCGCTTCCCATTTCAGGATCCCAATATTTGAATGGAGAGAATGTCAACAAGTTAGATCCTCTCAGATAAACACGGAAAAACTTATGGTTGAATCCGACCTCTAAGTTTTTCAACTTAAGGAATGCACCGTTACGTTGCCAGTATGTAGACGCTTTTGTATTGTTTTCATTGTCACGTTTACTGAGACGCGGATATTCAGCATAGATATTTTGGTTAGTTTCACTCCAATAGTCATCAGCTATGAACTGCAATACATTACGTGTACCTTCAGCACCAAAAGGATGGATACCATTCATCATAATAGATACACGAGCTGCACCTTGAAAGAAGAAAGAGAAATCAAACTTCTTGTAACGGAATGAAGGACCGAAACCATATACTATTTCAGGAGTTGTCGGCATACCTGTATATTGACGGTCGTTTGAATCGATAACATTATCATAATTACCGTTTACGTCCGGCAAGTTCTTGTATTTGATATCACCTCCGCTCACCCAGCCTCCAAGGTTTTGTTTTGGATTACGTTGTACCTCGGAATCATCGATAAAGAGACGTTCGGCAATGTACAAGAGTTGTTGGTCAACAGAATGTCCCACACGTGAGATATTGGGATATTTCTGAAAATCCGGTTCGTCATATTCAAGCACTTTATTATGGGCATACGTAAATGTTCCCTTGAATGACATATCGAAATCCTTATTGAATCTCTTCACATAGTCGATAGAGAAATCAAGTCCCTTATTTTCCACCTTACCAAGATTGCCATACATTTTCGTCGAAAGATTCATCCATTTATCCTTTCCGTTCGTACCCCAGTAATCCGGAATCTGTTGACGCTCCATAAAGATATCTTTACGTATTTCTTTGAAGATATCGAACGTTATGTTCAGTTCATTCTTGATACCCAAGTCGATACCAAAGTTCCATTTGCTACCCACTTCCCATGTAATATCATTGTTGGCATAACGGATATATTTCGGACCATTTTTTGAAATGTTTTGATCTCGGCCTGTTGTATATCCCAAGTCGCCATTTTCCAACTCTATGTTTGAAAGATAAATATAACGTTCACCTCCAATTTGGTCATTACCTACAAGTCCCCAAGATGCACGAAGTTTCAAATTACTCACCACATCAGAGAACTTTTCAAAGAACTTTTCACGACTAATATTGTATCCTACTGCCACGGAAGGGAAGAAACCAAAACGATTTCCTTTAGCAAAGTTCTCGCTACCATTGTATCCGAAATTCAATTCAGCCATATAGCGGTAATCATAAGCATAAGTGAAGCGACCGGCAAATCCTTGCTTACGTTGCGGAAGTGAACCAATGAGATCCTCCGGAGCGTTACCGTTGTATTGGTCTTGGTTATAAAGCAACATTCCAGACACATTGTGTACCGTATTGAACGTACGGTTATAGTTGATCATCGCTTGAATATAAAGACGACGGTCACCACCCGAACTATTATCAGTATTCAATACCGTACTTTGTTCAGAACCAATTCGATTCAATGTATAATCCGACAAATTATCGGCATTATAATTAATTACTTGAAACTGATTATAACCAGCTGAACGATTGGTGTTCGTATAGCTCCAATTCTTGAACGAAAACAGGGCTTCTGCAGAAAGGCCTTCGGTGAGGAAATCAAGTTTTTGCTCAAATTTCAAGTTAGCCATAACCGTACTTTCAAATTGTGACTGATATCCTCTTGCCATTTCAGCGTATGGATTACGGAAGCCACTATTATATTTACCACCGGATTTTCCACCCCAACGGATGTAATCCACATTTGGGTCATCCGGGAAACGTACCGGAAAATCAACCGGATTGGATTCCATAACCATACCAAACAGGTCACTAGTTTTAGAAGTAGGACCAGAGTAATCTCTCAGTTGCACATTCAAGTTCAACGACAGTTTACTTGATTTAGATAAATTCAGATTGAAGTTATTTTGGAACACATATCGCATGATGTTGAGGTTATTTTTATAACTAAAATCATCGGTATTACGCAACACACCACTATCATGGTTGACAGACACACTGCTAAAATAATCTAATTTTTTGGAACCACCGCGAATAGTAACATTGATATTTTGATTCATAGCCCCGCTACGGAACAATTCATCATACCAATTCACGTTAGGATAAATAAGCGGATCCAATCCTGCCCTTGTACCGGCAATCTTATTGTCGGAATAAAGCACCTCACCTGTACCACGTGTCAACACAGCTTCATTGTACATCTCCATATAACGCACACCATCAACAAACTTCGGCGTTTTGGTATGGGTGGAATACGCGTTTTCTAAACGAATATTAACGATAGCTTTGTCACTTTCACGTCCCGATTTGGTTTTGACAATCATCACACCGTTTGCACCACGTGAACCATAAAGCGCTGTAGCCGTTGCATCTTTCAACACGGAGAAACTCTCAATAACTTCCGGATCGATAGCATTCAAGTCACCGCTCGAAGCTTGCACACCATCAATGATAATCAATGGACTCCTTGTGCCATTGAAAGTAGAAATACCGCGAATCCAAAAGTCGGCCCCATCAGCCCCCGGTTCACCGGAACGCTGTACGGCAACCACACCAGCCAAACGTCCGGCAAAACCTGTAGACAACTGGGAACTGGGAACTTTCAGTTCGTCAGGCTTCACCATCTGTACCGAACCAACTACTGATTCTTTCTTTTGCGTACCATAGCCTACTACGACCACTTCATTCAACGTTTGTGAAGATTCCTTCATGACTACCTTAACAAACGTGCCTACCGTAGCTTCCACATTGACCGGATCATATCCTATATAAGAGATACTCAACGTCACTTTCTTAGCAGGTACTGTCAACACGAAGTTACCATCAATATCAGTGATGACACCAGTCTCAGTATGTCCCTTCAAAACTACGGACGCACCAATAACGGGTTCTCCATTTCCATCCCGGACAGTACCTTTAATCTGGTATTTCTCATTGCTTACATTACTTACTTCTTCTCTCCGCTTCAACACGATATCTGTGCCATTTATCACATAATCCACCTGAGAATTCGCAAATATCCCATTAAGAACTTCGGACAAATTCATTCCTTTAGCAGAAAAAGAGATCTTCTGCTTAACGTTAAAATCTTTCGTATTATAAAAGAAATTGTACCCCGTCTTTTTTTCGATTTCCTTGAGTGCTTTTTCAATAGTCACATCCTGAAAACGGAATTCCATAGCCGCATTTTGAGAATGAACGGTCTCAGCATACGAAATCCCAATGGACATGAACATAAACATAATAAAGAACCTCATAAACAAAGGTATTTTACCAATTGCCCATAAAAAAGTATTTTTTCGGACATTTTTTTGGTTGTAATTACATAAATACATAACTTTAAAATGTGATTTAAGATTGGTAAAAAATGATTGTTGCTTGTTGGCAGACAAGCGATCTCGTTTTTTCAATATAGAAAAGCATGGCAGTGCTTTTCTATATTTTTTTGTTTCTTTTTTCAAGTTGGTGCTTTCATAGTACGTCAATAATTAAGATGATTAATATAATTCTATTGTTGCTCTATCCCCGTCGTTTCCCGGACTATTATTCTTTACAATACGATAATTAAACCGACAAGAAATAGAAAGATTCTTTATAATCTGTTCCACCCCCTGATTTTTAATTGTGCCGGTGAAACGGCTATTTTGCAATTCGTCATTGATAATACGGAATGTCACGTGGTATTTTTTAGATAAGATATCAAGTGCTTCTTGAAGCGGACAATCTTCAAGAACAATTTTTCCGTCTTTCCATCCTATTTCTCTTTCTATATCAACTTCCTCCACTTTAGATTTTCCCGTTTTAGCATCATAAGAAATCTTTTGTCCCGGCTGTATCAACACAGCTCTTTCTTTTTTATCAGCCGTTCGGCTAATAAACTTAACCGCCCCGCTAACCAGTGTCGTACTTGCTCCTTGCCTGTTAGTCTTGACATTAAATTCTGTTCCCAACACTTCGACTTCAGCCTCTGAAACAGTATGAACAATGAAACGTTTACCATTTTGCTTACGCACCACGAAGTAGGCTTCTCCATCTAAATACACCCTACGTTCCTTAGTAAAGTGAGTGGGATACTTTAGTGTCGCTTGAGAATTTAAATAAACCGTACTGCTGTCCGGCAAGAGTACAGTACAAACTTCACTTTCATTTCCGCGAGCTTCCATCCACACAATGGCATCATTTCCTTCACTGTTATCTGAAAACCAATAAATAGTAGTCAGAATAAGAACGGGGAGAGCTAATATCGCAGCCACCTTTCCTATATATCGCCAAATGTGTCTGTGTTTCTTCCGTTCTACCTGGCTCCAAAAATCTTGTAACGCCTGCTGAGGGGATGCCTCCTTCGAGCCATGCAACAGACGTGTAGCTACAAAGATCTGCGCCACTTGCTTAGCCATACGGCTATTGGCCTCGGAACTGTGTATCCATTCCTCTACTTTTTTTTTCTCTTCTTCGCTGACCTCTTTTTCAAAATAGCGGAGTAGCAAAGATTCATCTATCATTTTCTGTTCTTGCATAATTGACATCGTAAACGTTTTATTACCCGCCTACATATACAATACACAGAAACCGGAGGATGTACTAAACAAAAAATGATTTTTTTATAACTACCCGATAAAAAAATCAGCAGATGAAAAAAATGAGAGAGATTATAATATAAAACCGTAGATAGCTAATATGGGAAGATAATCTTTCAATCTCTCCCGCAGAATTTTGAGAGACTGCTGAATGCGGTAATCAACAGTTTTAATAGACACTTGCAATGTCTCAGCTATCTCTTGACGGGTTTTGTCCTGAAAACGGTGCATAGTAAAAGCTTGGCGGTAGGAAGAAGGCAATTCGTCAATAGCCTCTTGGATAAGTGATTGCAGTTCATTGACTACGGATAAATCTATAAACTCATAATAATCATCCTGCTCTTGCTCAAACCACGATGATTCTTCAAGTATTTCCTTTTCTTGTCTCCGAAGTACATTGAAGCACCTACGTTTGACAGAAGTGATCAGATATTGTCGTAAAGAAGAAGTCGTATCCGGCACAAAAGTCGCCCTGTTTTCCCATAACCACATCATCAATTCCTGCAACACTTCTTTGGCGTCTTCTGCAGACACATAATAACGGCTATACCCATATAATAAGGTATAGTACTTCATAAAAAAGTCATCGAAGGCTTTCTTATCTCCTCTACTGATAGAATGCCACAGCCCTATATCCTCATCTACCGTCAGTTCTATGTCAGGTTCTATCAACATTGCTTAGCCATTTTAAGACGATTCAGGTCACAATTATTTATAATTTGCAAATATACACTTCTTTTTTAAGCAAACATTAAATATCATTAATTTAATCAATAAAAATATATACTAAAAAGATGCAAATCTATTACATTCATATCTGCATCATTTACTTTTCATTATAAATCTCCCATAAAGGACATCTCAGTCCATAACAAAAAAAGAAAAAAACAGACTCTTCTCATTAAAACAATCTCTTCGTTTTTAATAAACTATTGAAGAGTTTATTATAAACGGTATCCAAGTTTATTATAAACTATAAATTCCGAAATCAAGGATAGAAATATGATTTTTTGCAACAAAAAAGGCTACAAACCCTATAAAGATTCGCAGCCTTTAGTTTATACGACATCCCTCACAGCTTAATTACTGCAAGAAACTACTATTATATTGTTATAATATTGCACTATTTTATTTTTCATTATTTTTAAATTTTTCCTTTATCCATTGATAGTTGGATCTACAAATATACAAAATCAAAAAGGCTTTGTCAAGAGTTTCCTGCCCATAAGATGTTTTTTGCAAACCATTCTGGCAAGTTTTATTCTCACCGCAATGAAATTCCCTCATAACGGTGAGAATACTTTGAAAATATCATAACCGGATTATAACTTTATAATCCTATCTATTATTAACCGCCTGCGTTAACTGTTTCAAGGCCTGTTCTAATGTAGCACGCGGACAAGCAATATTCAATCGCATAAAACCTTCGCCTTCTTTGCCAAAGGTAGTGCCCTCATTCAGAGCCAGATGAGCATCTTCCACAAACAGACGATTCAGTTCTTCCCGGTTCAATCCTAATTCGCGGCAATCAAGAAAGATTAGATAAGAAGCTTGCGGACGGATCATCTTGATAGTGGGAATCTGTTCTTTCAGATAGTGTTCGGTGTAATCAATGTTTCCCTGTATATAGGCAATGACCTGATCCAGCCATTCTGTTCCGTGACTGTAAGCGGCAGCCACACTAAGATAAGCAAACAAATGCCCTTCACTGAACTCGCTTGCTTCCATATAGGTCTGAAAACGGTGACGAAGTTCGTCGTTCTCAATAATTGCATAAGAACTTGCCAGCCCCGGCATATTGAATGCTTTACTCGGAGACATAAAGACAAGTGAATTCATCCGTGCTTTTTCTGAAATCAAAGCAAAGGTGGAATGCTTGTAAGGAGGTAAGGTCAAATCGGCATGAATCTCGTCAGAAATAACCAATGTGCCGCTTTCATAACAGATATCAGCGATTTGAGAAAGTTCCTCTTTCGTCCATACACGTCCGCCCGGGTTATGAGGATTGCTCAAAACCAACAGTTTACATCCTTGCACATCTTTGCGGAAACGGTTGAAGTCTATATGATACTGGCCGTCTTTCAATATCAGCGGACTGAACACGACTTCGCGCTCATTCTTCTGTGTCACCAGAAAGAAAGGATGATAAACAGGAGGCATGACCATTACTTTATCTCCTTTCTCCGTGAAACAATGGATGGCAAAAGCCAATCCACGCACAATGCCGGGAGTAAATGTCAGCATATCTTCGCTAATCGTCCACCCGTGGCGTTCTTTCAGCCAGTTAATGATAGACTCCGCCCATTCCTTGCAGGCAAAAGTATATCCGAGCACTTCGTGTTCCAAACGTTTCTTCAAAGCATCTATCACAAAAGGAGCCGTACGGAAATCCATATCGGCCACCCACATCGGAATCAGGTCATTGCGTCCCCAACGACCTTCCACAGCATCCCATTTTACGGAATTCGTACCTTTACGGTTTATTATTTCATCAAAATTATAGTTCATACTGCATGATGTTTTTTTATATTATGTGAGACAGAAGTAGCATATTTATAATTAATACTGATTATTAATCACTTACATAGAATTAAATCAGAACTTAACCCATTTTGCTAACCGGGAACAAAAATAGAGATTTCCATTGAATTGTATAGTTCGAAAAAGGGAAAAATTATTATTCATTACACTTTCTATTCCACCCAAGTTAACAAACTGATAACGGAAAATATAGAAGAAATAACCAATGCAAAAATCTCCTTTATTGACTATTACGAACAATAAAGGAGATTTACCTAGAAATTAAAGTTCTTTCTTACTGAAAAGTAGGCATTTTGAATCTGTATAATAATCCACCTACCATGGAAGTTACACGGTCAGGTCTTCCCTGTTCGGAGCCATCGTATGTATCGGTACGGATACCGATTTTAGGTTCGGCGTACAGATACAAAGAAGAAGCCACCTTCAGTTTTACCTGCACACCAGCATCCAGTCCCGGCACTGCTCGGAACTTACCATAACGGCGTACCAGTCCGGCCGTAA
>ERZ773183.3006-NODE-3006-length-10274-cov-3.158039_pt1 | contig 10274 bp, 9 predicted proteins | sample MGYA00580532_ERZ773183 | MGnify/ENA primary metagenome ERZ773183 (study PRJEB29015, sample SAMEA2737791) | human gut metagenome | biome: human gut; feature: human-associated habitat; material: faeces | place: China | collected 2012 ... | reverse complement strand
AACAGAATGACCGGAAGTCCCTGTTTTGTTGCTTCTTCAAATGAGCGGGTGATCTTTTCTCCCACCACATATCCCATGGAAGCCATGAGAAATCTGGTATCCATGGCTCCGATCACTGTACGGATTCCTCCGATGGTGGCTTCTCCGATGAGAATTGCCTCATCAAGGTGTGTTTTTTCTCTCAGATCCTCAATTTTCTGCGGATAATCCGGATAGTCCAGTGGATTGCTGTTGTCAATTCCTGTGAACCACTCTTTAAAACTTCCTTTATCTGCGATCATTTTGATCCGGCGTTTCGCACTGATTCTGAAATATCCTCCGCATTTCGGGCACACATAGGCGTTGGATATTACGTCTTCTCTGTAAACCATTTCTCCGCACTTTGGACATTTGATCCATAAGCCTTCAGGTACGGAAACAGATGCGGCCTGTTTATGCCGGTCTTCTGAAACTGTTTTCTTAAAAAATCTCTTCAAGTCTGCCATTAAAATCCTGCTCCTTTATGTAACCCAATTTGATGTTCTTTCAGACAACAAAATAACGTTAATAACTATTAATCAAACTAATTCTGTCAAAAATTATTTTATCGATTTGCTTATCAATTACCTTTCAATAATAAATATGTAATTTCTGCTGAACTATAAAATATATTTGCACCAGTTTTCTTTTACAGATCCGGATAATGCTGCGGAATGAAATCTGTGGTGATATTTCCTTCCTGAAAATCCGGCTGATTGAGAAGTTCATACAGAAAATCTACGTTAGTTTTTACTCCTTCGATGGCAACTTCTCCAAGTGCACTGATCATCTTTCGAATGGCACTGCGGCGGTCTTTGTCATAAACAATGATCTTGGCAATCATAGAATCATAGTAGGGCGGGATTGCGTAGTCATTATAAACTGCTGTATCCACGCGGATTCCGTTTCCACCGGGAAGATGCAAGTCAGTGATCTTACCAGGGCATGGCATGAAATGTCTCTCAGGATCCTCGGCATTGATTCTGCATTCCATGGCGTGGCCGCGGATTTCTATGTCTTTCTGCTGAACGCTTAACGGTTCACCTGCCGCAATGCAGATCTGCTCTTTGATCAGGTCTACACCAGACACAAATTCTGTTACCGGATGTTCTACCTGGATTCTGGTGTTCATTTCCATGAAATAAAATTCTCCGGACTGATCCAGAAGAAATTCTATGGTTCCTGCACTTTCATAGCCTGCTGCCTTTGCTGCCCGTACTGCTGTCTCACCCATTTTCTTTCTCAGATCATCAGAGATTGCGATACATGGAGACTCTTCGATCATTTTCTGGTGACGTCTCTGAACAGAGCAGTCTCGTTCTCCCAGATGAACTACATTTCCGTATTTATCCGCAAGAATCTGCACTTCAACATGTCTGGGATTCTCCACAAACCGTTCCAGATACATGGTATTATCGGAGAAGGAATGGACCGACTCCTGCTGTGCTGTCTCAAACAATTTGGCAAATTCCTGTTCATTTCCGGCTACACGCATTCCTTTTCCACCGCCGCCTGCTGATGCTTTGATCATGACCGGAAAACCGATTTCCTTTACAGCTTCCAAAGCCTGCTCTACTGTGTAGACCGGTTCCTTTGTGCCGGGAACTACCGGGACTTTAGCTTTCCGCATTGTGTTTTTCGCCTCAGATTTATTTCCCATTCTGGAAATTACTTCTGCGGAAGGACCTATAAATGCCACATTACATTTCTCACACATTTCCACAAAACGGCTGTTCTCTGAGAGAAATCCGAATCCCGGGTGGATTGCTTCTGCTTTTGTGGCAATGGTAGCACTTAAGATTCGCTCCATGTTCAGATAGCTGTCTGATGACTGTGCCTTTCCGATGCATACTGCTTCATCTGCAAGCTGGGTATGCAGGGCATCTCTGTCTGCTTCTGAGTATACGGCTACTGTGCGGATTCCCATCTCACGACATGCCCGGATGATCCTCACTGCAATTTCACCACGATTGGCGATCAAAATTTTATTAAACATCTGTTATGCTCCTACTGCAAAAGTCAGCTCTGCGATCACTGCTACCTTACCGTCCTGGTTTGTTGCTTTTGCTTTTCCCACTCCCATGGGACCTTTTTCCTTAATGATCTCTACTTCGAGAGTAAGGGTATCTCCGGGAACTACCTTGTTCTTGAATTTTGCATTGTTGATCGATGCAAAATATGCGATCTTTCCTTTATTTTCCGGTTTACTCAGAATTGCAACTGCACCTGTCTGCGCAAGCGCTTCAACGATCAGAACTCCCGGCATAACCGGTTCCTGTGGAAAGTGTCCTGCGAAATGCGGCTCATTATAGGTAACACATTTCTTTCCTGTTGCCTTCACACCCGGCACCAGTTCTTCAATAGTATCAATCAGGAGGAACGGGTGTCTGTGGGGAATGATCTCCATGATTTCTTTTGTTGTAAGTTTCATAGTTTTTTACCTCCTTCTTCTATTCTATCACAAACATCGGCTGTCCGAACTCTACCATCTGCTCGTTTTCTACAAGGATTTCTTTTACTGTACCATCAAATTCTGATTCAATCTCGTTCATCAGCTTCATTGCTTCCACAATGCCAAGGACCTGACCTTTGCTTACTTTATCTCCTACTTTTACAAAGGGGGGATTTTCCGGAGAAGATGCTGCATAATAGGTACCTACAAGAGGAGATTTTACCACACTTCCTGTCTGTACTTCATCGTTAACAGCATTGACGGATTCTACATGTACAGCCTGCTGCACTACCGGCTGATACTGCTGAGCATCTGCCGGATCAGTATTGACTGCCATCTGCTGTACAATTGTTTTCTCTTTTGACATGGAAATATTTAAGGTATCGTCCTGCAGGTTAAATTCTGTGAGATCTGAATCGCTGACTGCGTGGATCAGTTCTAATATATTTGCCAGTTCCATTTATTTCCTCCTGCTGAAATAGCTATATTATAAGATCACTGTCGTATATTGTTTTCAAAATCACCATACCATTTATTATCTGCGTGATCAGTCTTCGTACTTTTTAATAAGTAAGGATGCGTTATGTCCGCCAAAGCCAAGAGAATTGGTAAGTGCATATTTGATATCCATCTTTACATTACCGTTTCCTACATAATCCAGGTCACACTGTTCATCCGGCACCTTATAACCAACAGTCTGATGGATCAGGCCTTCCTGAAGTTCTTTTACACAGGTGATCACTTCCACTGCACCGGCAGCTCCCAGAAGATGTCCTGTAATAGATTTTGTAGAATTTATTTTCATTTCTTTTGCGTGTTCACCAAATGTTTTCTTAATGGCAATTGTTTCAAATAAGTCATTATGATGTGTGCTTGTACCATGTGCGTTTACATACCATACATCATCTGTGGAAATTCCTGCTTCTTTTACAGCCCATTCCATAGCTTTGGCAGCACCGGAACCGTCCTCTGCAGGGGATGTAATGTGATAAGCATCTCCTGTTGCACCATATCCGACAACCTCGCCAAGGATTTTCGCTCCACGTGCTTTGGCATGCTCCAGTTCTTCCAGAACTACCACGCCGGCACCCTCACCCATTACAAAACCGCTTCTTTCTTTGTCAAAAGGGATGGAACATCTCTCAGGATCTGTGGATGAGGTCAATGCTGTCAGTGCCGCAAAACCACCAAAGCCTGTTGGTGTGATAGCTGCTTCCGTTCCACCTGCAACCATAACATCTGCATCAGAGCACTGAATAGTACGGTATGCTTCTCCAATGCTGTGGGTTCCTGTTGCACAGGCAGTTACAACATTAATGTTCTTTCCGCGGAGTCCAAACTGAATGGAAACATTTCCGGATGCCATATTGGAGATCAGAAGAGGAATCATCAGAGGATTCAGTCTTCCTGGTCCCTTTGTGTTGAGAATTTCGCAGGATTTCTCTACCACCTGCATACTTCCGATACCGCTTCCCACGCTACAGCCTACACGGAAGGGATCTTCTTTTGTCATATCCAGTCCGGACTGCTCAATAGCTTCTTTTGCTGCTGCTACCGCATACTGGCTGAAAAGCTCCATACGTTTTGCAGATTTGAAATCCATATAATCCTTTGGATTAAAATTGTTGATCTCTGCTGCCATATGCGCTCTGTAATTTGTGGAATCAAAACGTGTTACTTCTGCAAAGTTCTTTTACGCTGTTCCAGAATTCTTCTACACTAAGGCCTACCGGAGTGATTGCTCCCATACCTGTAATTACAACTCTTCTCATTTTGTTCTCCTTATTTATACGTTCATACCGCCATCTACGCTGATGACCTGTCCTGTAATATAGTCTGCTTTGTCTGATGCCAGAAATACTGCTGTATTTGCAATATCCTCAGGCTTTCCGAAACGTCCCAGAATAATCTGCTTACATGCATTTTCCCTGATTTCTTCTGAGAGTACTTCTGTCATCTCTGTGTCTACAAATCCGGGTGCAATGGCATTTACCGTAATTCCCCGGCTGCCCAGCTCTCTTGCCATTGTTTTTGTCAGACCGATCACACCTGCTTTGGATGCAGCATAATTTGCCTGGCCCACATTTCCGAGGATTCCGGAAACAGAAGAAATATTGATAATCTTTCCACTTCTCTGTTTCAGCATCTGACGGGCACTGTGACGGATTGTATTGAATGTACCTTTCAGGTTTACATTAAGTACAGAATCGAAATCCTCTTCTTTCATTTTCATGATCAGACCATCTTTGGTAATTCCTGCATTATTAACCAGAATATCAAGGTGTCCGTATTCTTTAACTATATCTTTGATCATTGCTTCACAGGCTGCGAAATCACTGACATTGCATTTATATATGGAAGCTTTTCCACCGTTTTCTTCGATGGTCTGTTTTACTTCCTTCGCTCTCTCTTCAGAACCATTGTAATTGATAACCACCTCTGCACCTTCCTTTGCAAGAGCAATAGCAATGGCTCGTCCGATTCCACGTCCTGCACCTGTAATCAGGGCAATTTTATTTTTCAGCATTTTACAGACACTCCTTTCTCACTTCATCCAGATCTTCTGTTTTCTCAACATGTAATGCTTTTACATTTCTGTTGATCTTTTTGAGAAATCCTGTCAGAGTTTTTCCCGGTCCAATCTCAATAAAAGTATCTACACCATCATCAATCATCTGTTCTACACACTGCTGCCAGCGCACAGAGGATGAAACCTGGCTGACAAGCAATTCCTTTACCTGCTCCGGTCCTGTCACATACTGTGCAGTTACATTTGTCACATAAGGTACTGTAAATGACTGGATTTCTACCTTCTCAAGTTCCTGTCCCAGTTTTTCCCCTGCGCCTTTGAGAAGTTCACAGTGAAATGGGCCACTGACTTTAAGAGGAATCACACGTCTGGCGCCTGCTGCCTTTAATGCCTCCCCTGCTGCTGCAACTGCTGTCTCCTCGCCTGTGATCACAATCTGTCCCGGACAGTTATAATTTGCAATGGATACAATTCCCTGTGTCTCATTGCAGATTTTTTCAATCAGCTCTGCATCTGTTCCAAGAACAGCGGACATTGCACCACCTGTAGGATATGCCTCCTGCATAAAAATTCCTCTTTTTCGCACTACAGTAAATGCATCCTCTTCCTTCATAACACCGGAGGCCACCAGTGCTCCGTATTCTCCAAGGCTCAGTCCAGCATTTACCTGAGACCTGATTCCGGCTTCCTCTACAGCTCTTAAGATTGCGATTTCTGCTGTCAGCATGGCAATCTGTGTATATTCTGTAATATTTAATCTGTCATTTTCTTCAAAGCATAAAGCTTTCACATCAAGTCCGGATGCTTTTGATGCGCTTTCAAATACTTCGCGGCTTACAGCATATTTTTCATAAAAATCTTTCGCCATTCCTGTATACTGTGCACCCTGTCCCGGAAATACAAATGCAATTTTAGACATATCATTTTCCTTTCCTTTATTTTTATGTTTATATCAGATGATAACAATTTGTTTCTGATTGCAAATTATTTTAGTTTAAAATATTTTGATATTCAAATTATAATGTCAAAAAATTCTCCCCGAAGCCATCTCTGGCTCCAAGGAGTTATTTGTCATTTCTATATGATTAAGCCTCTACGCCTTTGTTTTTCAGATAATCCATAACAGCTCCGACTGTTGTTAAATCTGTAAGATCTTCAGCCGGGATCTCAATATTGTATTCATCTTCCAGAGCCATAACCAGCTCAAACAGGTCAAGTGAATCTGCGCCAAGATCATCCTTGAAAGAAGTTTCAGCAGTAATTCCTGCTGCATCACAATTTAACTGCTCTGCGATCATTTCACTCATTTTTTCTAACATAATTTTCTCTTCTCCTTTAATTCAAGCCCCGGAATGCTTCTCTTTTTCCTGCTCCGGTTATCACTTGTTTTTTATTATTTTTGTTAAGCAGATGATGATTCTGCTTTTTCTTGTTTTCAACCTTATCATCCGTCAGACCAGTAAATACGTCTCATTTATTCAGATTTGGTTTTATCGGGATTGATTACTTTGATGTTCAAAGTATATATTCTTCCCTCCTGTTTGTCAAGCACTATTTTATTACATTTTTTATTCCTCAAATTTAATCTGCCTTGCCACACTCAGCGCAAGTCCCATCTCTGCCATAAGGAATACGATCGACGTACCTCCATAACTGATAAACGGAAGAGTGACACCTGTATTCGGCATAAGGTTTACAACAACCGCAATATTAAGAATAACCTGCAATGCTATGTGAATAAAAATCCCACTGACCATAAGTGAGCCAAACATATCCGGTGCATTCTGTGCAATAACAAACAGCCTGTATAACAGATATGCATAAAGCATCAGCACGATAAGACCACCAAAAATCCCCAGTTCTTCACAGATAATTGAAAAAATCATGTCATTCTGTGCCTCAGGTACACTTCCCAGCTTCTGAATACTGTTTCCAAGTCCTCTGCCAAAAAATCCTCCCGAGCCAATCGCATACAATGCCTGAATTGTCTGATACCCCCAACTGTCCGCATATTCTTCCGGATGAAGCCATACCATGATTCGTCTCAGACGAAAGCTTCCACTTCCATCAACACTCACTGTCGCATTCAGAAAAATGACTCCGATCACTGCCAGCGCAATAACAACGCCTGCAATAATCATAAAAATCTTAATATCCGGATGAGCCACAAAAATCAGTCCTGCAGTAATACAGAAAATAATAATTGCTGTACTCAGATTATCCGTAAATACATATGCAGCCAGTGCCAGTCCGCCTCCCACAACAGCAAGAACCATACAGCCTTTTAAGGTACGGACTTTCTTTCCCATATGCACGATCATATATGGGAGGCCGACAATAACTGCTATCTTGGCAAGCTCTGCCGGCTGGAACTGAACCGGTCCAAGATTCAGCCATCTCTGGGCACCATGAGAAGACTGCCCCAGCGGTGTTTTTACCAGTGCCATCAACACCAGTGCCGCTACATACAAAGCTGTGCTAAAACGGTTCAGTATCCGATAATTGAGCCTGGAAATGATCAGTGCCATGATAATACATGCCACGCTGATGATGGCCTGTTTTTTAAAAAAATACATGTCGCTTCCGTAATTTATCTGAGCCATATAGGAGCTTGTACTGTACAGCATGATAAGCCCAAAACAGGTCAGCAGTACAATAACTGCTACCAGACTGTAATCATAATAATCTGTTTTTGTTTTTCGATGCGCCCTGCTCTTGGAAGATGCTGTTGAATACGACTTTCTTTGTGATTTTGTATTTTCCATTTAATCACCTGATGCTTTCTTGTTTTCTAAAATTCCCATCTGACTTTTTTATTATAACAGAAAGCTTTTTCATAAGCAATGGGGCAGTTGCCTGATTGCATCCGCCCCATTTTAACTGGCTGTTCATCTTTCCCTTATTCTGTATGTCTTATAGCAATCCTCGTAAATAATGCATTTAAGACAGTTCAGCAGAGTGCGAAAGACAAGGAAGATATCTGCAGGCGTGCTGACGCACGGCAAAGATATCTGACGCAGGATTTCACACTCTGATGGGCTGGATTAAGATGCATTATTTTAGAGGATTGCTATAAGTTTATGATATCTATTTCTCATCATCACTGATTTCAATCGGGTCAGATTCGAAAATAAATTTAACATTTCCGTCCATATCGCCGGATCTGTCTGTGAATGTTGTGTACATTACATCGTCAGACTGGATTACCTCAAATCTGTCAAGAATATCCTTAAGATCTCCGTTTACTGTATCATCCAGTTTCTTAATACCTTCTTTATAGAATTTCTTCTGTCCTTTGTTCAGTTCTTTTGCTCCGTCATTCAGATCGCTGATACCATCTTTAAGCTGATCACTGCCATCAGAAAGCTTATCTGCACCATCCATTAACGTCTGAGTGCCGGATACAAGGCTGCCTGTTCCTGATGCAAGGGTCTGTGCTCCGGATACAAGTGTCTGGGTTCCTGATGCAAGCTTAGATGCTCCGCTGTTTAATGTAGAACTGTTCGAAGAAAGCTGATCTGCTCCGCTGTACAGTGTTCCACTGTTAGATGCCAGAGTTTCCACGCCACTTGTAATCTGACCTGTTGCAGAATTGATCTGAGACATACCACTGGTCAGGCTCTTTCTTGCGCTCTTAAGAGTCTTGGCTCCTTTTAACAGTGTCTGTGCATTAACATTATTTTCGCCCTGAAGCTGTGCAATTCCATCTGTCAGTGTCTTTCCGGAACTAAGCAGTGTATCTGCGCCGGAAATCATCTGTTCTGTGCTTGCTTTTGCAAGGCTTTCATATCCACTCTGGAGAGATTTATTTGCAGTAGTCAGCTGATCAGAGCCTGCTTTCAGCTGATCGATTCCCTGCAGCATTTCCGGAAGCTGCTGTCCAAGTCCGGTAAATAATGTACTCATCTGATTTACTGCTGTAGCAATCTGGGTTCCTGACTGAGCAAGCTGGGTTCCACTTGCTTTTAATGTGCCATCATTAGAAGTAAGCTCTTTTGCACCTGCATTTAACTGTGATACAGTTTCCTGCACTGTCTTCATTCCCTGAGTTAATGCCTGTAATTGCTGTTTCATCTGTTCAACACTGCTGTTGACTGCCTCTTCCTGTGCATCTGCTGTTGATTCCGCACTGGACGCAGATGCCCTTAAAGCGTCTGCTGCTGAATGCAATGCTGACGTATCAGGTGCGGAGGCTGTAATTGTGGATGTATCAATATTAGATGCACTGTCCTCAGCTGCCTGAATAGAACCTAACGCACCATCAATCGCAGCTTCTACAGCAGCTGCTGTTTCATCATCCATATTGCTGGTATCAATATTATACAAAGCAGATTCTGCTGCTTCCAGCTGACTGCTGACTGCTGCAACTCCTGCATCTACAGAAGATGCATCTACAGAAGCCTCTGCGGAATCACTGATCCAGGATTCAATTGCATCTGCCTGACTGTTCATGGTTTCAGCACTGTCATTTAACTGTCCGGACATTGCATTTGCACTTTCTTCTATTTCTGAAGCTGTGGAAGCTCCCATGTTTTCAAGTGAGCTCTCAAGCTGGCTCAGTCCTGATGCAAGCTGTTCTACACTTTCAATATACTGGCCAACTGCAGAAGTGTAATCAGAAACGCCTGTTGTATAAGCCGTCATGCTGTCACTGAAATTAGCAATCTGATTTGCATCGATTTTAGATGAAAGAGCTGTCATTTTTTCTACAGCAGTCTGGATTCCATTTACAGCAGTATCAATTCCCGGAACAACCTGACCAATCCCATCCACTAAACTCTTGATACCACCAGCATACTGACCCACACCGCCTGCAAGCTGATTAACTCCTGCAATATACTGCTGCATTCCGTCTGTCAGAGTAGTTGTTCCTGTTACATAACTCTGCACACCGCCTGCAAGCTGATTGCCGCCTGCAACATATGCATTTACACCATCGGAAAGAGATTTCATTCCAGCCTCATATTCAGCCATCTTGCTGTCCAGTGTATCTACTCCTGCTGTATATTGTTTGATTCCATCTGAAAGTGTGTCTGCCCCTGCTGTATAAGAGGAAACACCACTGTTTAAAGTTTGTGCCCCTGTATTCAGTGTCTGTGCTCCGCTGCTTAATTCCTTTGCTCCGTCATCCAGTTCTTTTGCTCCGTCATTCAGATCACTGACACCACTTTTCAGAGTTCCGATTCCATCATAAAATTCTTTATATTTGTCATTGAGTTTATTAGTTCCATCATAAAGATCTTTGGTTCCGTCTACCAGTTTTACTGCTGCATC
>ERZ773183.3005-NODE-3005-length-10276-cov-3.180902_pt1 | contig 10276 bp, 6 predicted proteins | sample MGYA00580532_ERZ773183 | MGnify/ENA primary metagenome ERZ773183 (study PRJEB29015, sample SAMEA2737791) | human gut metagenome | biome: human gut; feature: human-associated habitat; material: faeces | place: China | collected 2012 ... | reverse complement strand
TCTTGGAAGCCGAAGGCATTATGCCTCCGGAAGTGAAGGACATGGTGCAGGACTTTAAAGACCAGACTCTATTGAACCCACGGCTGAAAAACACCGTCGGGCATATCTCCCTGTCTTTTTCACCCAAGGACGCTCCGCGGATGACCGACGCCCTGATGACGCGGATCGCGAAGGAGTATATGCAGAAGATGGGCATCACCGATACGCAGTATCTCTTGGTTCGCCATCTCGACCAGCCCCATCCGCACTGTCATCTGGTTTACAACCGGGTCGGGAACAACGGGCAGACCATTTCGGACAAGAACATCAAGATCCGCAACGCCAAGGTCTGCCGGGAGCTGACCGAGAAATACGGGCTATACCTCGCACCGGGTAAAGAGGAAGTGCGTCGGGAACAGCTGCGCGAACCGGACAAGAGCCAATACGAAATCTACGATGCGATCGAAGGCAGCCTGCCCAAGTGCAAAAACTGGAACGAGCTGGAACGTAAGTTAAAAGATCAAGGTATTACGATGCGCTACAAATATTGCGGAAATACCGACCGCAAACAAGGGGTTTTGTTCTCGAAAAACGGCTTCGAGTTCTCCGGCTCGAAGATCGACAGGGCATTCAGCTTTACGAAACTCGACAACCGCTTCAACCATATTCAACAGCAGACCCAGCACCGGGCCACGCTCCTCGGAAACCTCTCGACGGCGGCAGGCAATTACCGTTCGGCATTTGCAGGGCTGTTCGGCGATATGGGTAGCGGCGGCACGCGCGAAGAACCGCCGTCGGTAAACCTCGGAAAGGCAGGCGGGATTCCGCTGCCGCCGGCCAGTTCGCCCGTCGGAGTGTCCGCCGAGCAGTTACAGCGCAAGCCGGGAGAAAGTCCCGAAGAGCATATAGCACGAATCACGGCGCTGCTCAACGCCGCGGCCGAGGCGATGGCCATAGCCGCGATGGAGCACCGACGCAGACTCGAAGAACAGAAAAGAAGAGCCAAAATGAAACTGTAACCGAATTAGAAAATCTTAAAAATCATGAACAATGAAAATAAGATCGACCTCTCGATCGAGATGTACGAAGACCTCAAAGAAACGCTTGTCAAAGCCATCAAAAACGCCAAAGCAGGCGGCGCAGGAAACGCGGGTTTGGAGAATGTACAACTGGAACGGATCGAGCGACTGATAGAGGCCGCGGAACTTTCGCAGGGACAGATTGCACAGCTACTCGAACAACTGCGTAAACGGATAACATTGCCTGAAGTGCAAAACGGACGAGAGCAAGCGATGGCTGACAAATATAATACGCTGCTGACACAGTTAGCTGGGAGACTGGAGGTGATCGACAAGGAGAATAGGCAGACGCGTACGTTGATCGAGCAGGTAGGACAAGCCGTCGAAGCAGCGGCAATGCCCGAAAACCTGCCTGTGCAGGAACACCGCCACATCTATACGCTCGACATTAAATCCTCGAAAACATTTCTGACGATGTTCGCCATGCTTGGATGTATTTTCCTGCAAGCTGCATTCATCTACCGAATCTCGGAGAACAATCGGCGGTTGGCCGTGAACGATCTGAAATACCGTTACGTGAAGATGTGCGGGAAAATCGGCGAAAAGGAGTTGACGGAGTTGGAAACGGTATTCCGGGATGAGCAATACACAGCCATACGCGATACCGTCCGAAACCAAGTCGAACGCTACGAAGAAGCCGTAAGGCGGCGGGCCGAACAATTAGAGCGGGCGACCATTAAGGAGCGGAAAGCAAAAAGACTGCTCGACGATGTGAAGAGATTAAGAGGGGAATAATGTTGTCACGAATAATATTCCTGCCATGTCAGTTATAAAAAAGAGGCCAATTTGAAAGTTACCAAAACAGGATAATGATCCGAAGCTTTTGCAGCGGCATAATCTACTTCATGAGAAATTACTTCGAAAGCAGACCCGGGAGTATACATCAGATAATCAATCGTTTTCCCTCCATCGTCGTCGGTCGTCAGCTCCGAGCAAGAGTTGCCCACGTCAAACCTGGATGCCAATAATTGAATCGGAGCCTCCTCCGGCCGGGCATTCATATCTCCGCCCAAAATAATCGGAATATTGATATGCTCCGTTAAGCGAAGTATTTCTCTAATTTGCGCTATCCGCAAAGAATCATCGGCTTTGTGATCAAGATGCGTCGTGGCAAAACAGATGTCATGTCCCTGCTTACGAATCCGGACATATCCAAAAGACCTCATGTAATCTCGTCCCGGTATTCCCAATCTGAAACTACGCTCTTCCAGAATCGGGTATTTCGAGAGGATGACATTCCCATAATCCCCTCCGGTACGAATGTCGAGTGCATGAATGAAGGCGTGATATTTCAAGCCCGTCATCTCGGCCAATACGGCTGGTGTGTCGCCGGGATTTAGTTCAGTAAAACGTTCAACTTCCTGCAAAGCTACCAAATCCGGATTGTTGCGACGAATTGCATCGGCAATGGCTTCGATTCCGGCATTACGCCCGCTATAAGTATTATAGGTCATTGTTCGCAGGACAATCTCCTTCTGAGAACAGCCGTTTGCAATTGTGACCCCAAATAGTATAAAAAGAATTTTTTTCATCTATATTACTTTTTTTTCGTTACGCACAGCGCAAGGATGAACGACAGCGCCGAAGCCGCGATCCAGAAGACGATCGCCGTATCGAAATCGTAGGTCGTGACACCGTCGGTGACCGTCTTGCCCGAATTGATGAGCCAACCGCTGACGATGTCCTGCAACCCGGCGCCGACGTAGCTGGCCATTCCGACGATTCCGAGTGCCGCCCCCGTGGCTTCGCGCGGCACGATGTCGATGGCCATCAGCCCGCCCAGGAAGCAGATCAGCACCCCGATGGCCATGCCGAACAACACCATGCTCAACAGGTTGACGAACATGCTGTCGCCCGAGTAGAGGAACAGGCACAGGGCGACGGTGTTCAGCACGCCGAAACCGAAAGCCAGCACGTTGCGGCGGCCGTGGAACAGCGTGTCGGACAACCATCCCGAAAAGACCGTTCCGACGATCCCCAACAGGGCGTTGACCGAGATGACCTGCGTGGCCGTGGCCAGCGAATATCCCTTGACCTCTTGCAGGAACAGCACGCCCCAGCCGTTGATGGCGTAGCGCGAGACGTACATGAAGGCGCTCGACAACGCCAGCACCCAGACGAAGGGGTTGCGGATGACCGAACGCTGGAGTTCGGAGGTGGACCCGTGGTCGTGGCTTTGCTCGGGAGACTCCTCGCCGGTCAGCACCTCTATCGGAGGCAGGCCCTTCGATTCGGGGGTGTCATGCAATAGGAAAACGATCACCAGCACGCCCAACACCCCGGCCACCGACGACCCGACGAAGCCCCACTGCCAGCCGAAGATGCCGACGACGGCCCCGACGAAGAGGAACGAAAGGAACTCGCCGAGGTTGTGGCTGGCGCTGAAAAATCCGTAGTAGGTGCCGCGCTTGCTCAGAGGGTACCAGCGCGAGAGGGCGATGATCGCCGGGGGCGCGCCCATCGACTGCGACCACCCGTTGATGCCCCACATCACGGCGAAGGCGATGAAGAGCGTCATGTTGCCGACCAGGCCCCCGCCGTTGGCGAAGCCCAGCGCCCCGACCAACAAGTTGGCGACGGCCGAGACGCACAGTCCCGCGGCCATGAAACGCTTGATGTTGCTGTGGTCGGAGAGGAATCCGTTGACGAACTTGCCGATGGCGTAGGCGAACAGCAGCGCCGAGCCGATGATGCCCAGCTGCGTGGCGTCGAGAGCCCCGCTTTCGAGGATCGGCTTCTTGACCACATTGAGGCTCGTGCGGCAGACGTAATAGAGGCTGTAACCGACCGTGCCGGCGATGAAGCTCTGGAAACGCAGCTTCTTGTAGAGTTTCATGCGCGCCGCGTCGTCGCCCGTGAAAGGCGCAGAAGGCCCGCTTTTGCGAAAGTAGGAAAGAATCGGCATGAATATCGTTTATGAAAATAAGCCTGCACCGGAAGATTGTTTCCAGTGCAGGCTTATTCGTTTTATCTTAACGCTTTACGACACATATATCATCAAGGAACCAGCGCGTAAAGCCGCCTTCGGCCGCTTCGCTCGTGAAACGCAATTGCGTGGCGGAGGTCGCTCCGTTCACCAGGAATCGGAAATCCGAGAAACTCTGATAGTTCATACCCGATATCACCTTTGAAGTTTCGCCGTCGATTGTGCCGCCACCGATCACTTCGACCTTGAAGCTGGTCATATCACCCTCCTTGTCGGCGGCATCGGCCATCATCGACCCTGTCTTATAGGCCATTGCTTTCAACGACACTTCGATATCCGTCGCTTCGGTCAACGCCGAAAGAGCAGGAGTGGTCAACTGACCGACTTGGCAGGAAAGGGCATTGGGCAGCGTTGCCTGGAACGGTGCATGGCCGATCTGGACGTAACCCGGACGGGCACTCACGTTCTCTCCGGTCAAGCCGCCTTTTTCCGCTTCGTTCCAAATCGAAATGTCATTGCCCGAGAAGACGTTCATATTGACCAGTTTATCACTTCCCAGCAAGTAATCTACACCACCGTAGATCCGATCGAAACCTTCGGTATAAATTGCTCCGGCGGGGAAAGTCGTCAAATCGGATGAAGGCTGGTCGAGTACTATCGCAGCGTGCAGACGACCTTCGCCACCTTCCGTAGCCTTCGTATCGCCGCCTATGCGGATGTCCTCTTTTTGCATGATGCGGATATAAAGCGTAGAGCCTTTTCTAAGCGTTTCGTGCAGTGTCACCGGCACAGAGAAGAAATGCGGAACGTTACGCTTGCCCGAAGGAATCAGCAAATCGCCGCATGTTTCCCATAGCGTGTTGTCGGTTGAACTTTGCACGGTGTAGTTGCGCGGAGCATAATTCGTTCCCGTAACGCTGCATGAGAGCCACAACGTCCCGGAAACCGTTGCTGCAATCGGATAGGTTAACAATACGTAAGGATAGGGGTTTCCGGTATCCCACAGCTGGAGCGAGAGGATATTGTCGAGCTTGTCTGCATTAACCCTAAAACGAACTCCATTGTTATTACCGTTCGACGATGCCTTGCTTCTGTAAAAGGTCATCGTGACGCCCGATCCGTCGTTCGGCTCCACAATCTGTTTGGCCGGCGGTGCCGAGAGGAAATTCGTCCAAGTCGACCCGTCAGACATCCGCATCGTATTATAGTACATGCCATCGGCATCCGAGGCCCCTTTGGCCTTGAACGAGAAGATATATGGCAGTCGGATACCCGAAGCGGCGCCGAAACGGTTTCCCGAAAGAGCGAAATCTTCCGCGGTGACGGGCAAGAGTACCACTTCGCCGTCCACCAGGGAGGCAATACCTGCCAGCCGGCCACTACCCGTCGGCACGGCGGCTCCGACGAACGCCGCACCCGACCATGTGTAAACCGCGTAACGTTCATTGTCTTCATCCTGGAATTCCACGCGCCCATCCATCGTAGCGGTCAACTCCGTAGCTACAGCTTGCACGGTCTCTAAGGCGACGTACATTGATTCGTAGCTCTTGGCAACATAATCGGCATGGGAGATGACAACCGGACCGAGTTGCACATTCGAGGTCCCGGTCCGCACTATGGCAGCATCGGCCGCAGGGTGCAATTCGAGTATTCCGTTCCCATCACGCGTCAGCACGGCACCTTTGACCGGAATTTCCAATTCTTCACCGAAGTCGTTCCACGAAAGCTCTTCCGTGCGGACGAGGATGCCCGAACCGGGTTCTTTGGCATCTTGTATGCCGAAGACTCCGCCAGGCAGGTTTGCTCCAATGGCAGCCGTATTGACTATTGCGCAGATCTTTTTGTCCTCCGTAATGGTATATTCGGGAGTTCCGACCGTCAGGTTCGAAGCCAACGAGCGCAGTTCAGCGATCGTCAGATAGGAGCCGTGAGCGGACTGCTTCACGAAAACCGTCAGAGTTTGCGACGGATCGTCGGTAGAGCGAATCGTCACTTCCGCGTCTCGAACAGTCGAGGTATTGGGCATAAGCGAAAGAACAATGTCGGCATTTCCCAAGCCCGTTTTCGGGGAAATGGAAAGCCATTGAGCGTCTTCGTCTTCGATGACGACCTGCCAATTGCAGTTGGCTTTAAGTGCGACCGTGAAATCCGACTCCATGGCAGGGGCGGCAATCTGCGTCTTATCGGCCCGAAGCGACGCATTCGGAAGATCGACATCTTGATTTACGCATGCTGCGGCCAATACCGGTACGAAAAGCAGTGCGAAAAACCGCCGGGCATTTGAAAATATCTTGTTCATAACAACACAGTCTTAATTGGGCATTTACTCTTTCTTGAGGTCTACGAAAACAGGCAGGTGGTCCGAGACGGTATAGACATCGATCTCCGAGAAAGTCGGAACGGCTGCTCCGAGTACTTCACAAGAAGCCTGATTGCCCGTGTAAACCAAAACGTAGTCGATGCGGGTGTTTCCCGTAGACATCGTGTAGTCATTCGAGGTGATGATTTTCCAGCTTTTGAGCAGTTCAATGAAAGCGTTCGACGTCGTCCTGTTCAGATTCAGGTCTCCAGCCAGATAGACCGGCTTGTCCGACGTCTGGAAGTGTTCTGCGGCATATTCATTCAACCGCGTGGCAGCCGCCGTACGGTTAACCTCCGATTTGTGACAGAAGTGCGTGGCGATGAAGACGAAACGCTCGAATTCGGCTACCAGGGCGATGCGGGCTTCGGTTCGATCGGGGTTCGGCAAGGAAAGTATTTCGGTCGAGAGAGGCTCTTCGCGCGAGAGAATCCCGCCGTACTGCCCTCCCCGCTGGTCGATGGCACGACCGAACGTAGCATACATTCCCGTACGATTCGCCAGTTCCCGAATCTGCGAGACAGGATGCCAAGAGGTCTTTTCATCCAGTTCCTGAAGCGCAATGGCATCGGGTGCCACAAGGCTGATGACCTTGGCCGTCATGTCGTAGTGCGCCCGATCATAGGCCGGATTCTGTGTAATAGGCCCTTCGCAGCGATGAGTATTGTAGGTTGCCAGGCGCAGGGAGTTATCCAGCCGGTCGTAACCATCGACATAAGGATTCGAACCGCCATTCCCGGAAGCGAATCCGAGATCAAAATCGGAATTGTCCCCTTCCAGATCGTGGCAGGCGGATGCACCTACTGCCAAGCAGAATAACAAGGCTATCGTTTTCAATGTTTTCATTTCGATTCGTTTTTAGATTAAAAAGGCAGTCCGTCATTCCATCCGGGATTCTGTGAAATAGCGCCCTGCGTAAGCACCCGATCATCGGTCGGAATGGGGTAAAGATAATCGCGCTCTTCGTTCCAGATACGTTGCTGTGTACTATGAGCCAAAACATTGCCGCTCGTTTCTCCGCTCAGAACGATATCCGACCCTAATTTAAGGTAAAGTACGTCGGCGCTGTTTCCCGGAGCCTTCTCGGTATCGTATATGCAAACGTCAACCGACCCGTTCCCGTCAAGATCGTACTCGCCCGTACCGGGAAAGTAAAGCCCTTCGATAGGTTTTTCGAAACGTTTGCCTTCTTTCCAACGCATAATGTCCCAATAACGAAGTCCCTCCATCGGAGTTTCAAGCGTCCGCTCGCGGCGGATTTCCAGAATGACCCCCTTGTTGGCTCCGGTCACGTTGGCATATCCCGTTTCGGATGAGGAGAGATAAGGATCAGGATGCGCATTCGCTTCTTCCATGTCGAGGTCGGGTAACCCGGCACGAACACGCAACGGCCGGATCGTATTATCAAGGTCCGCCTGTTTCAATGTTCCCAATTCGGCCTTGGCTTCGGCATAGTTCAGCAGCACCTCCGCCAACCTGAAAAGAGGCATATCGTTGGTCGAGGCTTTGTTTGCGTCATATCTCTCTTCGGTGAGATATTTGATAAGCTGATATCCGGTCGTCGAGCGCGAAAGGTCCGGGGCCAGTTCCTTGCTGCCGCCGATTCGTTTGTACCCCGGAGTGCGGAGTGTCTGCGCCATGCGCAAATCGCGGTTCTTGCACTCTTCGACAAATGTCTTGGTAGCATAGTCCGCCTGATCCGTGTAGCGTGATCCGTCGCGCATAAGGTACATGTTGACCACGTTGCGCGTCATGCCGGGACGTCCCATCGTCGCACCCGTAAGGTGCCCGTTGACATCGTGCGTCATACCGCTGATGGCCGACGTATAGGCCCGCGCCAGAATGATCTCTGTTCCAATGGCATTCTGAGATGTGAAAAGATCCTGATAAGGCGTGCTGCCACTCGTGTAAATCGAATAGGGCCCGGTCAAGAAAGGCTCCGAAGCATTGACGCACGCCTGAAGAAACTCTTCATATCCGTCGAGTCCGTGATATTTCCGGAATGTCCCTTCGAATAACGCGATACGCGACTTCAAAGCGCGAGCCGTCCATCGGGTTACGCGGTAGACATTCTGCACCTCGGGCAGATTGGCGATGGCGAAATCCACATCCTCCATTACTTTCTCCATAACCGACTCGCGCGGATCACGCCCTTCGTACAGTTCTTCTTCATCCGAACCCAGCGGACGGTCCACCCAAGGCACATCGCCATAGCGTTTGACCTTCTCGAAGTAGAAATAGGCCCGGAAAAAGCGGGTCAGGCCCTCGTATTCAAGTCGCACGGACTCATCCTCGACTTGCGATGCACGTGAAAGGAAGAAATTCATTTCACGCAACTTTTTCCAGTTCCAGTTACCGTCGGTCGGCATGGGCTTGCGCACTCCCGATATTTCGTCGGCCAGCACATCGCGCACGATAACATCGTAAGGCTCGCTATAAATACCCTCGGCGGACGGGAAGACGGTGTAGTAATTGTTCGTCCAAAGCTCGCAGTCGGTCTCCGTCTTGAAATAGGTATCCGGGGAGAGACGGTCTTTCGGCTGATAGTCGAGCATGTCCTCGCACGATATACAGGCTATAGCTGCGGAGAGGAACAACGCATTGATGATCGTATGTTTCATGGTCGTATGTTTAGAATGTCAGGTTGACGCCGAAAGCAAAGGTTTTGTACCACGGATAGGCGTCCGAATTTCCGCTGTTGGTAGTCGCTTGCTCCGGATCGATAAAATCGCTGTGCAATTTCGTAAAGTAGAACAGATTTTCACCGCTGAAATAGATGCGGCATTTCGAAAGTCCTACTTTTGATATCCATCGTTCGGGCAAACTATACCCAATAGTAAGATTTTTCAGGCGACAATAAGCCAGATTTTGCAGGTAACGATCGTTGACGTTGCGCATTGAGTGCTTGGAATCGCGGGCCGAATAAGCACGGGCGCGGGGGAAATAGGCGTCGGGATTCTCTTCACTCCAAACATCGGACATGAAATTGCGCGGAATGAACGATGCGAACGGACGGACATAGGGGCCCCAGAATTTGATGTTGTCGTTGGCAGGATACCAGTCTCGACGTCCTACGCCCTGAAAGAAGGCCGAAATGTCGAATCCGCACCATTCGAATGACAGGTTCAGACCATAGGTATAACGAGGGGTGCTGTTTCCGATTTTCACACGGTCACCCGGATTATCGAGCGTACCTGCCCCCTCATTTACGGCATTGTCGCCGTTCAAATCGAGATATTTCATATCGCCGGCTTGAATCCCTCGTCCGTATTCGCCCGCATCAGTGCGAAAATAGTCGTAGCAGACTTCGGTCAGATCGATCCGGGAGGCATATTCCTGGGCTTCGGCGGTCGTCCGGAACAAACCGCCTATACGGTATCCCCATATTTCGCCCACTTCTTTGCCTACGTAGGGATCGCTCAAAATTCCCGAAGGGTTATCCACTTTGGTGTACTTGGCCGTATAATCAGCCAAGGTCGCCGTCACAGCGTAATGGAAAGGACGTCCGGCGACCTTGAACGAATCCCGCCAGCCGAGTGCCAGTTCCCATCCTTTGGTACGGATGTCATTGGCATTGACCATAGGCTCATCAGCACCATAAATCGACGGCAGCGATTTTCCTTGAGTCAGGATGCCTTTTACATCGCGGATATAGGCATCGAACGTAAGGTTCAAGCGCGAACGCAGCATATTCAAATCAATACCGATATTCTTGTGTACCACTTTCTCCCAGGTGAGATTGCCCGCCACCGGATCGTCTGCATAGGCATAAGCGCCCCCGCTGACCTTGTCGAACGTGTAGTTGCCCATTACTTTTTGCGTGTTAACGCTCTGTATGTAATCGTACGATCCTACATCCTGGTTACCCAGCGTACCGTAAGAGGCCCGAATTTTAAGGTTGTCGATTACGCTGCGGACCGGCTCGAAGAATTT
>ERZ773183.3004-NODE-3004-length-10276-cov-5.302906_pt1 | contig 10276 bp, 10 predicted proteins | sample MGYA00580532_ERZ773183 | MGnify/ENA primary metagenome ERZ773183 (study PRJEB29015, sample SAMEA2737791) | human gut metagenome | biome: human gut; feature: human-associated habitat; material: faeces | place: China | collected 2012 ... | reverse complement strand
AATTGAATAGGTAAGACATTAGCACATAGAGATATGTGTTATTTTTATGCCTTTTTCCGGCAGGCGGTAAAGAACCGGCAATCTATTTTAAGGCAACGGTCTGGACAGTGGATGGACTGGGGCAGAAAGGAAAAGATATGAAATTTAGAGAATTTATGGCATTACAGTTATTTGCCGAAGACGAAGGAACTGGGGCGGAAAGCAATGGATCCGGCGCAAATGGCGAAGGAACGCAAGGCAATGAGGAAAGTCATGGAGCTTCCGGCAACACGTTTGAGGACTTTTTAAAAGATGGAAAGAACCAAGCGGAGTTTGACAGACGCGTTAGCAAGGCAATCGAAACAGCACTCGGAAATGCGAAAGTGAAGTGGCAGGAAGATGCAGACCAAAAGGCAGAAGAAGCGGCGAAAGTTGCGAAGATGAATGCAGAGCAGAAACAGCAGTATGAGATGGATAAGCTGAAGAGAGAAAATGAGAGATTGCAGGCAGAGTCTGTTAAGAATCAGCTCAGCAGAAATGCATCCGTAGTCCTTACAGAGAAAGGTATTGAAGCAACGCAGGAGGTACTTGACTTTGTCGTAGGAGCGGATGAAGCAGATACCAATGCAAGAATTGACACTCTGATGAAAATCGTGGAATCCCAGCTTAAGAAAGCCGAGATCACCAGAGCAACCGGATCTACACCAAAAACCATGACGAACTCAGGAAGTCAGTTGTCTGAATTTGATAAGAGACTTGCAAAGTATAAATAAAGGAGAATGTGAAGATGAAGAACAGAGAATTTATGATGTTACAGTTATTTGCGGCAGGAGACAACAATGATATGCCGGTAAGGAGCTACCAGCTTGAGTTTAAAAGACTTTTGCAGGCAGTATTTAAAAAGATGTCTTATTTCGCGGACTTTTTCGGCGGCGAACTTGAGGTGCTGGATGGAGTCAGAGAAAACGAAACCGCATTTTACGTAAAGACGTCAGACATTCCGGTTGTGGTTGGAACTGGGTACGATAAAACAGCTACGAAAGCGTTTGGAACGGGAACAGGGAACTCTAGCCGTTTCGGGGAGAGAAAAGAGATTATCTACGCGAACACGCCGGTTGATTACTCTTGGGGATGGAATTACCACGAGGGAATTGACCGACACACGGTAAACAATGATTTTGACGTTGCGGTAGCAGATCGCTTGGAACTGCAGGCGAGGGCTAAGACAAAGCAGTTTAACAAGCAGCACGGAAAATTTATTTCCACATCTTCCGGAAAAGCTTTAAGCGTTACTGATTATACGGCAGACAATGTATTAAAGCTGTTTAATGAGCTGTCTAAGTATTTTAACAACATCGAAGCAGTTGGAACGAAGAAGATTAAGGTTTGCTCCGATCTGTACAATGCCGTTGTGGATCATCCTTTGAATACGTCTGCTAAAAACTCCACTGTAAACATTGATGGCAATGAAGTTGTGAAGTTCAAGGGATTCCTTGTAGAGGAGATTCCGGATGAATTATTCCAGTCTAAAGAATGCGCCTATGCATATATTGCCGGAGTTGCAAAAGCATTTACCGGAATTAACACAGCGAGAACAATCGAATCCGAGGATTTTGACGGTGTAGCGCTGCAGGGAGCTGGTAAAGCCGGAGAATTTATCCCGAATGACAACAAAAAGGCGGTAGTAAAAGTAACCATCACGGGGTAAAGAGTATGCGCAGGATGAAAAGTGTACTGGATGATTTAAAAAAGCTTCTGGGGATCGAGGATGATTCTCTTGATCCGAAACTGGAGTTGATTCTTAAATCCGTGCAGGGGCGGTTAAAACTCCTGCTCGGAGGAATCGAAGTGCCGCCGGAAATGAATCATATTGTTTTGGAAGTGGCAGTGATCCGGTTCAATCGGTTAGGTTCCGAGGGGATGTCAGCTCATAGTGTCGAGGGAGAAAGCATGTCCTACAATGATAATGATTTTGATGGATTCATGGACGAAATTCAAGCATTTTTAGATTCGCAGAAGGAATCGAAACGAGGGAGAGTGAGGTTTATTTGAGATGTGATACGGAAGTCTTCTTCCAGTCGATCACGCCTGGAGAATACAACCAATCCACCGGGGACTATGAAGAAAATAAGATCACGGAAGAAAAAAGGCATGCCTGTGTAACGGATACCGGCACAGAAACGATGAACCTTGTGTATGGATCCATAAAGCAGGGCAGCAAGACAGTGCGCTTACAGATGCAGTACAGAAAGTCGTTTGACCGCATCCGGATAGGCAACGCCTTATACAGAGTGGATTTTGAACGAAAACTGCGGACAAAGCATGTGTTTGTAGTATCGGAGGTGCAAAGTGGCAGAAATTAAATTTGAGGGAATCGCAAAGCTGAATAAAGGTTTGAAGAAGCGGATGGATATGGGCGCTGTGCAGACAGTTGTCCGAAAAAACGGAGCTGATATGCAAGCAAAATCGCAGAGGAATGCTCCAGTCGATACTGGAACACTGAAAAGAAGTATCGGTATTGACATCTCTGATGGTGGGATGACCGCCACTGTCGAACCAACAGCTGAGTATGCGCCTTATGTAGAACTCGGAACTCGCTTTATGGAAGCCCAACCCTATTTAAAACCCGCATTTGAGGAGCAAAAGAAACAGTTTGAAAAAGATTTGCAAAAGCTTGTGAGGTGAGATATGGATCCACAGCAAGAATTATTTACAAAATTACTTACAGAGATCAAAGCATTAGGATATGACGTATATGATGGCTTCTTACCGGCGGATGGTACGCCGTATCCTTTTGTTTATCTTGCAGATAGCCAACAGACAGACGATGCCAATAAAACGGCTGTGTTTGGCAATGTGTATCAGACCATTCATGTCTGGCACAACAATCCAAGACAGAGAGGAACGGTATCAAAAATGCTGTTGGCGATCAAAACCACATGCAGAAAACTGGATCATACAGAAAATTTTGCATGGGATGTTCGGAATGTAAACCAGAGGATTCTTCCGGATACAACAACAAAGCAGCCTCTTTTACACGGGTTGCTGGAAATAGAATTTAGTTTTAGTTAGAGAGAGGAGAAAAAGCATGTTTAAGACAGGTTTACAGTTATTTGCAGAGGCGGTATCTGGCAAGAAAATCGTCTATTTGTATCGACTTGCAGGAAAAGCCAAAGAAGAGGCTGCGAAAAATCTTGCATTCACAACAGAAAATGGAAGAACAAAAAGCAAGGACGCAGATTCCACTGCCACAAAGGACGGAGCCATCCGTACACCCGGGGCTGCGGAAACAGAAATCACGGCCAATGCTATCCTTGCGAAGAAAGATAAGTTAATCTCTGAGTTAGAGGACGCAATGGATTCGGATGAGTTGCTTGAAATCTGGGAAGCAAACCTTGAGGATCCGGCAGAACTTGGTCCGAATAAGTTTAAGGGTATGTATTTCCAGGGATATCTCACGGAATTTGAGATCGTATCCTCGGCAGATGAAAATGTAGAGGTGTCTCTTACTTTTGGTGTTAACGGCTCCGGAAAACGAGGGGATGTTACTGTAACTGCACAGCAGCAGGAAGTAGCAGCTTATGTGTTTAAGGATACGACACAGGAATCGTAACCCCCTCTGGTGATACTGCCTTGATTAGTAGAGGGAGAATTTGTAAGGCGAAAAACGGATGATTATGTACATGGGGGCGGTAAAACCGCTCTCTTTTAATGGAGGTAAAAAATATGATGGAATTAACGATTAACGGACAGGTGTACCAGTTTAAATTCGGAATGGGATTTTTGAGAGAAATCAACAAGCAGACAAATATGCCTGTGGATGGATTGCCGGGAGTAAAAAAAGACGTAGGATTCCGGTATGCGCTTATGAACTTAATAAATGGTGATCCGGATGCGTTGGTAAACATTCTTGATGTTGCGAATAAAGGGCAGAATCCGAGAGTGACAAGAGGCCTTTTGGATGAGTATATCGACGATGAGGACACAGATATTGATGAACTTACAGAAACAGTAATGGGTTTCTTGAAGAGTGCCAATGCTACGAAAAAAGCTACGGACGAGATCGTGGACGCTGTGGAGAAAGAGAAACAGAGAATGGAAGAGGAAGAAGCGAAGAAGAGAGAGCTGATGATGTAGATTTTGAAGAATCCTACAGAGATGTGGCGTTGAATTGTTTCCGATATCTTGGCTTTAAGAGCTTTGAAGAAGTGGATAGGTTGACAATTCCAGAATACACCCTGCTCATGGAGGCTGTGCAGCTAAGAGAAGTAGATAAGGACTATCGAAATCATCTGCAAGCGTTCCTGAATTTTGTTGTGAAAGCAGAGAAAAAGGTTGGAAAGAATAGGTCGAAACCAGTGTATCAGAGATTCAGAAAATTCTTTGATTACGAAAAAGAAGTAGATCGTGTGAGAAACCGAAAGCAAAAAAATGAAAGATTAGACATAATCGGCAGAATGATGAAAGGAGAGTGATGGCATGGCAGAAAGTTTTTCGGTTAAGGCGATATTGTCTGCACAGGATAAGGGGTTCAAATCTGTTTTCGGAGCAGCCACAAAGTCAGCCAAAGAGTTAAAAAGCACACTTATGGGTGGGATTGGCTTTGGAGCAATGATGGCAATTGGACAAAAAGCTGTATCTGTCGTGTCCGGAAGCCTTTCTGGGTTAACCAAAGAAACGATCAACACATCGGATGCAATGCAGAAACTCCAACAGGCAATGCGGTTTAGCGGATATGCTGAGGATGAAATACAGAGAATCGCAGGTGCAACAGGAACGCTAAAGACCTATGCTGATAAAACAGTATTTTCTTTACAGGATGTAATGTCAACCTTTGGATCTCTGTCTGCAAATGGGGTTAAAGACGCAGAGAAATTAACGGAATCCGTTGGAAATGCAGTTGCTGTATTCGGTGGCGGCGCGCAGGAGTTTAGTAGTGTTGCACTTGCATTTTCACAGGCGATGGCATCTGGCGCTTTACATGCGCAGGATTGGAATCAGATCGTCAATGCGAGCCCACAGCTTGCCGGTGGATTAAGAAAAGAATTGATTAAATTGAATCCGATTTTAGGAGAGGATTTTAAACAGGCAATGGAGGATGGAGCTATCACAGCCGATCTTCTGGGACAGGCGATGAACAACATTGGGATGACAGATATGGCAAGAGAAGCCGCACAATCAGTTACGACATTCGAAGGAGCAATGGGAAACCTTGAAGCAACGGTGACAAGCGGAATGCAGTCCATTTATGATTCTTTTGTTAAAGGAAAGGCCGTGGATGCGATCAATCAATTTAACGGAAAAGTAGAAAGCGTGTTTTCCAGATTACAGACTTGGATTCCGGCAACAATGATTCGTTTGGAATCCTATTGGAAAATCTTGAAAAAAGAGGCTTCTCAAGTTTCTGGGGCTTTTGGGGATGCATTTGGAGCAATCCGAAAAGAACTCGGAAAACTTATTCCAGCATTTGGCTCTACAGAGAGTGTGAACGGATTCCGAGATGCAATTCAAGGTGCCGGAGATGCACTTCAAGCATTTGCAGGATTTTTGGAAGAACATGCAGATATTATTGCAAGAGTGATTGCTGAACTTCCAAAACTAATTGTTGCATACAAAGGCTTTAAGATTGTAAAACCTTTCATTCCGGTTGTGGCTGGATTTACGGGAGCAATCATGAGACTTGCAGGAGCAGGAGTGAGTAAAATTGCCGGAAAATTGTTTGGAATTTCCAAGGGACAGAGAGAAGTTGGAGTGTCGAGTAGGGAAAGCATGAAAAGCACTATGGAATCTGCCAAAGCATTTATGATGCTTGGTGCAGGAGTTGCTCTGATTAGCGGTGGTTTCTTTTTGCTTGCTCAAGGAGCGAAAGCTGTGGCGGAATCGGGACCATTGGCTGTTGCTGTTTTAGTTGGAATGGTAGCTGCAATCGCAGGACTTCTGATCGTGGCAAAAATGGTGGCTCCGACATTATCGGCAGGGGCAGCAGGATTTGTTGCATTCGGCGCAGCTGTTGTTTTGGCAGCGGCCGGAATCGCCGTATTAACTATGTCCTCAATTTCTCTGGCAAATGCAGGCCCGCTTGCAATCGCAGTGATGTTCGGCCTGATCGTAGCAATTGGTGGATTGATGGTCGTAGCGGCTGCAGTAGCTCCTGTCCTTACAGCAGGAGCTGTTGGTTTGATCGCATTCGGTGTGGCTGCGGCACTTGTTGGAGCGGCAGTATTGCTTGCGAGCGCAGGCCTTGCGATCGTGGCAAGTGTACTTCCGATTGTCGCCGAGTATGGCTTACAGGCATCTGTAGCAATCGGAGCATTGGGCGTTGCAATGACGGTATTTGGAGCCGGTGTGATCGTGGCCGGCGCGGGCTGCGCTGTCCTTGCTGTTGGATTGCTTGCAGTAGGTGTTGCAGTACTTGGTGTCACAGTCGGAGTGGTAGCATTCGGTGTCGCAATGGTAGCAGCGTGTGTTGGTGTACTTGCAATGGCGGCAGCGCTATTGGCGGTAAATTCCAACATGAAGTCCATTGCTAAGAATGCAAAGACAGCGCAGAAATCCATTACAAGTATGAAGGATTCTGTGAGTATTGTGAATGACGGGTTGGATGCTCTTGGAAACAAGGCTAAAAGTGCCGTGAAATCTATAGTGAGTGCATTTGACAACGGCGCGGGAAAAGCTAAGAGTTCCGGAAAGAAACTCGGAGACAGCGCGAAAGATGGGGTACAAAGCGGACTCCAGCCAACACAGGCAATCGCAATCAGCATGGTTTCTGCCGTGCTTGCATCTCTTGCGTCAGGGGCGGGCAGCGCCTATAGCAGTGGTCTGAATATTGGAATTAGCTTTGCAAATGGATTAGCCGCAAGCCTTGGAAGAATACAGGCGATTGCGGCACAGATGACGGCCGCGGCAAATTCTGCAGCAGCATCCCGGGCGAGCCTGCCAAAAACAAGAAGTGTTATAGCGGGTGAAATAGAAAATACTCCGATGATCTCAGCTTATGGAATGGTCGATGAAATAAATGACAGAATTGATATTCCGGTTATTTCCAGTGCTGATCCAGTCATGACGGCATATACAAGCAGAGTAGGTGCGAAGAAAGAATTATCTGATGATTATACTTATAAGAGAAATGCGACATACACAATCGTTGTGCCGGTTGAATATAACGGCAGAGAAGCAGCGCGTGTTACGGCAGAATTTACACAGAAAGAGCTGGAAAGCCGAGAGAGCATGAAGATGAGACTGAAAGGAGAAAGAAGCCATGTATGAGTTTGTGGATACAAATCAGGCGGGGAGCAAAAGTTCCCTGCCGAGTGAGGCTCTGCAGATTGATGGGGCATATATTGAAAATCTAATTGATGGATATCGGACTCTGTACGTGACCGGTCGTGAGCTTTTGGGATCGGAAATTTCGGAGAGAGAAATTGACCTTGTGGATGGGTCCGAGTATACGGGAAAGCGAGATACAACCAGAAGCATTACAGTTGGATACCAGTTGCTTTGCGCATCTCCTAGAGAGTTCCAGGAAAAATTCAACAAACTCTCTGGAATCTTAAATAAGGAACAGGCAAAGCTGATTTTCGCAGATGAACCGGATAAATATTTTATCGGAACGAAATCAAGTGTCGGAGATGTGGAGCCAGGCAGATTGAACGTAAAAGGCGAATTTACTTTTTATTGTTGTGATCCACGGAAATATTCTGCAGCGGAAAAATCGTTTACTGCCCATCAGGAAAGCGGATATCAGACGCTTACTATTGTAAACGGTGGTACAGAATCCGTTCCGGTAAGCTACGATATCACTCACAACCATGAAAATGGATTTATCGGGATTGCCAGTAAATACGGTGCAATACAACTCGGAAAGATCGAAGAAGCAGACGGCGAAGACTATAAGGCGTCAGAGATACTGTCAGAGGGGTATAGCCTCTTTCAGAATGATCACGGAACATCTTATCAGAACCCGGAGAATACGACGCAGGGGACATTGGAGGTGCGTGATGTTGCGGGATACAGCGTGATGGTATTAAAAGGTGGACAGGCTACGAACGGACACTGGAATGGAGGTATGAAAACCATGGTCATTCCTGCGGACAGCGAGGGTAGACGTGGGGCGAAGAACTTTTACTGCTATACCCAGCACTGGTTCGAGACTGGATTGATGGGACAGACGGGAGCGCAGACTATTGCATTCCTGACTGGAGATAACAAGGTGATATGTGCCATGTCTATTAACAAGAGTGATACGGTTGGTAATACGGCGCATGTGGACTGGTTCGCACCACAAAACAAGAAGATCAAGACACTGGATTTCCAGCCGACAGCTTATGAGCAGAATCCATTTAACTTAAAGATGGGTGGAGGGCATAATGATTTCTTGAAAGAGGGTGACCGGCTTCGGATTTTTTGGTACGGTCAGTATTATTATTTTACTATCCCGGAGATTAAAGACATGGCATGTGAGAAGATACAGGTCTGGATCGGGCAGTGGGGAGACCGGAATCTCGGGAATCAGCTGGTTACGCGCAATTATTTAAAAAGTATCTGGTTCCGCAAGGATAACGTGGAAAAATACAGAGATGTGCCGAACCGGTATAAGTCCGGAGATGTGGTCTATATTGATGGAAATGATACAGCGGTTTATGTAAACGGGATGAAGCGGATGGAAGATGAAATCCGAGGAAGTAAGCATTTTCTGGTACCACCTGGAGAGACGGAGATCCAGTTCTCCTGCTCGGCATTTAGCAGTCCGCCGCCAACGATTAAAGCCAAAATAAGGGAGGCGTATTTGTAATGAATGAAATCAGAATTGCCGTACTGAATCCACATGACAGGGTGCTTGCATTTTTGGATAACACCCATCGAAACTCTATGCATTATTGGAGTGACGAACTCCATGAATATCTGCAGGGGACAGCGAATACTTACACATTTACGGTAAGTTCCAAACACGAGGATGCGGTGTACATCGTAGAAGGGAATAAAGTAGCCTTTGTATATAACGGAAAAGACTACTATCTGAATATCGTACATGTGGAAAAGGATGAATTTACAGTTACTGCAACGGCATGGTCCCTGTCCTTTGAATTGATCAATGAGAATGTGGGTGCGTACAAATCTGAAAGAGCAATGAGCTTTGAGGAATATGTAACTGCCTTTGATCCGGAACGTACCGTGCGGATCGGGATCAATGAAGTGTCGGATAAGCGGATTTCAAACGAATGGACAGGCGAGGCAACGGTACTGTCCCGTTTATTTTCCGTGGCAAACGTATTCGATGCGGAGATTGAGTTCCAAACAGTCCTAAATGATGATTATTCGCTGAAAGAAATTGTAATGAACGTGTATCGGGAACACTCAGACAATAACACAGGAGTCGGGGAGTTCCGGGGAGATATCAAGCTGCGGTATGGAAAAAATGTTACCGGTATCCGGAAGGAATCCAGTATCGAAAACCTGTACACCGGTATCCGTCCAACAGGAAAGGATGGACTGACTATACAGGGAATTGAGAAAGAGGAGCTGGATGAGAATGGTGTAGTAGAGTTTTATACACAAGGTCCAGATATCCGAGCGCCGCAGGCAAGAGACAGATTTCCCTCAAACCTGATAAACAAGGAAGATGGATACATCTTTATGCCAAAATCCTACGATACGGATAATAAAGACAAGTTGTACAGTATGGCGCTATCGGACTTGAGAACAGCATCTGAACCGGTCGTGACTTATGATGTAACGGGGTACTTTGATACTGCTATCGGAGATACCGTGGAGATTGAAGATGAGGAGTACGTTCCTACCTTATACTTGAGTGCAAGAGTATCGGAGCAGGTTCGCAGTTTCACGAATCCGCAAGCAAACAAGACAGTCTTTACCAATTTTAAAGAGCTGCAGTCGGAAATCTCTGAAGATTTGCTGCAGAAAGTAGAGGATCTGATTAACAAAACAAAGATTTACACCTGTTCCATCTCCACTAATAACGGCGTTATCTTTAAAAATGGAGTTGGCAGCACTACTCTCACTGCTTACGCTTACAACAACGGTACAGACGTGTCAAGTAACCTGCAGTTCCGTTGGAGCAAAGACGGACAGGAGTTTTATGTCGGTAGGAGCGTGACAGTAAATGCAGAGGATGTGGATACCAAGGCGGTGTACTCTTTTGTAGCCACCGAAAATGGAATCCGGCGTGGATATTATGAGGTAACGATCACCAAGGTGGACGATGGAGCACCGGGAGAACCGGGGAAAAACGGAGATGACGGAAAAGACGGCGTAGGAATCGAGAGTGTGACCAAGTATT
>ERZ773183.2999-NODE-2999-length-10290-cov-2.657059_pt1 | contig 10290 bp, 7 predicted proteins | sample MGYA00580532_ERZ773183 | MGnify/ENA primary metagenome ERZ773183 (study PRJEB29015, sample SAMEA2737791) | human gut metagenome | biome: human gut; feature: human-associated habitat; material: faeces | place: China | collected 2012 ... | reverse complement strand
GTAGATAGATATTTATATCATCAAAAGCATACTCGTTGAAGTAGGAATGAAACATGGAAGTTTATAACTTTTTATAAGTTTTCAGTAACGGAAATGTGCCATGAAAGCCACAGGGATAGTCCGGAGGATAGATGATCTTGGAAGAATCGTAATTCCGAAAGAAATAAGAAGGACATTGCGGATCCGCGAAGGTGATCCACTGGAAATTTTTACAGACAGAGAAGGAAAGGTGATTTTAAAGAAATATTCTCCGATCGGTGAACTAGGATCACTGGCAGGGATTTATGCAGATAGTCTTTCAAAGACACTTGGCTGTACAGTCTGTATCACTGACACGGATCAGGTGATCGCGGCAGCAGGAAACGGGAAGAAAGAACTTCAGGAAATGCTGTTGAGTGCAGAGCTGACAGAAGTGTTTCAAGAAAGAAAGACCGTGTTGAAAAAGAGCGGTGACGCTGAGTTTGTAGCAATTACAAAAGACAGGAGTGAATACAGCGAGGAAATAATCAGTGTGATTCTCAGTGAAGGTGATATTGCAGGTGGAGTGATCTTTCTGCAGAAAAATGAGAAAAAGCATTTTGGAGAAATGGAAAAGAAGTTTGCGGCAGGCGCAGCAGATCTGCTTGGGAGGCAGTTAAGTTAAAAGTGTCATATTTTTCCAGAGGGATGCATAGAATAGTATCAGTGGAAAACCGGACATGCATCGAAAGGAAAAGAAAATGAGAGAAAATCATGGAAAAAAAGGGATAATATACGCAGAAAATCTGGTGAAGGCATTACTTTGCGCCTATCTGGTCACAGGAATGTTTCTGTTAATTCTTGCACTTCTCCTTTACAAAGCAGGATTGAGTGAAGAAAATGTAAATCTGGGAATTATTCTCATTTATGTAATAGGAACTTTTTCCGGTGGTTTTGTGATGGGAAAACTGGAAGGCCAAAAGAAGTTCCTCTGGGGGTTTGGAACCGGTGTGGTTTATTTTGTTCTATTACTGCTCATCTCATTTGGAATGTACCGTGAGGTTTCGTCAGGGACAGGCGATTTGTTTCTGACATTTGTACTTTGTACCGGAGGCGGAATGCTTGGTGGGATGGTCGCATGAAGAAAAACCAGACAGATGTGTGAAAAAATACTTTAAAAACCTGGCTGTGTGTGCTATAATAGCGAAAGCAATATGTGCGAAGTTAGGAGGAGTAAAAATGAAACACATTAAAACACTGAATACACAGACACTGAACAACACAGTTAAAAAAGGTGGATGCGGAGAGTGCCAGACATCTTGCCAGTCTGCATGTAAGACATCCTGTACAGTAGGAAACCAGACTTGCGAAAACGCAAAATAAGAAAACCTGAAAGTGAAGATAATGTTGCTGCAGAGTTGCTTTGAGCGGTGATACTGCCTGCAATTATGCGAAAACAGCAACAGGATTACAGGTGAGGCAGCGGTGCAAATCGCTGCCTTAAGCATGTTTTAGACGTATCTGCTTTAGAGTTGCATTGTGAAAATGCCGGGCTTTGAACAGTTACAAATAGATTTACAAATACATATAGAAAGCGAGGTATCCACGTGATACATCAGTACCAGAACAATGGATATAATATCGTCCTCGACGTGAACAGCGGAGCTGTACATGTTGTGGATCAGGAAGCGTATGATGTCATCGAAGTGCTTAATCGCATGAATGAAGATCATACAGTGGAGACATTGAAATCTCCGGAAACAGCAGAAGCATTGAAAAAAGAGCTTGGAGAGAAATATTCTGAGAAAGATCTGCTGGATATTTTAGAGGCAGTAACAGAACTGACGGAACAGGGACGTCTGTTTACAAAAGACATTTATGAGAGCTTTATCGACGTTGTAAAGCAGCGTAAGACAGTTGTTAAGGCTTTATGTCTTCATATTGCACATGACTGTAACCTTGCCTGTAAGTACTGCTTTGCGGAAGAGGGAGAATACCACGGCCGCAGGGCTTTGATGTCTTACGAGGTTGGTAAGAAAGCACTTGATTTCCTGATCGCGAATTCAGGAACAAGAAGAAACCTTGAGGTTGACTTCTTCGGTGGTGAGCCGCTGATGAACTGGCAGGTTGTCAAAGACCTGGTTGCTTACGGAAGAGAGCAGGAGAAACTTCATGACAAGCATTTCCGTTTCACACTGACAACAAACGGAGTTCTTTTGAACGATGAAGTTCAGGAGTTCGTGAACAAAGAGATGGACAACGTTGTCATCAGTCTTGACGGAAGAAAAGAAGTGAATGACCAGATGCGCCCGTTCCGTAACGGAAAAGGAAGCTATGATCTGATTGTTCCGAAGTTCCAGAAGCTGGCAGAGAGCCGTAATCAGGAGAAGTACTACATTAGAGGTACATTTACAAGAAATAATCTGGATTTTTCCAAGGATGTAGAACATTTCGCAGATCTTGGATTCAAGCAGATGTCAATCGAGCCTGTAGTAGGTGATGACACAGAACCATATGCAATCCAGAAAGAAGATCTTCCACAGATCTTTGAAGAATATGATAAACTCGCAAAATTCCTGATCGAGCGTGAGAAGAGCGGAAGAGGATTCAATTTCTTCCACTTCATGATCGATCTTGAAGGAGGACCGTGCGTGTCCAAGCGTCTGTCCGGCTGTGGTTCAGGTACAGAGTATGTAGCAGTGACACCTTGGGGAGATTTCTACCCATGTCATCAGTTTGTAGGACAGGAAGAATTCCTCATGGGAAATGTAGATGAGGGAATTACAAAACCGGAGATTGCGGAAGAATTCCGTGGATGCAGCGTATATTCCAAGGAAAGCTGCAGAACCTGCTTTGCCAGATTCTACTGCAGTGGCGGCTGTATGGCGAATTCTTACAAGTTCCACAATACGATCCATGATACTTACGAAGTGAGCTGTGAGATGGAGAGAAAACGTGTGGAATGTGCGATCATGATAAAGGCTGCCCTGGCGGATGAAGAACAATAAAGTTAGAGAGCAGCAGTCAAGAAAGGTAAGAGTATTCTCAGCCTCATTCTCGTAATCGCAGTTACAGCACTCTTCGGTATGACCTGTGTGCTTGGACTTGATTTAAAGGGAATGGGAGCTGCAAAGAACATCAATCTTGGTCTTGACCTGGAAGGTGGAGTCAGCATTACATATCAGGTAAAAGGTGACAAGCCATCTCAGGCAGACATGGATGACACCGTGTACAAGCTTCAGAAACGTGTGGAGCAGTACAGCACAGAGGCACAGGCTTATCAGGTTGGAGACAACCGTATCAGTATCGAGATTCCGGGTGTGAGCGACGCAAACAAGATCCTGGAAGAACTTGGACAGCCGGGTTCACTGTACTTTATCAAGCATAAAGACAGCGAGGGAAATGAAAACTATTCCCTGACAGCTTCCGGATATACACTGAATAAGTCGATCGACGAACTGAAAGATACAGACTCCATCGTACTGACAGGTACAGAAGTAAAGACTGCTTCAGCCGGAGTGCTCAACGACTCAACAACAGGAAATAAAAAATATGGGGTTGATCTTGAACTGACAGATGAAGGTGCTGAGAAGTTCAAGACAGCAACAGAGGAAGCTTATAACAACAATCATGATACAATTGCTATTTACTATGATGGTGCTCTGATCAGTGTGCCAAGTGTAAATGCAGTGATCGAGAATGGAAAAGCTCAGATCTCAGGAAACATGGATTACGAAGAGGCTGATAACATCGCTTCTACGATCCGTATCGGTGGACTGAATCTGGAACTTGAAGAGCTGAGTTCAGAAGTCGTTGGTGCACAGCTTGGACAGGATGCACTGAAAGGCAGTTTGATCGCCGGAGCAATTGGTCTGGCGATCGTATGTGTATTCATGTGCTGGGTATATCTCCTTCCGGGACTTGCATCCAGCCTTGCACTGATCCTTTATACAGAGCTGATCCTGATCCTTCTGAATGCATTTGACATTACACTGACACTTCCGGGTATCGCAGGTATCATCCTCGGTATCGGTATGGCAGTAGATGCGAACGTTATCATCTTCGCCCGTGTGAAAGAAGAACTGACAGAAGGAAAGAGCGTACATGCTTCTCTGAAATCAGGATTCCAGAAAGCAATGTCCGCAATCGTTGACGGAAATATCACAACACTGATCGCAGCCGGTGTGCTGTGGCTTCGCGGAAGCGGTACTGTAAAGGGATTCGCCCAGACACTTGCACTTGGTATCGTCGTATCCATGTTTACAGCACTCGTGATCACAAGACTGATCATCTTTGCATTCTATGGAGCAGGTATCCGTAGCGAGAAAGTATACGGAAGACATCTGAAAGAACGTAAACCGGTTGATTTCCTTGGAAAGAAAAAGATCTTCTTCATTGTTTCCATTATCCTTTGTCTGGCCGGACCGGTCATGATGGGTGTGAACCATGCAAGAGGAATCGGTGCGATGAACTACAGCCTTGATTTCGTAGGCGGTACTTCAACAAATGTAACATTTGATAAAGAATATACACTCGAAGAGATCGACAGCCAGATGATCCCAAGTCTGGAAGAGATCACAGGAGATAAGAATATTCAGGTTCAGACAGTAAAAGAGAGCAACCAGGTAGTCTTCAAGACACAGACACTTGATCTTGAGAAACGTGAAGCACTTGCTTCATATTTAAATGAAAACTACGGTGTAGAGGCATCTGATATCGCAACAGAAAATATCAGTTCAACAGTAAGTTCCGAGATGAGAAGAGATGCGGTTATAGCTGTGATCATTGCTACAATCTGTATGCTGCTTTACATCTGGTTCCGTTTCAAAGATATTCGTTTCGCAACAAGTGCTGTTATTGCACTGATGCATGACGTACTTGTAGTTCTTGGATTCTATGTAATTGCAAGAGTATCTGTCGGAAATACATTTATCGCATGTATGCTGACGATTGTCGGATATTCTATCAACGGTACGATCGTTATCTTTGACCGTATCCGTGAGGCACTTGCAACAAAGAGCCGCACAGAAGATCTGAAGGATCTTGTAAACCGTTGCATCACTCAGACACTGACAAGAACAATCTACACAAACTTTACAACATTTGTCATGGTTGTTGCATTGTATATCCTTGGTGTAAGCTCCATTAAGGAATTCGCAGCACCACTGATGGTAGGTATCATCTGCGGTGGATATACATCCGTATGTATCACAGGCGCACTGTGGTATGTGATGAAGACAAGACTTGGCGAGGAAGCGAAGGCTGCAAGAATAGCTTCTGCCACAAAGACAGCGTCTGTAAAAGCAGCAGACAAGAAAGAAGGAGCTACTTCCACAGAGAGTAACGCAGCAGATACATCTGCAGATAACAGCTCCAAGAAGAAAAAAGGAAAGAAGACCTCTTTCAAGAACAAAAAGAGTAAAAAGCGCTAAGAAATAAAATCTGTCGTATCGGAAATGAAAAATGATTTTCGATACGGCAGATTTTTGTTATAATAAGAAGATACGATACTGACAGACAGGGAGGATGTTTGGATGGAAAAATGGTTCGTCACGATGAAAAAGGCGGATTTTAATGGAATAGCAGAGAAATATCAGATTTCCCCGATCATTGCACGACTGATGAGAAACCGTGATGTGATCGGAGATGAAGCAATTGATTTTTATCTGAATGGAACAGTGGAGGATCTGTATGACGGCTTACTGATGAAAGATATGGATCGTGCGGTAGATATTCTTAAGGAGAAAATAGAAGAGGGAAAGAAAATCCGTGTGATCGGTGATTATGATATTGATGGAGTCAATGCAACGTATATTTTGCAACAGGGGCTTGCAGGACTTGGGGCAGATGTGGATACGGATATTCCGGACAGGATCAAAGATGGATATGGATTGAATCAGATGCTGATCGACCGTGCACTGGAGGATGATGTAGACACGATCGTTACCTGTGATAATGGAATTGCGGCAATGAGCGAGATCGCTTATGGAAAAGAAAATGGGATGACGATCGTTGTGACAGATCACCATGAAGTTCCGTATCTGGAAGAAAATGGGAAGAAAAAGTATCTCCTGCCACCGGCGGATGCAGTGGTCGATCCGCACAGAGCAGACTGTGAGTATCCATTTAAAGGGCTGTGTGGCGCAGCTGTAGCGTATAAGCTGGTTGAGGTTTTGTACAGAGTGTCTGGAAAGTCAGAGCAGGAGGTAGAACATCTGCAGGATAACCTGATGGAAAATGTTGCGATCGCCACGATCGGGGATGTGATGGATCTGGTTGGAGAGAATCGAGTCTTTGTGAAAAAAGGACTTGAGCTTCTGAAGACAACGAAGAATGAAGGGCTTCACGCCTTGATGCAATGTACCGGGGTAGATACAGCGAACCTGAATACTTATCATATCGGCTTTGTGCTCGGACCGTGCATCAATGCCGGTGGAAGACTGGATACAGCCAAGCGTGCACTGGAACTCCTTAATGCATCAAACCGGAGAGAGGCAGTGACACTGGCAGCAGATCTGAAAGAATTAAATGACAGTCGGAAAGAAATGACCGAAGAAGGTGTAGAAGAAGCTGTCCGGCAGATTGAATCAAGTTCCTGGAAGGACGACCAGGTGCTGGTCGTGTATCTTCCAAAGTGTCATGAAAGTATCGCCGGAATTATTGCGGGAAGGATCAAGGAACGTTATTATCGTCCGACCTTTGTACTGACAAGGGGAGAGACAGGAGTAAAAGGCTCCGGACGGTCGATCGAAGCATATGATATGTTTGCAGAAATGAGCCGCTGCAGGGAATTATTTACGAAGTTTGGAGGACATAAGCTGGCAGCAGGACTTTCCTTAGAAGAGGAAAATGTCGAAGTTTTTCGGAAACGGATCAATGAACTTGCAGATCTGACAGAAGACGATCTTCAGATGAAGGTGTCGATCGACATGCGGCTTCCATTTCCATATATTAATGAAGAGCTGATCCATGAACTTAAGATATTGGAGCCTTTTGGAAAAGGCAACGGGAAACCGTTATTTGCAGAAAGTAAACTGCGTGTAATCCAGCCAAGGATCTTCGGAAAGAACCGGAATGTGCTGAAATGCAGACTGGAGGACCAGCAGGGAAATCAGATGGAAGCAGTTTATTTCGGAGAAGTGGAAGACTGTCTGCAGCAGATGGAAAAGAAGCAGATTATGTCTTTTACATACTATCCATCCATCAATGAGTACATGGGACGAAGAACAATTCAGCTTACAATTGTCAATTATCAGTAGATAATATCGAAAAAACCGTACAAATTGCTTAAAATGCAGAAGAATGGGAAGTTCTTATTTGAAAAAGGAAAAAATAGTGATATACTAAATCATATTAATTGTTCAGAACTAAGGATGAATGAAGGGGGAAGACGATATGGCAGGCACTCGGGAATATGAAGATCTGAATAAAAATCTGGAGATGGTGGACGGACATGCAGTAAAAGCACCAGAGGATTATCAGGATCCGGAGGAGTTATATCAGGCCTTAATAGCTCGTGTGCGTAAGTATCATCCTTCTGCGGATATTACGATGATTGAGAAGGCCTATCAGATAGGCAAAGAAGCGCATAAGGACCAGTTTCGTAAATCCGGAGAACCTTATATCATCCATCCACTCTGGGTGGCAATCATACTTGCAGATCTCGAGATGGATAAAGAGACGATCGTGGCAGGAATGCTTCATGACGTGGTAGAAGATACGACAATGACACTCGACGAGATCTCAACAGAGTTCGGCGAAGAGGTGGCACTTCTTGTAGACGGCGTTACCAAGCTGGGACAGTTGAACTATTCCAAGGACAAGCTGGAGGCCCAGGCAGAGAATTTGAGAAAGATGTTCCTTGCAATGGCGAAGGATATCCGTGTCATCATTGTAAAACTTGCAGACCGTCTGCATAATATGCGTACGATGGAGTTTATGACACCGGCGAAGCAGAAAGAGAAATCAAGAGAGACGATGGATATCTACGCTCCAATCGCCCAGCGTCTCGGTATTTCCAAGATCAAGACAGAACTTGATGATCTTTCTCTGAAATATTACCAGCCGGAAGTTTATAATCAGCTGGTGCATGATCTGAATGCACGCAAGACAGAGCGTGAAGAATTTGTGCAGCAGATCGTTGCAGAAGTATCAAAGCATATGAAGAATGCTGATATTGAAGCGAAAGTATACGGACGTGTAAAACATTTCTTCAGTATTTATAAGAAGATGGTGAATCAGAACAAGACACTGGATCAGGTGTATGACCTGTTCGCTGTCCGCATTATCGTAGATTCAGTGAAGGACTGTTACGCAGCACTCGGTGTGATCCATGAGATGTATACGCCGATTCCGGGGCGCTTTAAAGATTATATTGCTATGCCAAAGGCAAATATGTACCAGTCCCTGCACACAACGCTGATCGGACCGTCCGGACAGCCGTTCGAGATCCAGATCCGCACAGAAGAGATGCATAAGACAGCTGAATACGGTATCGCAGCACACTGGAAATATAAAGAGACAGGCGGAAGCAACACGAAAGGACTGAACACACAGGAAGAGAAGCTGAACTGGCTGCGTCAGATCCTGGAATGGCAGAGAGACATGTCTGATAACCGTGAGTTCTTAAACCTGCTGAAAGGTGACCTGGATCTGTTCCAGGAAGATGTATACTGCTTCACACCGAACGGGGATGTGAAGAACCTTCCGAATGGCTCCACACCGGTTGACTTCGCCTATGCGATCCACAGTGCAGTCGGCAATAAGATGGTTGGCGCCAGAGTGAATGGCAAGCTTGTGAACATTGATTATAAGATCCAGAACGGAGACAGAATCGAGATCCTTACATCTCAGAATTCCAAGGGACCGAGCCGTGACTGGCTGAATATCGTCAAGAGTACACAGGCAAAGAGTAAGATCAATTCCTGGTTTAAGAAAGAATTTAAAGAAGATAATATTATCCGCGGAAAAGATCTGATCAGCGCGTACTGTAAGAGTAAGGGGATTAATCTGCCGGATGTGCTTAAACCGAAATATCAGCAGATCGTTCAGAAAAAGTACGGATTCCGTGACTGGGATGCAGTACTTGCAGCAATCGGACACGGCGGACTGAAAGAAGGGCAGGTTGTAAACCGTCTGCTCGAAGAGTATGAGAAAGAGCATAAAAAAGAGATCACAGACGAAAATATTTTAGAGAAGATTTCAGAAGCAAATAAACAGAGAGTACACATTGCCAAATCAAAGAGTGGAATCGTAGTGAAAGGAATCAATGATATGGCAGTACGTTTCTCAAAGTGCTGTAATCCGGTACCGGGAGATGAAATCGTCGGTTTTGTTACAAGAGGACGTGGAATGTCAATCCACAGAACAGATTGTATCAATATCATCAATCTGTCTGATGTGGAGAGATCCCGTCTGATCACAGCAGAATGGGAGGATAATGATCTCGAAGAAGGCGGTCAGTATCTTGCAGAACTGAAGATATTTGCAGATGACAGAAGAGGTCTTCTGCTGGATGTATCAAAGGTATTTACTGAAGAAAAGATTGATGTGAAGTCCATGAATACCCGAACGAGCAAGAAGGGTACAGCGACAATGGAGATGGGATTTGTTGTACACGGAAGAGATGAATTGAATCGTGTGATCGGAAAGCTCAGACAGATTGAAAATGTAATTGATATTGAGAGAACAACAGGCTGATGGAGGAAAACGAATGAAGGTTGAAAGTATTGTACTGGGGTCAATTGGAACGAATTGCTATATTGTAACCAATGAAGAGACGAAGGAAAAACTGGATTTTGCCATGGATCAGATTTTCCCTGCGCTTTCGTTTATTGATCCTGAACTGATGTGCTCTCTTCCTCATAAGCTGACTTTATACCAGGGCTTCGATGCGCTTTTTCATCTTGCAGAATGTTATATTACCAATGAGCATCAAAATCATCTTGTGGATCTGTATGCGGAAGACGGGATTAAGATGGTAGCTCATAATCTGCCTCTTGTAGCAAAAGATGGAAACAATCTGGAAGCGCGTACCTGTATGTGTTATGCCGCGGATATCCTGGCAGGGTATACTCAGGCACTGTGCAGCACAACTTCACATCATATCATTGCCCAGACCATAGGGGGACAGTTTCCTGCCGTAGTGCATGGGGAAAGCCTTCTTATGATCGCAGAAAGTTATTATAAAAAGGTGAAGCAGTTCAGGCCGGCCCTGCTGGATGAACTGGGAGAGTTCTGCGGCGTATTGAGAGATGGCAGCGATCCCGGACAGGGATTTGTGACCGCATTAAAGCAGCTGATGGATATAACAGGTGTCAGGGAACTGTATTC